>JAEEGL016960506.1_pt1 | contig 23977 bp, 28 predicted proteins | sample 9134231 | NCBI WGS metagenome assembly JAEEGL01 (sample SAMN16246548, study PRJNA631951) | gut metagenome | biome: gut microbiome; feature: rumen; material: fiber-attached | host: Bos | place: Iran: Karaj | collected 2018-10
CTGAGCGGTACGAAAGATGCCGCCGAACAAGCGGCTATTTTTATGCCCGTTCCATATTAGGCGAAAGCCATGCGAAATAAAACGACCACACCGCGTGGGGTATCGGACAACGACCCCAAGGCTACAGCTCAGATGTGCCTGACAGCGCGTAGTGTGGTTTTTGTATAACGTCAAAACATCTGAGAAATGAAAAGAATGAAAACCCCGCAGTCACTGGGTCGTGACTACAAAAAGATGCTGAAGGATTACTTTGGCAAGTTCCTCTATGGTCTGGAGGTTGAGGAAAAGGGAGGGCTGGTGCAAGCCCAGGTAATCTATTTCGACTTTAAGCACATCGACACTGTGCGCCGAGAACTCGCGCAGATGATGCCCGAGGTAGAGTTTACCAAGCTGAAACGTGACTACACCAACACAGCATTGACATGGATGCTCAATCAGATGCTCGCGCCCGACTACGACGAACGCATGGAAATCTACGTGAAGCGAGGTGCCAACATCATCCGCACCTGCCTGATGGACCTCGCCCAGTCAGAACTCTGTCAGTTGGAACTGGAGGACGGTGACATCACCTATGACGAGCACAGCGACCTGCGCCTCTGCCGTTCCGACGACGACCATCTGCGTGAACACTCATGGGACTAATAAATAAAGGTCGTGGGAAAGGTAAGAAAGCCATACACGGAAGAGGAACTGAAGAAAACAGCTGAGAAATATGACGATTTATCTCTGTTCCGAAAGAATGAGCGTAATGTCTATTTAGCCATTCAAGGTCGTAGGTTGCTTGATAAACTTTGCGGCCACATGAAACGAAGAAATATATCTAACGAGGAGCTGGCCGCTATCGCCAAGCAATATGATAGTATAAAGGAGTTTCGTGCCAAGAACAAGAATGCCTACACGTGCATCTGTAAACGTGGACTATTAAACACGCTTTGTGCTCACATGGTACGCTATGAAAACTACGGCCATTCAAAAGAAGAACTGACTGACGTTGCGAAGCGTTATACATCAGTGAAAGAATTTCGCAAGAAAGAACATAATGTGTACGACCAAATTCGTCGCCGTGGGTTGCTTGGCGAATTGTGCGCACACATGAAGCGAGCAAAATCCGAACCTTTTTCGGATGAAGAGTTAGCTGTAATAGCAAATGATTACGATGACCTATACCTGTTTATGAAAGAGCAGAAAAGGATTTATAGGGCTATACAATACAGAGGACTGCTTGATAAACTATGCGGGCACATGGAACGGAAGAGAGTGGATCGCTATTCCGATGACGACTTAAAAAATATTGCCAAAAAGTACAAGACCAAAAGAGAATTCCAACGTAATGATGGTGGTGCATATTTTGCCGCATCCAAGCGAGGTATCTTGGAATCTATCTGCCATCACATGGAAAGACTTGTGGCGCCTAAAGGTTTTTATACCAAAGAGTATTGCAAAACCATAGCGAAAGATTTTAAAACGAGATCGGAGTTTCAAAGCGGAAACAGAAGGGTCTATAGCGCAGCAGCAAGACATGGTTGGCTTGATGACATTTGCAGCCACATGGCTCCTGCAGGAACTGGAAGAAAGCGTAAGGTGTATGTTTACACGTTTGAAGACGGGTATGCTTATGTGGGGCTGACAGATGATATAAGCCGAAGGAAGAGAGAGCACTTGGGTAATTTCAGAGACAAAAAGAAATCGCCCGTATTGAAGCATCTACAGGAGACAGGTGCAAAATTTGAATACAAGGAATTGACGGGTTGGCTCGACTTAGATGTTGTGGGACAAATTGAGGATAAGTATATCAAACAGTATGCGGCAGAAGGATGGCTGATGCTGAATCGTCGTGGTGGCGGCGGCTTGGGAGGAAGAGGTGGTATTTATGCGCCTGATAAAATCAAAAAGATAGTTCGCAAGTACGAATATATGGAGGACTTTAGACAGAAAGAACCCGGCATATACGATTATCTTTGCGCTAACCACCTGTATAGTAAATATTGCTCTGTCCTGAAACGCAAGCGGAAAGGACCTGGATATTGGACTTTAGAAAGGTCAGTTGCCGTAATACCTGAATGCGAGACTCGCACCGTCTTTCAGAAAAGATATTACCAGGCATACAGGCTTATTAAGGAATCTGGTCTCTTAGATAAATATTACCCGTCTAAAGAAATAAAGAAAAGAAAGTGGACTATAAAAAAGAGCGCAAAGATTGCCAGCCTATGTAGGTCAAGAATGGAACTACATAAGAAATATCCTGGTGCATATGAGACCTTGCGGAAAGCCGGACTTCTTGACGGACTTCTACCTTCTCGGAAATACTGGGAGAAATATAACGACGAAGAGAAAATGAAAATTATCGCCAACTGTAAGACAAAACGTGAGCTAAACGATCACTACAGATCCGTATATGACTGGTTGCGACTGTCTGGCCGTCTTGACGAGTTCTACCCAAAGCGTGGCCCAAGAAAAGATTAGTGCGGTATTCCTGCGAGGTTTGAGTATCTGCCTCGGAGCCCACCGCCGATAGTGCAGCGTAAGGTGTTCTGGAACTTTACACCAAGTACCAAATCATCCAAAGCGTCGGTGATATCCGTGCGGGTACGCGGGTCGCCTCCAATGCTTTCCTCGCTGGTCGCACGAAGTTTCTCACGTGATTTATCCTTCTTTCCATTGGCCAGTACACCACAGTTATCAATAGCAACAAGTAAGTAATCATTGCGCCCGCTCTCAGAATTTATGTAGAGATGGGGTGTAGTCTTGAAACTGAGGATGTCGTTAATGATAGTGTATTTCTCCATGTGGAAGGCCGATTTCATCTCAATACTCTCTACCTTCCATCCGAGTGATTTAAGTTCGTTTACTACTACGCGGTCGAAACGGAACTCATCTGCGCCCTCCACGGCATAGGCTACACTGGCTCCCTGCTTGATACTGGTGGCATAATGGAACACGACGTTTCCGTTCCGTCTTAGAAAACTCTTGTATCGCAGTGTAAAATCATGGCAGAGCGAGCGTAGTTTTCTCTCGTTCTGTACGAATAGAGACGATAGTATCAGCAGCGACGGCTGACCGTTGATAGTACGTTCCTGCCCCACAACCATGCAATTGATATTCGCGTTGCAATCCACGGCGATATGCAATGGGTCTATGTAGCTTGTATCTGTATCGAGACTACCATCGGCAGCAGCTCTTTGTGCCTGCTCATAATTGATAGATTCTGTTTCGTACTCTATCATATAGTTCTGAATATCAGGTGCCTTTCCGCGCACCTTCTGTGTAAACCTGTCCACGATAAGAGTATAGGTGTCAGAGCCTACGCAGAAGCCTTCCTGATCGGACGTGTATGTATGTAATTGCGGATCAAAGTTACTATAAAATCCATCTCTGGCCACGAGTTTCTTCTGTCCGCAAATCTGAATTTTCCACATAAGTTCAGGGAGACTACGCTTCATTTGTCTTATCCAATCAATACCGAGCAAACTCACATTGTCCATTGAACTGAAGTTCCAAAACGACTCTGACTGGCTTCTGAGTAAATGTAGCTGACGGAGAAAATTTTCATTCTGGGCTAACTCTACAGCCAGACGCGGATTGTGGCGTTCGAGGTACTTGAGTTTACTGAGCAGATCTGTCAACTGGAGGTTGATATCCGTCGTTTGGTTCTCTTCCTCCTTTTCCCATTCACATTGTGCCTGTGTCAGACCAGCGTCCGAACAGAAACAACTCGAACAGTAATAGGGGTTAATCTTTGGGTCGGAACCATACCCCCAGCGCTTCATTTCGACCTTGCGAGCTGACGGCGGCATAAAGTCACCACGCAATGTCGGGAAGGCTTCCTCCTTTACTTGGCTCCATTTCATGTATTTTGTCTCGTCGCCCGAGAGCCACGCGGCATTGATACCGTTACAGGAACCTTTCACCGCGAGAGATGCGCCCATGATGCAGGCGCCATTCTGGAAGTGGATCACGTTCTCCCATACCCTCGGCTTGGCCAGCGGCGTATCCCATCTGAGTTTCGCCGGAGCCTGCCCACGAAAATAATAAATACCCTCCGCAAACCCCAACAGATTGAACACTTTCAGCATGTTCGGCATCGTGCGGCACATCAACTGCTTGGCACTCGCTCCGAGGAACAGACCTATCTGCCGTCGTAAACCGAGCACACATTTCAGATTATAAAAACCGAGGTATGATGTCTTTCCCCAACCACGGGCACAGCGCAGTTTCGTATGGCGCGAGCCGAAGTTATACACCTCCAACTGTCCTCGGTGCATGTATATCTTGTGCCGACCGTCGCCTATCAGGTCAACGGCGGCACCTTCCTCTGACTTTGTGTCCTCCATGTCCGGCATAAATTTCGCCTCCAGTGCGTCACTACTCGTCGGACTTGTTCCTATCCTGCTCATTTTCTTCTATTATTTCTTCTATTCCATTTGGGTTACTCTTAGCCTCCAGCAGGGCCACCTTGTCTTCCATCATCTGTCGCTTCGGATCAATATAGGCTCCGAACTCATTCATGATGGCGAGACTCTGTTTGTCGTCATAGTCTATCTTTGTCTCGTCAACATCCGTGACGGTCGTGGTGACTATGGGCTGCAAGAAGTTGGCCTTTGCCATATCCGCCTGCTCGCTCTCGGGCTGGCCGAGGTGGGCGACGTCGTAGAGCAACTTGCCGCCCTTGGTGAGGGCTACAGCGTTGTCGGTTTCCATACCGATGCGGATGGCCTGGTTGGCAGCGGCACGCACCACCGCCTCGTCCTGTTGACGCGACGACGGGGCGACATGATCCCTCACGAACTCGAAGAGCATCTGGTCCTTCTTCGCCATGCGCCACTCGCTCTGTTTGTCAGCACCATGCCCTCGCACCAGCTGCTTGAACATGGCGAAAGTCTCAAGCAGGGGGTTACGCTTCCATATCCAATAGACATGGCTCACGCGGGCCAGACGGTGCTTATGCTCCTTGCGGCAGTCGCAGTCGTCGATAGGCACGCCCTGCTCGAAATGCAGCAGCGCCGACGTCATCAGTTGCTGTGGTATCGTACTGGGCTGGGACATCTTATTTACGATTTACGATTTAGATATTTCTATACGCCAGTTTGGCATCGAACGATGGACAGGCCTTGATCCATTCGTCGGCAGAGATCACCCCGTCGTGGTTCTTATCGGGCGAGAAATCACGGTGGCCTACAATCTTCGCCTGCGGGTAGAGCTTTCGCAGATCCATAAGCAGCGACAGCAGTTCCATCTTCTGCTTGTCCGTGCGCGTATCCTTCGGCTTCAGCTGCTGGTAGGTCTTCTTCGGGTCGTTCTCCAGACCGCCTACGTACACCACGCCAACAGAGTCCGAGTTGTGACCGCTGACATGAGCGCCGGCGATATCAACGTCACGTCCGAGATGCGACTGGCCGTCGAGCGTCACCACATAGTGATACCCGATATCGCTCCAGCCTTGCTTCTTATGGCCTTTGCGGATATCCTCCACCGTCTTCACCTGACCCTCCGGCGACGCGGTACAATGCACCACGATCCAGTTGATCTTGCGTTTCGACTGTTTCAGCATGATGTCGCCGTGCCGAATCTCCATGCGCCTCGGCGAGGGCGTCACCGCCTGGACGGTCGCCGTGATGCCGAGTTTGGCGAGGGTGCCAGGACCGACGAGCCCGTCGGCAGCCAGTCCCCTCGATTTCTGGAAGGCCTTGACCGCCTCGGTCGTTATCGGACCCCAGATGCCATCGTCGATCACTCCGAATCCAGCCTGCTTCAAAGCCCGCTGAATCTGTTTCACCATCAAGCCCCTATCGCCCTGTCTGTAAATCGTTGCCATAGTCTGGAAGTTTTTAACCCACCCCACATGGAGGGGGTGGGAATTAGTCGGTTATGAGTTCTATGAATCTTAGGGCCACTCGCCGAGAGGGCCGTTGACGTTTGGGATGGGGAACGCCGGACACCAGTTTGTAATATCGCCTGTCACCGCGTCGATGAATATCGGGTCGCCGATGTCTCCCATCACCCATTGCGCATTACAGTTTCTCGGGCCTACGGGCATTCTCAGCACCATACATTTCGATTCAGGAATCACGCCGTTCCATTCTTTCAGTCGTTTCAGAACGTCCTCCGGCCATAGCTTGATATCGCAGTTATCCAGTTCGTCATCCTCTATCCATACGTCGATGATCGGATCAGGAATAATCGTACCCTTCGCCACGTTCGTGCTGATATACTGCACGTGAGGTCCCTCGTCATTCCAGTAGAAGAACACGTCCGTAATATCAACCACCTTCAGGTCGTCGATGGTCTCAGCCTTGATCGTGTCGTTGAAGATCACCTGCAGGTTACGCCACTCGTACTGCTGGCCACCGATCTTTTGGTTCATCGTCTGTCGGTGCAGGGCTACGATATGGTTAACGCCTGCCGTGAAGTCAGCCAACACGCCGTCGTAGTCGCTGGCCGCTACCACCTTCTCAACTGCGGACTCTCCGGGCGAGCCCTTGCCACAACTCTTGCACGATGTCATCATGCACGCCATGCTCAGCAGCATCACCACCAGCATGGAAAGAAATACACTCTTTTTCATAATCGTTCTCATTTTAGTGAAACACTATTTATCTAATCATCATCTTCTTCGATTAGCTCTCCATCATTCCAGCCGTCATCGGGCTCGTAGCCGTCGCGCTCCTTCAGGAACATCACACGGGAGCCTCCCAGCCATTGCCAGCGGAAACCCATCTCAAGCAGCTTCTGTTCGGCCTGTGGCCACGGGTCGCCCGCCTCGATGGTGGCGCGCAGCCCCATCGCGTCGCGCAGTTGTCTCACGTCCATCACCTCACACTCCAGCGTCAGTCTCGGCATCGATATCCATCTTTCGGAAAATGCCTCCACCGCCTTCGTGGTGTTATCCTCCAACGCCTTAATGTCGGTTACGTGGATCTCGCATCCTTCATCACGTCCCTTTCCCATAACCAATAACCGTTACTCCGAATCAGAATCCGAATCATCCTCCTCTTCATCTTCGGGGTCGATGTATAGACTTTCGTCCACGCAGAGGTTCAGCGGCTCGGCACGCTCCAGCTGTATCATCACCGCATACCACCCGTCGTGCAACGGTCCGATGGTCTGCATCTCGATCCACGCATTATCCAGTTCGATACGCGCAAAGTCACCGTCGATGTTACTGCCCATCTCGTCGTCGTGCTTCTTCTTCAACCAGGCGAGGAACTGCTGGGCATGGAACCATGCTTCCTCCGTCGCCTCCGAGGCACAGTCGCCGTCGCTCATATCGCGCGCACGGCAATAGAAGTAGATAGGATAGTTGCGGTTAGGCCGTTCGAGCTTTCCGCCACCCTCCACCACCGACTCCATCGCCACGCACGGGGTCATTTTCGGTGTCAGCTTCTTAGCCAGTTCCACGACGCCGTTGGAGGTGTCGGTGAGGTAGAATCGACGGTTCTCGATCTCCTCATCGTCCTTCATCGGCTCATACACCTTCGTCCACTGTCTGACTATCTTATGGAAGTTCATATCATTTTACTTTTTGACATAAGAACATAAGGGCATATTTTTGTTAGTCTGTTACTGTGTCCTTACCCTGTTCCTCTGTCTTTTGTTCTTCTGTTCTTTTGTCTAATTTGATGCCGTAGTGATCGGCGGCAGCCTTGATCTTCTCATCCTCATAGGCCGCGTCACCGTCGAAGCCAACGAACTCCTTGAAGTTCTCCTGCCATTTCTTCACGTGTTCCTCGCGTGTGTCGCCATTACCTCTGCGCGTGTCAACGAGCCACTTACGCAGGTCCCGTCTGCGAGCCTTCTGCTCCGAGGTCAGTTCGGCAGGTTCGGCATCAGCGCCAGCCCCGTCTGTTTCAGATTCGGCTGGAGCCACACGGACATTACCGAGGTCATCCACCGTCACCCTACCCGACTTCACGAGCTTTGCCCATTCCGAGTCGAGTTCCTTATAGATCGACTTCAGGCGGTTGTCTATGCTGGTGGAGATTTTCGCCCAACGGGCACGGTCGGCGTCACTCGCCGTCTTATCCTCCATCAGCAGACGCTCCTTCTCACGCGCCACGTCGAGGTCGCGCAGCAAGTCGCCCACCTTCGACGCCCGCTCCTGAGTCTTCTCAGGCAGCAGATGCACGTACTGGTCGATGTGCGTCGGACGCTGGATGGTCACCTCGCCCTCTTCACCTGGCTCTTGATCGGCCTCGCTGGTGTCTGGCTCCGATATTCTGTCTCCTGTATCGGCAGTGCCAGAACCTTGCGATTCCTCGCCCGCCGTCATCTTCGACCCAACAGACTCTGCAGAGCCGGCAGACTCACCGCCCTGCTCTGCATCGCCCGTACTTTCCCCCGACGCATCACGCGCAGGATTCGGGTTGCCAACTATGTGGCCGCGATTATTTTGCTTTAACAGATCATCCATCAACGACAGAATCCTCTGAATAACCCTCTTAGCCGATTTTATATAGAGCATGTCAGGCAACCAGGTTTCCCCCGTCGCCGTGAGCGCGCTGATCAGCAGTGCCCCTTCCTCGAACGCCTGACAGTCCGCGTCGTTCCACGACAGTCCCATCTGTATCACGTTCACCATCCGGGCATCCGACGTCTCTGCCAGCTCCTTCATTCTCACACCGTAGCGGCTAAGCCACTCCCCTACTCTCTTCTCATACGCATCACGCTCCTCGGCAGACATATTGTCCACCCGCTTCAGATACTCACTTGTCTGTAATTTCTGTACCATAATCCAATCGGTTTTGTTCTCTGACCGCAATATAAGGTATGTTTGTAAATATGTCAAGGGCACACGAGCCGAGAGCAATACCACGACGAAGAGTTTAGTGATAACTAAACAACAGATGAATCGGCAGATTCCATAGGTGCTCGCACATTGATGTGGTCAGCCGATGCAGATGCGATGGTTCACCAGAACCTATCGTCGTTGTATTGCCGAGGCGAGGCCAGCCCTCGGCGTTAGCCAAGAGCACTACACAGCGAAAAGATTAAAATAACTTAAATAATCATTTAATTATTTGCTTATTTGCTTATTTAATTGTATCTTTGCACCAGCTACAACGTTTTATAAACATTATATTCTATGGCAAAGAAACCCATGACACATCAGCTGCGTCATATCGTGGCCGTGTCAAACAACAAGGGAGGTGCTGGCAAAACCTCTACTGTGCTTAACCTTGCGTCAGCCATTGCCAGACGCATCGAAGGTTATCGTGTACTCGTTATCGACTGCGATCCGCAGCGTAACCTCTCCTACTTCCTCGGCTGGGATGACCGCCGCGAACTCGAAGGATCACCCACCCTCTACACCGCACTATGTAACGAGGCGCAGGGGCTACCCGTCTATCGTGCAAGTAACGGCGTGTACTTCACACCCGCATCGGTCAACCTGAACGGCATCGACGCCATCCTCTCCATGCGACCCGACCCGAGCAAGGCACTGAAGGAAATTATGCTCGACAGGCTGATAGACAACCGCACAGGAGACCCGAAACTCAACGAATCTGGCGTAGCTGATTTCGACTTTGTGTTTATCGACACACAACCCGCTATGTCGCGCATGACCTATAACGCGCTCTACGCTGCCGACGGTTACATCATCCCTACCGAACTGGAGGAAGCCAGTGTGAAGGGAATGGCCAACATCGCCGTGGCTGCTGGAAAGGTAGGAGCCGACACCAAGCGACTTGCCATCCACGGCATCCTGATTACCAAGATCGACGCCAAGCTCCGCTCTGCCAAACTCTACGAGCCGCAGATACGTCAGTCGTTCCGCGAGACGTTCCAGACGGCTATAAGACGCTCAAAGGATATCATCGAGAGCCAGGCATTACGTGAGGATGTGTTTACCTCCTACGGTGGCGGACGTGCAGCCGAAGACTACACCGCGCTCGCTACGGAGTACCTGAAAAAGTTTGCTTGAATAAGCAATTAAGCATTTACTTATTTACTCATACGATTATGTAAGCATATAATTATATAAGCATATAAGTGACTAAGTATTTAAGCGTATAAGCAGATAATTAAAAGAGTGGATAATTAAACAATCATTTAATTAAATAAGCAATATGGGAAAGAAAGATAAGTTCCAGCAGATGCAGCAGGGTGGGGGAGCATTGGGTAGTTCCTTCCAGGATATCGCCAACACCGTAGCAGCTATCGAGAAGCAGGCCGAGCAGCCTGTACAAACCGTCAAGGAGAGTAGTCAACCCGCCGCGGCCAAGCCACAAGCCCCGTCCGATGCCACGCGCTTCATGCGCCTGCCTAACCCGCAGATACCCATCGCGGAGTATAATCTTGTCAGCCGATACTGCGAGCAGTTCGCTAACATGACCCGTCAGGACTTCGTAGAACTGGCGATCATCGAGAAGCTGCACAACGATGCCGGACTGTCTCAGGAGGACTTCAACCGCCGTTACGACGAGATACGCAACCGTCCGCCTCGTGGTCACCGCAAGAATACCAAGAATCAAGCAAGCAAATAATCATCCAATCATTTAAGCATTTAATTGCCTCACAGTTGGAATCACCCAGTTGTGAGGTTTTTGTTAGGCAGAAAGTCGTAGGTGTGCGCAGGAGATAAATGCTTCCTATCTCGGACAGATTCATAGGTTCCGAAACATTTTCGACAAATCGGTAAGGTTTGATACGATTCTTCGACCATGCGAAAAAGTTCCCGATAAGACAAACCTTATATCCCGTCCGTGACGCGCGCGTATAGGCGGGCCTTTAAAAAGCTCCCGTTAGGACAAACCTCAATCTGCGCGGATCAAGCCAGAAAACGCCAGAAAAGTTCCAGATAGGACAAACTTTACTTTGAACAATCCATCCTTAAATACTGGTTTTCAATGGTTTAAATAAAAAAAAAGAAAACCTCGTCGAATCGAATTTTGCATAATCCTGAATAATAAGAATATCGACATAGAATAAATAGGGACGTTGAAAACCGTTGAAAATCAAGCATTTACAAAACGAGGTTTGTCCTAATAGGAACCATTTCACCCTTAGAGTTTGTCCTAATGGGAGCTGAACTTTGTCCGGATAGGAACTGGGGTTTGTCCTATCGGGAGCCGATTTTAGGAAAAAGTTTGTCCTAATGGGAACTGTTTCCGCCAAGGTTTGTCCTAATGGGAACTTATATTTGTCCTGTCGGGAGGATGGAGGTTTATCCTTTAGGGAAACGGCTTTTTGTCCTTTTAGGAAACCAAAGTTTATCCTATTAGGAACCGCTATTTTGTCTTTTTAGGAACCGCTTTTTTGTAACATTCTGATTATCAAAACAAATTATTTTTGCCATCAACACAAAAATAATTGCCAAAAAGTTTGGAAGTTACAAAAATATTTTCTACCTTTGCACCCAGCTACAACGTAAAAACCATATATTATGGCTAAGAAGAAAAAGAAAGGCGTCACCGTCGGTTTGAACGAACTGATCACCCAGCCACGTAAGATGGCCAGTCTGCCAGCCCTTAACAGTAGGGTAGGGCAGCGTACACTGTTGGCAGTGCTCCAGCGACTGCAGGGGCTTTTCGCTCTGGCCAAGGAGCGCGAGAAGGACCCACAGCTCTACCTGAACTTCGATACCGACGACTTCGAGGTGAAGCGCAAGTCAACGGCTGGCTACAATGAGGGTGATGTATTGTTCAACCTCTCGCTCAGTGATATCGCTGAGCCCAACCACTATCCCGAGGTGCGCGAGGCCCTGCGTGAGTTGCTTAATGTGCATGTTCTTGTGCCGATACCAGAGGAGCCAGGCCACTTCCGCACGGAGTCGCTGATGCAGATCAAGGGAGAGTTCAATGCCGATGGCAAGTTCGTTGGCACCGACTTTGGTGTCATCGTGCCTCGCCTCGCCGCAGAGAGCATCCTCGACATCAACCTCCTGGGAGGTTACAGCCGTTTCTTGCTGTTCACCGCCTCGCAGTTCCGCAGCGAGTATGCCTACACACTCTATGTCCGACTGTCGGAGGAATGGCGCCGACGTGGCGATGTGTTCGAGATCGACTACGACGACCTGCGCCGTAACATGGGCTTTGTGCTCGAACGGGTTGAATCGAAGAACGAGAAAGGCAAGTCCACCTTCGTTACCATCGACCACACGAAGAAACACGCCTCATGGTCGCTCTTCTGTCGCTACATCCTCGACCAGACACAGCAGGAACTCCTGATGATGTCGCAGCGCAAACCGCCTGTCACCGACTTTACCTTCGAGTATGAAGGTCGTCTCGACGGTCAGCCACTGCCGAAGTATAAGCGTCCGGATGCCGTGCGCTTCACCATCATCCCAACCTCCGTAGGTAAACGCCTCTCGTCGGAGACTGTCTTTGCCTCTCAGAGCATCCAGGCACGCCGTATGATGACCGACGTGTTCCACCTGAAGGAAGGCCAGGCACGCTCGCTGATGCGCCGTGTAACGCCCGACAACGTAGGCGCACTGATCGTCCAGATGGAGCAATGGCAGCAGCGCCTCAGTACTGGCGAACTGCGTTGGCGAAACGTGGCTGCAACGGCATGGACCAGCATCGACAATTTCCTCCGTCAGCCGTCAGCCGACGAAGCCCATGCGAAGACCGTGAGCACAGCCGATGCAGTGACAGTCACTCAGGAAGATATGTTTAACGATATGCAGGTATGGAATCAATGAACGACAATATGGAAAACTCAGCAAACAACCCCCTTGTGTCGGCGTTTGCCAGCGAGGTGGAGCGGATGGGCAGCGGCGAGGCTACGACCGTATCCAAGCGCCTGCATTTCGGTATCTACGGCTCCGTTGACCCGCGTAAGGAACTGTGGGCCGGCATCGTCTATTATATGGGCCTGGAGGGACGTCAGCCGCAATGGCTGCCTGCCTACGACCAGGTGGCCACATGGCTCAGCGACAATAAGGGTAGGGGATTGATCTGTGTCGGCACATGCGGACTGGGAAAGACCGTCATCTGCCAGAAGGTGCTGCCTGTGCTCTTCTCACGCCACTTCGGCATGGAAGTGCTCAGCGTTACGGCCTGCGAGATGAACGTCCGCATCGACGAGCTGCTGCAGTACTGCCAGCGCAACCGCATCGTCATCATCGACGACCTTGGTACAGAACCTGCCGAGGTGGTGAACTTCGGCAACAGACGCAAGCCGTTTTGCGAGCTTGTGGATAAGGCCGAGCGTAATGGCACGCTACTGATCCTCACCACGAACCTCCGCACCACGATGATGCGCCTGAAGGAGGACTGCAGTCTGGGTAAGGCTGGTGATCCCGATCCACGCCGACGTATCTCCAGCATCGAAGAACGCTACGGCATCCCGACGCTCGACCGCCTCCGTGCCAGTACCACCGTCGTGCTCTTCACTGGCCAGTCGTTACGTTAACGGTTATTGCCTGTTGGCTTTCCGGGCTCTGCGCTGGCGGCGCTGCCATTCGCGGCGCATCGACTCCACGTGGATGTCGTTGGTCTTTGTCGTGGCGCAGAAGGCCTCGATCATCTCCACCGCCGGATAGCCACCGCCTACGAGCATTTCATAGTCACGGTCGTAATCCTCCACTGCCTGCCAGAAAGCGTCTCTCAGCAGCCGTTGCATCGCCGTCGCTTGTTTCTCGCCCATCGCGATATCATTCGTCCAGGGGCGCAGCACGCCGTCATCATTGACGCACATCTTCGGCACCTCCATCGGCACGAACTGCTCCAACTCTGCCATCGTCACGCCGTAGTCGCCTTTCATCACGCCCTCGTCGATCTGCATGGCCGCCTCGATACACTTCTTCCGCGTCGAACTGACGGCATTGCCCAGTGGCGCCCGCACCATGCGGTCGTCAACCGTCGCCTGTCTGAACACCTCCCTGGCATCAGGCAGATGCAGCAGGCTCAACACCTTCTGTTCCTTGATTACAACACCGCCCCCGTATTCGTATTCCAGCCACCCCCGCATGAACTCCGTCACCCTCAGCCACGTGATGACAGGCATCTTGAACTTCTTCTCCATCAGGCAGTTAGATTTACGCCTGCAAAGATAAGGATTATTTTTGAGACACAAGAACAAAAGCCCAAAATTTTATGTTTCTTTTGTCCTTATGTCTAAAACCACCCCAAATTTCGTCGCAATTTGTTGATTTCATACCCTGTCAAATAACAATTCAAATAACTCTCCTTTGCCGCTGATTATCAGATAGTTAGCACCGCTTTTGTGTGCCTTCTTTTCTCAGACCTTCAAATAATTGAAAACTAATTGATAATCAAGCGGTTACAAAGTTATTTTGCAGAATTTATCTGAAAAAGCCGTTTTCGAGGCAAAACTATTTAAAACAAATAAAAATCCCAGGATCTTCTCTCTTACACATTCTCATTCCGTCACGCACGGAACTCCCCGCACCCCACAATAAATAGAAAAGAACACATGAAATAAGGATAAATGCTTATATATCAGATAGTTATACTATATATATACTAATTCACCATTTCTTTTTGAACTATAAACTAACTGAAGAAAAATATAAATAAGTGCAAATTTTTAATATAACTAATTGGAAATCAAGCATTTAGCCGTTAATTAATGGCCGACGAACACTCAGCTAACTTGCGAAATCGCGCGCCAAATCTTTACGCGCCGCGCAGATAACTCACTGATTCCTTGCGAGATACGTGGAATTTCACTACCTTTGCACTCGCAAAGTTGGTTGCATAACAATATTGTCAAGAGTTACAGGATTCTCCTGAACCGTCGCGGCGCAGTTCCCGCCACCCAAAACGCAGTAGCTGCCCCATTCCACACCGCATCTGCGTCTGCGTCGCGACACTTTTTGAGCGATCTTTTCTTAGTAGCCATAGGATCAGATATGAGGTTCTCGCAACCTGTAGGCAAAACGCAGTTCGCAGTTGCCGTTCCCCGCGCCGGATTCCCAGTTGTAGCTATTTGGGGTCCGGCGCTTTCTTTTGTCTAAAGAGAAATAAACATGCCCTTGCGCTGGGGCGAGGGATGTTGTATCTTTGCAGTATGAACAGAATTTCTTTCCATGTTTTTGCATTGTGGGCGCTGCTCGGCATCGTGCTGGGCGGCTGCACCACCCCCCGGGCCATCAGCGAGACATCGACCCACAGCCGTGAGGCCGACTCCCTGGCCCTGCAACAGTTGATGGATGCCCGCCTCTCTTCGTGGCGTCAGCAGTTCGACTCCGCATGGAGCGAGCGCATCAGCCAGTACACCAACCAGCAGCAGTCGTCGGAGCAGCAGCATGAGACGATCCAGGAGACCGTCACCGTCACGCTCGACTCCCTCGGACGCGAGATCCGCAAGGAGCAGCGCACCATCAGCCGTGACATCAGCCGAGAGCAGCAGATACTGGAGCAACGGCTGACCCGCGAGTATGAAGCGCGCCTGCAGACCGCCATCGACTCGCTCGACGCCTCCTGGCAGTCGCGCCTCGATGCCGTTGAGACCCGCATCACCGAGGCCGATTCCACCTCCGTCACCAAGACGCCCGTGGCTCAGGACAGCCGCCCGTGGTACCGACGTTGGTGGGATCACATCCAGTGGCTTCTCATCGGGGCTGTCGTCTGCTTCGCCGCCCTCCTCACCCGCAAGTGGTGGACAGGAAATTAGACACAAGATATCATGTCGAATCTAAAGACTTTAGCTTTGTCTCAGCTACGGCGCATCGCCGAGCGCACGCAGATTGCCTATTGCCGAACCGAAAACGGCCAGATCGAGCAGGTTCTTGAGCGTGTCCCTTGGCGCGTGTGGTATGTGGCCGCCTCCAACGGCGACTGCATCCGTGGCGAGGAGGTGGTGACGATCGCCGTCGATGTCGATGGCCCGGGTGCCTATCCCTCGCGCCTGGTACAGTTCGTCGCCAGTGGACAGATCCGCCGCCTGCGCGATTGCAACATCCTCCGCGCGAATGATTTCATACTCCGCATTTTGTAACAACCTTTTAGGATTGTTTAACAAAAATCGTAAATCGTAAATCCGTAAATCGTAAATAATAAGATGGAACCCCGAAAGTATCTCGAAAAGTTTGCCGCTGCTGTCGTGAAGCGCAGTGGCATATCCCGCCAGACGGTCGAAGCCGTGCTCCCCCATGTGTTCGACGAGATCCGCTACCAGCTCACCGAGGGCTGCCTCTGTGTGCCCATCGACGGCTTCGGCACCTTCGCCGCCATCAGCTACCCCGAGCGCCAGCGCCTCTATACTTACAAGGGCAAGCACGAGCACCACACCCTGCCCGCGATGACCAAGGTGAAGTTCGCCCCGACGAAGAACATGCAGCGCGAGGTGAACGCCCACCAGTTCGACCCCACGCGCCGCGCCTTCAGCCGCCATCCTGCAGACCCGCCCATCCGTCGCCGCAAGAACATGCTCTACAACAAGCGCAACCAGGTACACATCGTCACCCTCCCCGATAAGCCCGAGGGCGATAAGGGTTAGCCTCACAAATTCCAACGTGGCTCTTGCAATTTCCAAAATAGCAGGCAGGATTTCCTAAAAAGCCCGTAGAATTTCCAAAAAAGCAGGTAGAATTTCCAAAACAACGGTTATTTTTTATTTTTCAATTTTAATATATTATGGCTCTGAAAGTTTATATTACTCAGAACGAGAATGAGAAAGTGGGCACCAACGGTAACTGGTACGCCCGAGTTGACAACATGCCTCCCATCGGCATCAATGAGTTGGCCGATCTGGTGAAGGCTCACAACATCGGCTTCTCGAAAGGATCCATCAAGGGAATCCTCGAAGACGCGGTGGCCATCATCCGTGGTCAGGTGTTGATGGGCCAACCCGTGAAGCTCGACAATCTGGCCATCTTCAAGGCCTCAGTAGAGAACAAGGGTGGCTGGCCGACCCTCGCCGACGTGAACCTCCACATCGGTGGCGAGAAGGATAACATCCAAGCCATCCGACTGCTGGCCCAGGCCACGGGTGACTTCACCCGCGCCGAACTCTCGAAGGACGGCAAGCTGGTGCTCGACCGTGAGAGTCAGCGTCTGGTATCAGCCGCCGGAGGCAATCCCGATGCCACACCGACCGACAGCAGCGACAGTTCGTCCGACTCTTCCGACAGCAGCAGCGATGATGCCGGCGAAGCTCCGATCAATCCCGGCGGTTTCGACACCGGAAGTTGATCCTGCCAAGTCATTTCTCGCAAAAGAAGAGTTCATCCCAGATAGGATGGACTCTTTTTGTGTGTGAAAGAAATATATTCTTAAAAGTTCTTAATAGATTTGGCAGTAAAAGAAAAAGTTCTTATCTTCGCACCGTCAAATTCATAGTAGCGGTACGAAAAGTTGCCGCATCGAAGCGGCTTTTTTTGTGCCCACCAAAGCCATAGGGAGAGGTGTATATGCCTCTTTATTATAAAGAAACGACTGCACCGCGTGGGTGTCTCGAAAGAGACGTGCGAAAGCATCCAAGGTCTCAGCTACTATGAACCTGACAGCGCGTAGTGCAGTTTTTTATTGTCAAAACATAGTAGTAAAATGAAAAGAATGAAAACCCCACAGTCACTCGGACGTGACTACCGACAGATGCTGAAGGATTACTTCGGTAAGTTCCTTTATGGTCTTGATGTTGAAGAGAAGGGCGGCATCGTGCAGGCCTAGGTAATTTATTTCGACTTCAAGCACATCGACACCGTTCGCCGCGAACTGGCTCAGATGATGCCCGAAGTTGAGTTTACCAAACTGAAGCGTGATTTTACGCTAACTGCTCAGATATGGATCTTCGGCAAAATGCTCGAACCAGACTACAAACACGCCCCCGTGATTTATGTGCAACGCGGCGATACCCTTGTGAAAACCACCATTGAGGACCTTTCGCGTTCAGAGCTCTGCCAGGTGGAACTTGATGATGACGACATCCAATATGCTGACAATGATCTCGACCTCTGTTGTTGTGTCGGTGACGACCAACAATTGAGTGAACATAGTTGGGACTAAATTACATTACAGTAAGGCCAAGAGTATGTATATCAGACAGACCATAGAACTACGTCCAAACAATAAGCAGAAGACCTACTTTCGCCAGTGTTTCGGTGCCAGGCGGCTGGCCTACAACTACGGGTTAAGCGAATGGATACGTCGCCGCGACGCTGGCGAAAAGACCAACTGCCGCGACATCCGCACGCAGTTCAACACCGAGAAGGCGGCTGGCCGATGGCCGTTTCTCAAGGAGGTAAGCAACTCTGCTACAACCTTTGCTTTCGATGATTTAAAGCGGGCGTTTGATAATTTCTTCTTGGGTCACGATAAGATTAAAAAAGGTAGCAAAGATGATGTGCAAAATTTCCCAAAACCAAAGAGTAAGTCATACAACGAAGGTAGCTATACAGAATATTTCTCTTCCAAAGGCAGCGTGAAAATTCTCGATCACCGCGTGAAGGTTGTGTCCAAACTCAATGCAGTAGGAAATTATAATGTCATAAACATACCAATCCCCAACCCTTCGCCAAATCCCAAGTCTGTCTATCTCTGTTTGCCACGCATCGGTACGGTGCGGATGACCAGAACGCTCCGATATGATGGCCGACCTGTGAGTGTTACCATCCGTCAGCATAACGAATGTTTCTACGCCTGCTTCCTTGTTGAGATAACCGAAGAGGAGTTCTTCCGTACCCATCCTCGTTATGCTTCACAACCGCAAGGAGAGTCCGTTGGTATAGACCTTGGGATCAAGGGACTGGCTGTTACTTCAGACGGTTTAGTAGTTGATAATCCTCACCAATGGAAGCAACAACTGGAACATGAGAATCACCTACAGGAGCGTATGAACCGCTGTGGAGGCATCAAGCAGAAGAAACGTGAGCGTAAGAGTTTCAGGCCTTCTAAGAGGTTTATAAAAGCGAAAATGAAACTCTGTAAGCAGCGAACTTATATTCGTAACTGCAGGCAAGATCTCAGAAATAAATTATGTGGTGCTATACTTTCTTCTTATCAGCATATTGCGATTGAAACACTGAGTATTAAAAGGATGCCTGACTCTCTGAATAGTCGGAGAAACAAGAAGTTAATTCGCAATTTCCTTAAAGAGGTTGGTCTTTATGAGATTCGTCGCCGGCTACAGACACTCGGAGAATTGATAGGTCGTGATGTGGTTGCAGCCCCCAATAATTTCTATAGTACTCGCACATGCTGTAAGTGTGGGCACATAGAGCCACACTTAAACTTAGATAAAAGAATCTATCATTGCCCAGAATGTGGAAACGAAATTGACCGCGATCTGAACGCGGCCATCAACCTCAGAAATTTAATCGGGCGAGGCATGTCCGATTCATTGCCCGAAGCCAGCCCTATGCGCTCGGAACTGATTAAGAGTCAAATCAAACATGGGGTGATTGGTAACGGGAAGTAGGTAGGAACAGGCTCGTAACCGTAAATCCTACATTGCCGCCGAGGCGCGGGGTCTCTCAGGGTTCTGATAAGTGACGAGCCAGCCCATCAGCAGTTATGCTTATGGGCTGTTTTTTTTATACCTATTATTCTGCCATCTACAATTTAGCCTCCCCCAAAAATTATTTTCTTAAATAACGTTAATAAATTTGGAAGTTAAAGAAAAACACCGTACCTTTGCAGCAGATTTCTAATTTAAAGCTACAACTAAGTTATGGAACAACAGAAAATGAAAATGTCTCAGGATGCGCTTTACGAGTACCTGACGGCGCACGATGTGAAGACGATCCGTATTGCAGAGCTGATGGGGAAAACTCCGCAGACGATTATCTCCTGCTTCAAGCACCACAACAACGCCCACGGATATCCCCGCCGCTTCAGCGTGGAGAACATTGCCCAGTTGAACGAGGCTTTAGCGGTGATTTCCAAAGAGTTACGCGGTTGTGTGCTCACCTTCGGCACCGATCAGAAGTACACCAATAAACACGGGCGTGTATATGACCCGGGCATGATAGAGCCGATCAAGAGAGTAGGGGTACTGCTGAATCTTACAGGACTTGTGAATAGATTACTTGGGTGGAACGAGAGCAAGAAGATGGCTGTATTTTGTGCTCCATCGAGTAAGGCATACGGTAATATTTCGGAAGCAGACGTGATGGCAATCAATGCCGAAGTTCTGGCTATTGCAGGGGTTTTGGAGAATGTTGAAATAGTACCAGACGATAATGCCTTTTCTCGGAATAATATAGATTAAAATCTATCATAATGGTTCTACGCGCACATTAAACACCTGCGTACGAAGGGAACTGCGGCAATTCAATTTTCAGAATTGCCGCAGTTGTTTTATACCATATTGATTTGATATGGTACTATTTCAACATACCTTTTTTTTCCAAAAAAAATTTTTTTTTCTTTCCTCACCCGCCGCCTCGCTGGGCGGGGTGGGGTGGGTGCGGCCTGGATCTCGACGGCTGCAAATATGCTGCGGAATGTCAACAGGGAGACCCCAGTCAGAAAATGTGAAAAAGTGTTTAGTCTCCGTGAAAATTTGTAAATTCGAGGAAAACCCCTGAAAAATATTCCTTTCAAGAAAGGAAAAGAAAAACACTGCAACTTTTTTCTTAAATAGTGCAAAAAAATTTTGAAGGAAAACAAAAACGCTGTACCTTTGCAGCAGATTTCTAATTCATTTAATTTTTAACGGCAGCGCCAGACGCCAAAATAAATCCGTAGGGCAGCGGTACAAATTATGACAAAGATTAATAAGATGTCGAACAACGAGGTAAAGAAGGGTGCAAAGAATGAGGTAAAAGTCGTTAACGAGTCACCACGTTTTAACCTTCGTCTTGCCAATAAATTGGCAAAGGGCAGCGAGACAAAGGACTGTGAAGGGGTCAGTGTAGCCCTATTGCGTGAGCAATACCGCCGTATCTGTGAGGTATTCGGTGCAGACGGCTATTGGTGGGATTCTGTCATGACAGACGGCAAAGGGGGATTAATCGTATCAATGCGACCCCTTCGCACTATCGACGACCTCTATAGTACGACTATAGAGTACTGCGGCCAGACCTTCGTCTATCGTACTGGCAAGTGGTCGGTTGCTAATATCGTTGCATCTGCTGCAATCCGTTTGCAGCAAGCGGAAACACTTGCAAAAACCTTCGGTTTCCCCTATAGCTGGCAGACTATAGCCACAAAGAAGGCAAAGAAGGCAAAGAAGGGTGCAATCCCTGCCAACACAAAGAAGGCCCTTCGTGAAATCAACGACCAATTAAGAGACGGCAAAATGACAAAGAAGGCCGCTGCGGATGCTATTGCCGCATTATTGGCAGCATAACGGCAGCCCTTTGCCTGGCGGGTGCAGTCCGTTTAAAGCGGCATACGGGGGTGCAATCCCCCCGTCATCCACAAATTTAGACGTTGACGGGTAAAAAATCGGTTTTCAGATTTTCCGCAGCCTATAGACCCCAGTTTTCAGGGGTTGCTCAAAGGGCACAACGTCGATCTGTAGGGGGTTAACAGTGTAACCCTACCGTCGTCACCCTGACGGTCAAGTGTAAGGGGCAGCAATAAACGTTGGTGGTTTGGTAATCCGCCGTTACATAGTCGAGCTGTAAGGAAGTCGGGCACGCAGTGTTACCGAGAGGGGGCACTGAATAACGGATCCTAAAAACGTCAGCCTATCGCACCAGATAGGACGGACCGAGTAGGGTAACTCAATCCGACAGGGAAGGCATGAGCAGTGGCCGCTACGCAAAGCGGCTGGTATTCGGGGGCACAGAAGTAAGACCCTTAATAAGTGAAAACCGAGTGTAGGACACGCAGCAGCCCATCACTTAAAAACGACTCTATTGTCGCCCTAAATATCAGCGGATCAATTAGGCGTCATGCCTGGCGGGGATAGAGGTGAAAGTATCGCTAACAAATCTTTGTGGTGGAACAAATTGCGTGGGTTTACCTATGCGGGCGGTACGAAAGAAAACCACACAATCTCTTGGCAGATAGCACTGCTTTACGATGTCGGCTATTGTCCAGTCCTGCGCCCATCAGGGAGGCGGGGCTGGCGGTCATATACCCACCCGGGTTGGATGGCGGGCGCGTATTGTTTTCGGCTACCCCGTGGCTCGTATGCCGGTTTTCAAGCTGCGAGTTATCGCTTTGGCACTTGTGTCTTAACACCCAGTTTTCAGGGTGGGCAAAAGCGGGTTAGTTGATTAAAGTCTATCTGTCATCCGGTAAAACGGAGGAGGAGTGCATAACATCACGGACGAGTTATGGGCGCGTTAGCGCATGGGGGTTCGAGTCCCTCCACTCTTACAATTATTCACTAAATTTTGGAGGACAAAAGCTATGACAAGAGAAGAAAAGATTAAGGCTATGCGCGAGATCGTTCGCGACATGGGCGAGAAGACCGAGTGTGAAACTTTTACTATGTGGGAGGTTATTCTGCTCAACATCACACTCTATGAGGATGACGTTTATACGGATGTGTGCATCCAGCGTGACGGTGACGACCTCGCAGCCCTGACTATAGGCGGCTACGATGGCGAGAGCCAGGGCTGGTGTGAGAACGTGAACGAGAGCGACGACCAGACGATCGACCGCGTGTATGCGGCTATGCTCGAATGGGCGCAGGATCGTGACGGCATCGACAGTGAGCACTATATGACGGTAGCTGCTGCACGTCGCTATATGGACGAGGTGCTGCAAATCGTCGAGAATGAGCTTAACGGATTCAGCAGCCTACGCACGTATCAGGAGCGCCACGGCGGGTACGTATGGGGCGAGGGCGTGACTATCGACTGCGACATGGAAGAGGGCAACGGAACGTTTTTCAAGACCCGTTCTATCTGCTATAACGTGCGGAGCCAGGAGGGCAAGCTCGCCTATATACGCAGGATGAGCACGAACGATCGCGGCTACGGTGACAATCTCCCCTTTATGGGTACGGCAAAGGAGGCAGCAGACTATCTGTTGGAGCCGTATCGTGCCTACTTCCACGAAGACGAGGAAGATGACGAAGAAGTATAACCCCTAAACAAATTATAACTATGGCTGAAAAAGCATTATTGATTGAGATGCGTCCCAAAATCCAGGAGATGCGGGACGCTCGCACGTATTCGGAGCTTCAAGTGAAGCAGGTTCTCTATGCCTTCGCCCGTGACCTCGGGTGTAGGTGGCGCAAAAAGCGGCTCGAAGATTTTATTGAGACGGCATTTAATTTCTAATCTAAAAACATCAGAAACAATGAAGACATTAAAGTTTTTCGCTATCGTCGTACTGAGTGCGGCTGTAGCAATGGGTGTGACGCTGGGCGTGGATGCTCTGGGAGTGTTTAACTATCGCTATGCTTTCGTGACGATCTTCTTCGCCACGGCTATAGGTATGGCTGCGCTGCTGGGCGCGTTTCGTGAGGACGGGCGCAAGAGCCGCTTCGAGAGCATCCAGCACTACGACGGGCGCAAGAGCTATGGACATGCAGCCGTGTTTATCGGCACGGCATGCCTGTTCATGGGCACGCCCCAGGAATGTGACGACATGGCCGACGACCTATGGCACCACGGGCAACAGGCCCACGTGGAGCAGCTGACGGGCGAGGAAACGGACTTCAACATCTTATAAGCAAATCAATTTTCAACAACAATTTAAAACGTTCAACATTATGAAAAAGCAGATTAAGAAAGCTACGATCGTAGCTATGGCAGCTATTGCTACATCAAACGTGAGTGAAGAGACATTGGCTATGGAGTGCGCTATGCAGGATATGGCACAGGAGTACGGCCAGGAGTGTATCATCATCGACATGGATCCGTTCGACGGGTTCTGTGCGTAACGTGGAGGAACGGCTATGAAGAAGATTGCGTACTATTCAGCAAGCGAACCCTATTGGGAAGAGTTGGGCGAACTCTATCAGCAAATGGACTTGAACGAGTTTGTGGAGCATGTGATGAACGAGCATCCCGACTGCGTGTTTGACGAGCCAGAGGACGAAGAACCTGCGGACTACGAGATTGAGAACACCAGCGACAAGTACGTGTTGTGCTATCGCGACGGCATGGACGAAGCGGTCATCATCTATGAGCGAAACATCTACGAAGAAATTCCCTTTTAACAAC
>JAEEGL010689820.1_pt1 | contig 23976 bp, 28 predicted proteins | sample 9134231 | NCBI WGS metagenome assembly JAEEGL01 (sample SAMN16246548, study PRJNA631951) | gut metagenome | biome: gut microbiome; feature: rumen; material: fiber-attached | host: Bos | place: Iran: Karaj | collected 2018-10
GCATAACTGCCCAAGAAAACTCAACTGCCGAAGAAGTTGCACGTCTCTGTCGCATTCTAATCGACGACGTAAATGGATTCATAAACGGCAAACATCTGTAACTGAAGATATTAGCTACAAAGAAACAAAATATAGGTCGTCCATAACTCGAAAAAATATTGAGTTATGGACGAGTAAAATTGGAATAGGTCGTCCACAACTCGAAAAAATATTGAGTTATGGACGAGCAATAAAACAGATTACTGTTTCTCCGTCATATATTTCCAGTAGCGGCGTGGCATGTCGCTGAGTTGCTTGCGTGGGTTGAGGCGTTCGCGGATGCAGACAGCTTTGAAATAGGTACGCCAAAGATCTTGCATGAGCTGGTCGTCGGAACTGAGGAGGTCGTTGGTAAGTTTGCCGTCAGCGAGGTTGAATGGCAGCGAATCCTTGTCGTCAAAAGTGACGCGAATAGCATCAGTTGCACCATCGTAGAAATATCCATATTGACGTTTCGCATCGTAGATGAGCCAATGCTGGTCGTTGAAGCGGTCGCGAAAATGGTCGATTATGAGCGGCAAAACATTATGGTCGGGAGCTATTACAGCAAGGTAAGTATCATCTTTAGCTTTCTGGAAGCGAATGAACTGCTTCATACGTAGTTGCTCGTGCATAACACGGCGAGCAATGTTAGTTACAGTAAGCACATCGGGGTCGGCAAAATTGTGCGATATGTCGCCTTGGCGGAAAACTTTGCATACGTAGTGAAACAATGGTGTATTCAGCTCGCGCATTTCCGATAGCCAACTGACAGAGATGAGTCGCAGAGCCTCTTTCGTCAGATGTTTCTCCAAACCGGTCCAAACGCGCTGAGCCTTTACCTCGTCGGTGCAGACATCGTACGTACGGTCGCAAAAGAGCGGCAGAGCGTCGCCGTGCGTAAGTAGCGCCTCGGGCTGTTCCTTCTGTGCAAAAGCATCGAAAACCGCCGTCAGCAGTCCATCGAGAGTATTATCGAACGTGTATATGGTCATTCGCCGAAGTCCAATTTCAGTTGTTTCTCCTCGGCAGCGCGCATCTGCTCGGCTTTGGACACGAGGAGCGGGCGCAATCGCTCGGGGTGCAATTCGTTGATACCAACAACAGGTTGCGAAAAATGCGAACTCAATTCGTGGCACGTGATGAAATATTTTGCTTTTTTCATCACCACACCCATTTTCTTCAAATCGTAAGATGTCAAACGGCCAAAACGTCGAGAATTAATAATAAGCCAAGCCGATTTAGTGCCAAGACCGGGCACACGCAGCAACTGCTCATAATCGGCAGTATTTATATCTATAGGAAAATACTCTGGATGACGCAGAGCCCAAGCAAGTTTGGGATCCAATTCGAGGTCGAGGTTGGAATGTTGGTCGTCGACAATCTCATCAACATTGAAATGATAGAAGCGCAGCAGCCAATCTGCTTGATAGAGTCGATTTTCGCGTACGAGTGGCGGTTGTTTGAGAATAGGTAGTCGCGAATCGTAAGTATTAACACTCACATAGCCAGAATAATAGACACGACGCATGGTGGGCTGCGTATAGAGCATCGACGACATGTTGAGTATATCGCGGTCGGTGTCGGAAGTAGCACCAACTATCATCTGAGTCGATTGTCCTGCAGGCACAAAACGTGGCACATGGCTCATTCTGCGGCGATCTTCTTTGTTTTCGAGCACACCTTGCTGAATGAGTTTCATCGGTTGAAACACACTCTGATGGCTCTTTTCGGGCGCAAGCAATTTGAGCGATTCCTCCTTGGGTATCTCTATATTTACACTCATACGGTCGGCGTAGCGCCCAGCCTCAGACAATAGTTCTTGTGATGCTCCAGGAATGCTTTTGAGGTGAATATAGCCATTGAAACGATGCTTGGTTCGAAGGTCGCGCACGATGGCTGCAAGGCGCTCCATAGTATAGTCGGGATTGCGCACAACGCCGCTTGAGAGAAAAAGGCCCTCAATGTAGTTGCGACGATAGAACTCCATGGTTATCTCCTCCAACTCGGTAACAGAAAGCGTAGCACGTTTTATGTCGTTGGAACGGCGATTGATGCAATATGCACAGTCATACATGCAATAATTGGTTAGCATCACCTTTAGGAGCGATATGCAGCGCCCGTCGTCGGCAAACGAATGGCAGATGCCCATGCCGCCAACTGTGTTGCCTAACATGCCTTGCTGACCCTTGCGCACCGTGCCACTCGACGAGCACGACACATCGTACTTAGCCGATTCGGTTAATATGCGCAAACGCTCTAAAGTGCTCTCTGTCAACATCTGACTGGTTATTTATCATTCAATTTTTTATTGGACAAATATTCGCAAATATTCAACAAAAACTGCACTAATTATTTTTCAACTATTCTTTTTGTATGAACGTCATACTTAGCGCGCAAAGCATAGATGAAGGGATAGTTTTTGACTATCATCACATTACGCTAATCAGTTCTATTTCGAAAATCAACGTTGAACCGCCAGGAATGCCAGGTTGCGAAAAACGGCCGTAGCCCATTTCTGCGGGTATGTATATCTCCCATTTGTCGCCAACATGCATTTGCTGCATAGCTATTATCCAACCTTCAATGAGGTCGCAAAGTCTGCAAGCCAAAGGCACTCCGCCACGACTGCTATCGAATTCTTTTCCATCGATAGTTCGGCCCGTATAATGCGCCGTGATGATGCTTCGCACTGTTGGCGTTGCACTCTGCTGGTTGCCCTGCGTAAGTACCTTATAGTAAACGCCTTTAGCGAGTGCTTTTACACCATCTTCCTTCGATTTTGCTATTAACCAATCCTTGTTGGCTTGTATGTATTGGCTCTTATTCATAAATATCAGCCTGTTTTGACATCATTTCTTCTTATCACGAACTTTGTACATGAAGGCAAAGCCAAACTTGTACTTTAGTACGTATTCGCCATTGATAAAATATGTCTGCCAAGGATGTATTTTTAGCAATGTAGATTTCACTTTATCGCAGTATTTTCCAATGATAAGCTTATATCTATCGTTCCACATTTCAGCATTCACATTGCAGTCAACCATATGGCCGAGCGAATCGAGGCGCACATGGTCGATATGGAAAAATATCTTATCCAATTCGGCAAAGTCAGGGTCGTTTTCTATACCCAATCTGAAAAGCACCTTTGTATCTGGAAGGCTGTCGGGGACAATTCCTTTGCTAACTAAATGATTATGAAACAATTGTTGCTTTTTCAATCGACCATTTTTTATAGTCAGAATCTTCTCATACTCATAATTACGACTGAAGCCCATGCGTTCGTATAGCAACACATCACCTTTAGCTGCTCTCATTTTGCCCGAAAGCCACGAAGCCACAATAGTGTTGCCCTCGTAATACTTTTTGAATATGCGCTGCATTTCGCTATAAGGTATACTATGCCTATAGGCTTCTCTCGTCTCATCGTTGTACAATTGGCAAATGATGCTATCGAGGTTCAGCCGCTCGTTTGCTACGCTCCAATAGGCTGTGTATCCGCTCCAATTTGAGGTTATCGCAAGCAGGTTTTTAGGCAATGCATCTGCAAGACTCTTCGACAGCTTTTCTTTGTCCTCAATAGGCTTTCCAAGCAGAGTCCATTCTTCGCCATCGATGTAAATAATATCGCCAGATTGTCCGGTAGCAAAAGAGCTGAGAGCAAACGTTAGTGCGCAAATGAGTGTGATGAGTTCCTTCATATAATATGTATGTATACAATGTAAAAATACAGGAAATTGACTATTGAAAACTATAACTACGAAAAACAGTAAATGTTTTTATTGTTTTTCGTAGTTACGATATAGTTACAAATGTTCTCGACAAACCCGGTCAGCGCACATAGATTTGCCTCATTCGAAATAGGCCATAATTATTCGTAGTGGCGTATTCTAACATCGATATTTTCCGATTGAAGAAGTGAAGGAATTTCGCTCACATTCGTCTGACCGTAGTGATATGGGAAGAGCGTCTTAGGCTTAATCACTTTGGCTGCGCTGACGAGTTGCTCGGGCGTCATGGTGTAAGGCTGGTTACAAGGCAAGAATGCAATATCGATATTTTTTATAGACTCCATTTCGGGAATATCTTCGGTATCGCCAGCTATATATATACGCAGACCATCAACTGTAAGTATGTAGCCATTGTCGCGACCTTTTGGATGAAACATTTCTCTGCCTTCGGTGGTATTGTATGCAGGCACAGCCTCAACGGTGATGTCTGCGGCAGGCTCAAGTTTATCGCCATTTACCATAGACTGACCAGCGCCATACATATCTATACAACGCTGATTCATAATCAATTGCGTACTATCCAACGAGAGAAGTTTTATAGCCGCCTCGTCGTAGTGGTCGCCGTGCTCGTGGGTAATGAATATATAGTCGGCTTTGGGCATTGCGGCGTAGTCGATGGTTTTGTCGCCAAGTTTCGATACGGGGTCGATGTAAATCTCCTTACCATCGTATTGCATACGTATGCTCGCGTGAACAAGCGCGTAGAACTTCACCTTCTTGCCATTGGGCGTAGCGAACTCGTCAACCTCATAATCGCCAGCAACGACAGTCAATCCAGCGGTTTGCCACTCTACGATGCCGCCTTTCAAGTTGGCACATTTGTAGCCATCTGGCACCAAACGATCGATAGCCTTCACAGAGCGCACTCCACCTTTGCAGTAGACGGCTACGGTCTTGTCCATAGGTATGGCAGCCTTCACCTTGTCGATGAAATCGTCTTGCGACTGGTCGATATTTATAGCGCTACCGAGGTGTCCGTCGGCAAATTCTGCCTCGGTGCGAACGTCGAGCAGCACGACATTGGGTTGCTGAAGAAACTCAGCAAAACTCTTTGCGTCTAAATCGTCGAATGTGACTTGCTTGCACGCTGAGGTTAGCCCAAGCGTAGTCAATAGACAAATAAAAATATTTTTCATAATAGTATAAATTTGGCTATTTCCTTACAATCACACTGCCGCTTGCTTGATGAGTAGCCAAAATGAGCACTTCGGCAATTTGCACATGGGCAGGCGCGTTGGCAGCATAGACAGCCACATCGGCAATGTCGTCGCCAGTGAGAGGTTTGATGCCTTTGTAGACGTTGGCAGCGCGATCGTTGTCGCCATGGAAACGGACGTTGCTAAAGTTGGTCTCCACCAAACCAGGTTTGAGGTTGGTAACGCGAATGGCAGTGTTAGCCACATCGATGCGCAGACCATCGCTGAGAGCCTTCACGGCAGCCTTGGTAGCGCAATAGACATTTCCGCCAGCATAAGCAGCATCGCCAGCCACAGAGCCAATATTTATAATATGACCACTATTGCGCGCCACCATGCCCGGAACAACGAGGCGCGTCATAGTTAGCAAACCTTTGATGTTGGTGTCGATCATCGTTTCCCAATCGTCGAAGCTGCCTTCATACTCAGGCTCCAAGCCAAGCGCAAGTCCAGCATTATTGACCAACACGTCGATGTTTTGCCACTCCGCTGGCAACTGTTCGATGCTCTTTTGGGCAGCATCCTTGTCTCTAACGTCGAAGATGAGCGTAAACACTTGTGTGCCAAGAGACTTCAGCTCGCTACAGATTTCCGCTAAGCGTAGCGCATTGCGACCGGTGAGAATTAGTTTATCGCCATTGGCGGCAAATTTTTTGGCACATGCTAGTCCGATGCCGCTCGTAGCGCCTGTTATAAGTACTGTTTTATTCATTGATTTATAAGTTGTTAGTTAATAAGTTATATGTTTAGTGTTTACCAGTTTGGTGGCAACACTATGTTATCAATATTATGAGCTTGCTCGAAGAGTGGTGCTATTTCTTCGTCTCTAAAGCCAGCAATTCCGCAACCTATGCGCGTAACAAGGAATGTGAGTTCGGTGTGCTGCTTGGCAAATGCGATGAAATCGTCTACATAGGGACGGATAGTCTCCACGCCGCCTTGCATAGTAGGTATGGCATAGCTCTGACCTTGCAGACCTACACCCTGCCCCATTTTAGCACCAAACTTACTGCATGCTATGCGCGCCGCACCTCCACCATGCATACCTTCCAAATTGCTACCAAAAACAAAAATCTCGTTTGGCTGCAACTCCGTAATAAACTCAGGAGTAGTTCTTTTCTGTTTCATATTCAAACGTTTTTGTGTAGACCAAATCTATAGTAAAGAACGCAGATTGAGCAGTTTAGCATAGATTTTTCGGTTTAGCTGCGACGTAACCTGCAGACATCGCTCTGTGCAAACATTTTGCTCGCACAGATAACACTGATTATGCTGATTGATAATATTTTGTAGAATGGGTTCATTGGCTGTTTTTTGCGATGGAGCGAGACGCCGAACAAAAGCTGTTAGTTGCTTTCTATAATTTCCCCAGTTTCAATATCAAACACATAAGTTTCTGTGTCGGCTTTTGTAGAGACAAAAGAACAAGCTATACATTCTTGCCCATTTTTCAATACTTCCCATATTTTATGAATATAGTGTATTTGACAATTATTAGTATTATTTCGTTTGTACGACCATAGTACTTTATAATCATTCCAACCGCTATATATTGAAATTATCTCATCCCTACATTTCCAATTATCTGTATTTGAAACCAATAAAACAACAATGCTACGTTTATCAAAAATCTCGTATTGAACAATACGTTTGCCGATCTTGATGTTGTTACAGTTTATCGAAACTTCATCTTTATCAATCTGCCCGAAATACATACTATTCTCAATTAATTCGAAATTCATTTTATCACCCCCCAAAAGTATTCTTTATTTTGATAATTGAGTATCTATGATTCCCCCTGTTTCTACGTCAATTACGTTAGTCTCATCATAAAAACCCAATGAATTTATAAAACATGCTATTCGTTCATTATTGTTTTCTTTTACCTTCCATATAGTATATATACTATATGATTGTCCGTAAGTATCTTTACGTTTGTATGTCCAAATAATTTCGCAATTATGACAATTGTTTTTTATTGCAATTATTTCGTCTGTATTGCGCCAATTATCAGTATTTGATACTAATAAAACCACAATATCATATTGATCAAAGGCTTCATATCGAACAATTCGCTTTCCCAAATTAACATTGATTCCGTTCAATGAAAAAGCATCTTTATCTATCAAGAAAAAATCCATAATATTACTTGTTGAAAAAAGTCCCACGTTGGGCGTAGGCTGTGCCTACGTCTTTGATAAAAGCAAGGCTTCTGCTTTGCATGGAAATGGTTGTATTACGTATTTGGTTACTCATTGCTTTCTGTTTTTTAGTTATGGTGCAAGGTTGGGCCTTGCTATTTGACGTGAGGGAGCGAGACGCCGAACGCGAAGCAAATCAGTATGTAATTTCTCAATCAATATCGACAATATCAGTTATCATAATAGGTTTAATTTTATCGAGGCTATAGTATATCGTCATATATTTATCGTCCTCGACCTCCTCTCGGTCATCTATATACTTATCATTCTGCAATTTATATACGCTCAATTTATTATTGACTAAGTCAAAATATTGAGATTTTTCTAGAAGAGGACCATTTCTATATGAACGCGAATAGCTGATTAGTACATAATTACCATTTTTATAGAGGAATTCATATTCCCATGAACCATATCTATTTAGCCTACATTCTATTCTCAATCGTTTTCTAAACGATGATATATCTACTTCTGGAGGCCAATAGCCGTTACCATCCTCATTATCAGAAAGAAAACAACTATTATTTCTAATATCTGTCTCGAAATAGTCGCCCTTGTTTATCACCAAGATAAAACCTCTCGCGTTTTTGTTGACTAAAGAATCTTCATGGAATTTATATGGTCCCCAACCATCTGGGTCGGTTCCTTGTATACTCAGTAGATAATCTGTTAAGCCATCTTCATTCACATCACAACTATCCAATATTCCTCTGTATACGTATGGCGTATCTACTAAACTCTTGAAATCGTCAACACTCTTACATCGTACTTTGGGTGCAGGTAGACGAGTAAGATCAAGATTTATGTACAAACTATCCTTGCCGTTGTAAGTGTCTATGATGTCATACAAATGGTAATCGTCAGGGCTAACCAATTGTTCTATGATTTTGTCGGTGACAGTATCGCGAACATTGATAGTGATGCTGTCAATACGCATTTCTGCCAATGAATTGACAGTTGTCAGGATGCCGATAATTATTAGAAAGACTTTCTTCATAATTCAATAATTAGTTTTTTGCATAGTCTGCTGACTACGCCGAACGCGGGGGTAGACTATTCCCTTATATCAGTATTTTCCAAAGAATTCTTCCATTCTTCAATATTTTTCAATCGGCTTCTATGAATATAACCGCCAATTTTTTCCGCAGATCGAGTTTCTTGTCCTAATTCTCTTACAAGTACTACCTCGAACCATTTAGAATCAGGCTCACCATAAGCCAAAATATATGAAGCATTCTTTACTTGATAAAGAACCTCAGAATTAATGCTGGGGGCTTTCCTTACATTCGCGTATCCATCATCGTCTTGTACATAACCAGAATAATCATAGATGCCTGTTTTGATTTCTTTTTCAGCAAAATATCCATTAGGAAGAAGTTTTACAAGTTTTCGATGTTTATATCTATAATCGGTTGTTCGGTCATCATCAATTTCAACATTCCCATAATCTTCAAAACATATGAAAGCTAAATTATCAATGTAAATACAAAATGAATTTTCACTGTCCGTTACATATGCAGATAACATTTGCTGTGTACTTTTTTGGAATGTGTATAGTTGTCTACTTCCACGACCTTCTCCTTTCTTGTTTTCATCTGTTACACTACACAAGACTATTAATACCACATCGTCAGATATATCTATTTTCCCAATAGCAAATACAGATGCATATCCACCAACATTTTCATAATGAATGTAGTCACCATCTGTGTCAATAATGTGTGGTGGAGGTGTTGCATAGCCATAATCAGCAGACTTAATCTCATTCCTAATATGATTATAAACATTTTTCGGTCCGTTCTGTGGTTCTTCATACCACATATTTCTTCTTATAATGTCAAAAGGGATTTCCTTACATGTGCTCATTATCATAAAATGATTCAAAGTTGCCTCTTGCATTTGATTCCATGTTATTGTTGGAAACATATTCAAGAATTTCTCAAACTCTATTTGCATTTGAGTTTGAGCATGTATGCTTATTGGCAACATCCATATCACGACAATATAAATACTAAGCTTTTTCATCATCTATTTACCCTCCAGTCTATTCCCAGTGGGCAGTGGCGCATTTCAAGTACCAATGGCAAGTCGTGGACTTTTGAAATCCACATCTCCATTTTGCTATTCTTTGCGCGCACATGTATGCTTTCGCTCGTTTCGTCGATGGTGCGCCACGTGATGCCTTCGTAATCAACTTGGCCATTCTGCTGCAACTCATTGAATGCACGGCGCGAGATGAAGCAGAACGTACCCTCGGAGTTGTGGTGCACAGTGCCGTCTACTTGCGGATTGAGCCAACAGAACACAGCCGACTCGTCGACTTGTTGGCGAGGAATCATATAAAGAGTCTGCTTACACTGCACAACGAGCGTATCGCCTTGCCATTGATAGGCAAATGGCCACGTGCGGAATTGGCGGTTGAGCGTGAACGAAATAGTGCTCGCCATGTTGGTTGCCAACGCCGAAGTCAACGCTTTTTTTGCTGCGGCATTTGGGCGCGTAGGCACTGGCGGTGTAGTAGTAGTTTCGAAAAGGAGTTCGCCGCCCTCCATCAGTTGTGCATGCGTAATACGCGCATCGGCAAGTTCTTTGCCATTGAAGAGAGCCTTTTTGTAGCCGTTGCCGCGTCCTTTCTTGCTGACGTGCAGCTGTTTGCCATTCGACAATGTTATAGAGTACGCCTTGAGCAATGGCACGTTAAGCAGGTAGTAATCCATACCAGCGTTAGGATAGAGACCCATCATGTGGAAGGCGAGCCAACTCGACATAGCGCCCGAATCGTCGTTGCCTGGCAGACCATCGGGTTGGTCGGTGTAGTGGTCGTTGACGATTTGGTGAACACGCGCCGTACTCAGGTCGGGACGCCCAATCCAGTGATACAAGCAAGGAGTGAGGAACGACGGCTCGTTCTGCACGTTGTAGTAGCCTTTAGCAAAAAACAGGTCGAGGCGCTGGCGGAACGCCTCAGCACCACCGCAAGCCTCTATCAAGCCATCTACATCGTGCGGAATGCTCAGCGAATACTCCTCGCTGGTAGCCTCGTAGAAGAATGTAGCCCACCAAGGCACATACCACGGCGCAACTTTCGTCACGGGCGTGTAGGGAATGGTGTGCTTGACGCCATGAAATAGTTCTTCGCCCTTTCCCCACGTTACATCGTCGAGCCACTGCCCATTGGCATCGCGCGGCATGATGAATCCGTGCATACCATCGTACTCGTAGTCGGTGCGCCAGAGGTTGCGCCAATTGCAGCTTCGGCGTAAATATTTATCTGCAACATCATCATAACCAAGCCCTTTAGCCACTTGCGCTATGCAATAGTCGTTGAATGCATATTCCACTGTGCGATTTCCTGCGCGGTCGATGCCGTAAGGTATGTAGCCCAACTGCTTGTATTCGTTGAGTCCACCGCGTCCATGACGTTCGTGGTCGGCACCTGGGTCTTGCTCTCCATCCTTCAACATTGCCTCCAAAGCCAACTCGTAGTCGATGCCCTCGATGCCTTTTACGTATGCATCGGCAATGACAACTTCGGCATTCGAGCCACCTTGCGTACGACCATTGCTATCGCCGCTACGAGCATCTGGCAGATAGCCTTCGCGACGATAAATATTTAGCAATGAATTAACTATGGCTGCCTCTCGCTGTGGATCAAGCAAAGTGATTAACGGCGACGATGTGCGGTAAGTATCCCAAATTGCATAATAGTCGTCGTAGTATGGCGCATCGGTCCATTTCGGGTTCTCGCCTGTTTTGTCAATAGGCATAAGCATAGTATGATATAGAGCCGTGTAGAACATACGTTTTTGCTGTTCTGTGCCATCAATAGTTATCTTGGAGAGCTGCTTTTCCCATGCTTCATGCAGACGATTCAGTTGTTCGTCGAAACCGCAAGCATCGATGTTTTTGCGTGCATGCAATGCACTGACGTACGAAATGCCAACCTTGACATTCACCAGTGTATCAGCAAATTGCAGAAGCGCCGTAACATCATTGCAATCGTATGTAAAAGGCACATCGGTTTGCAGAGCAAAATAGACGGTGTAGGCATCGCCGTTGTTCCAGCCGCCACGCACACGGCAGAAGCCACGCACCTCATGATTGCCAAACACCTCGACCTCAGCCCCAACAAGTTGCTGACGTTCGCGCAAATCGGGCACTGTATCCTTACCCAAGAAATGCGATGCATCGATAAAAAGTTGAGGATTCTTGGGATAGTGTATGCGGTAATGTGCACAACGTTCCGAAGTGGTTATTTCGGTGCGAATATTATTCTCGAACGTGACGGCATAGTAGCCAAGCGACACGCTTTCATCCTTACGGATCTGTGCTCTATCGGCATTTTTATCTATTATGGGCTGAATAAGTATGTTGCCGTATTTCTGACCGCCACCAGTGCCACTGACGTGTGTTTGCGAGAATCCAATAACAGCCTCGGGCATAGGCGCCCAACCAGCATTAGGCGTAACGCCACAGTCGGGACCGGGCTTTACCATACCAAACGGCATGCACGGACCAGGAAACGTGCGCCCTACGCCCACCGAACCAATACGTGGATCTACATAACGCCAATTTTGTGCTGCGCATTCTATAGCAATGCCGCTGAGAATCAAGATGATGGAACAGAACTTTGGAAAGCGTTTCATAACGATGTTTGTAATAGGTATTTCTTTTCTTGCGAAACTACACAAAAGCACAGAACTTGGAGGCTAATGGCAAAATATTTATGCAAAGATTGAAGCCTACTATTTGCTGTGACACAAAGAAACGCTACTTCCAACTTGAGGGCAAACCCACGACCATTTGCGCAGGTTAGCTTCTACCCTTCATCTCCTCGTCCTCCTCCCACGAGTCGTCGTTCATTATCGGCAGACTTACGCTCTTGCGCACTGCCCAAATGCGGATCAATATCACCGACGATGCGCTCAGAATCTCGCACATGGCATTGCCGATGCCAATCTTATGGCATACGAAAAAGATTAATCCGCCTAATATGCAGGCCGTTGCGTAAACATCTTTACGAAATATCAACGGCACTTCGTTGATGAGCGTGTCGCGCAGGATGCCACCAGCAGCGCCTGTCAGCGTACCCATAATAATATTAACCCAAATGGGAAATCCGGCAGCAAGGCTCTTCTCGTAGCCCACCACGGTGAAGAGTCCCAACCCGATGGCATCGAATAGGAACATTGTGGTGTTCATTTTTATAAGTTGCTTGCCGAAAACTATCACCACCAAGAGCGCAAAGCCAGTGACAATCAGGTATGAAGGCTGCGACATCCAAAACGGTGTAATGTCGAGCAGGAGGTCGCGAATGGAGCCACCGCCCACCGCCGTAACCAAGCCCACAACGTAGGCGCCAAACCAATCGAACTTCTTAGCAGCCGCCATACGTATGCCGCTTATCGCAAAGGCGAACGTGCCTATATAATCGAGTAAAATAGTGAAAGACATTGCCTTAGATGTAATACATATTTATGTAATAGATTTCTTCTCTCATTTTCTCCTCTTCTCTTGCATCTCGGCGGTAGCAGTGAAAAGCACGTCGCCACTGGAGTTGAGCGCTGTTTCGACAGAATCTTGTATCACGCCAATGATGAAGCCAACGCCTACAGCTTGCATAGCCACGTCGTTGCCCACACCGAAGAATGCGCAAGCCATTGGCACAAGGAGCAACGAGCCGCCTGCCACACCCGACGTTCCGCACGCACCAAGAGTGGCTATAGCACTAAGCACAATGGCGGGCAAAATGCCAATATTTACGCCCATCGTACCAGCCACAGCCAACGACAGAACTGTGATGGTAACGGCAGCTCCATTCATATTTATAGTAGCGCCAAGCGGAATACTTACAGAATAGAAATTCTCGTCGAGGCCCATGCGCTTGCACAAATCCATATTTACGGGAATGTTGGCCGCCGACGAACGTGTGAAGAATGCGCTCAAACCACTCTCTTTTAGGCATTGCCACACCATAGGATATGGATTTCTACGCGTTATCAACGCTACAATAAGCGGATTGGTGACGAGCGCCACAAATGCCATGCAACCAACGAGCAGCAGCACCAAACGTCCATATTCGGTAAAAATCTCCAAGCCGCTCTCCGACACTGCCGTGAACACAAGCCCCAAGATGCCAAACGGCGCAAACTGAATCACCCAGCCAACCACGGTAGACACAACTTTGGCAAGGTTATCGATGACTTCGACGGTCGCTGCCGAGGCATATTTACGCAGCGCTATACCTACTATGATAGACCAAAAGAGAATGCCTATGTAATTGGCCGAAGCCACAGCCGCCACTGGGTTTTGCACCATATTGGTAAGTAGCCCAGAAAAGACTTCTGCCAAGCCTTCGGGCGCACTGCCATCGGCTGCATCACGAAATGTTAGCGTTACGGGGAATAGGTTGCTGCCTACAACAGCTACCACGGCTGCCACAAACGTTGAGAACAAATAAAGAGCTATTACCAAGCCAAATCGACGCCCTAGGCCACCCTTTGCTTTGGCTATTGACGCCGTAACCAACACAGCCACGAGAATTGGCGCTATGGCCTTCAGTGCACTCACGAAGCCAACACCTAAAATGCCAATGCCACTGAGAGTTGGGACGGCAAAGCCTAATAATATTCCTAATGCTAATCCTACTAAAATGCGCAGGACCAAACTGATGCTGGTCCACTTGCGATAAACGAGAGAAAATTTGTTCATTGTTAGGTTACGAAAACGGCGCAAGTGTAACTAAAATCCGCGAAAAACGGAGTGTCTCGCATATTTATGTATGCATATAAAAAAAGCAGAGTAATATTTTCACTATGAATTTTATAATTCGGCATAAATACTCCATTTTTGTAACAAAAATTTATAATATCAATTCCCCGTATTAAGAATGGCATCAATGACTGAAAAAGAGATGAAGTTTCTCCTGAAATCGCAGCAAGGAGAGTTGAACGCAATGCTTATGTACAAAGCTTTTGCCGACAAATTAGGCGACACCAACGATGCCGCCACATTCCGCAAACTTGCAGCCGAAGAGGGACACCACGCGGCAGTATTCCATAAGTTGACAAACAAAGTGCTGAAGCCCAAGAAGACAACAGCCCTATTACTACCATTGTTGTATAAAATTCTGGGTAAGAAGCGTTTGTACAAACTTATTGCGCAAGGTGAATATGCTGCTATCGACAAATACAAACAGATAATCGATCGTTTTCCCGAAGTGGAGAGCGTGATGAACGACGAGAAACGCCACGGCGACACTATCATGGGGCTGATAGAATAGTAACGACATATAAGTAATAACTCAATAATAACAATGAATATGACTAAGGAGATTTATTTAGCAGGAGGCTGTTTCTGGGGCACAGAGCACTATTTCAAACAGATTGAGGGCGTTTTGGAGACCGAAGTTGGTTTTGCAAACGGTCATACCGAAAATCCTTCATACAAAGAGGTTTACACCGACGAGACTGGTCACGCCGAGACAGTTCGCATAAAATACGACCCCGAAGTGGCAAGCTTGAAATTCCTCTTGCAGATGTTTTTCAAAGCTATCGACCCAACGAGTCTCAACAAGCAAGGTCACGACGAAGGAACACGCTATCGCACAGGTATTTACTACACAAGCGAAGAGGATCTACCTATCATCAACGAAGTTTTCGACGAAGAGCAGAAGAACTATTCGCAGCCTTTAGTAGTTGAACGTCAACCACTTGATCGTTTCTACAATGCCGAAGAGTATCACCAAGACTACCTCGACAAAAATCCTACTGGCTACTGCCATCTACCACTTGAACTCTTTGAATTTGCAAAGAAGGCGAAGGAGAAAAAGAATTGAAAATTGAAAATTCAGAATTCGTAATTCAAAATTGAGAATTGAGCTTACAACTAATCATAAAGCATTACACTGAACTAACAGCAGACGAGCTGCACGATATTCTACAAATTCGTGCAGCTGTGTTTGTTGTTGAGCAAAACTGCGCATATCAAGACATCGACGGCAACGACAAGGTGTCGTATCATCTTTGGCTTCGCGATGCCGATGGCATAAAGGCCTACTTGCGCGTTTTGCCCCAGCACACCACCTTCGACGATGCTTCTGTTGGCCGTGTAGTATGCATACAACGACGTCAAGGTCTTGCCACTCGCCTAATAAACGAGGGCATAAGAGTAGCTAAAGAGCGGTTCGATGCCGACAAGATTACCATTGCAGCACAACTCTACGCGCGCAGTTTGTACGAAAAAATTGGCTTCGCGCAGACCTCCGACATATTTATGGAAGACGACATAGAGCATATAAAAATGACCTTTGAGGTAAAGTAGCTTTATGAGAGTTATAAGATTGGCAACGCCGACCGATATTGCTGATATTATGCGCGTTACGGAAGCTGCAAAGCTAATAATGCGCTTCTCTGGCAATATGCACCAATGGGTGAACGGCTATCCGTCGGAGGCTGTAATAGAGAACGACATTGAGCAAAAAGGCGGCTACGTTGTAGAAGAGATGGGGCGCATAGTGGGTTATTTCGCATTCTTGCCTTCGCCCGACCCTACTTACCTGCGCATCTACAATGGCCACTGGCTCGACGATGTGCTACCCTACCACGTGGTGCACCGCATTGCCAGCTATCCCGAAGTGCACAACATCTTCAGCGACATAATGGCATTCTGTTTCAACCACGACGCCAACATCCGTATCGACACGCACAAAGACAACTTAATTATGCAACACAACTTGCTGAAGCATGGTTTTACATATTGCGGCATCATCTATTTGGCTTCGGGTGACGAACGATTAGCCTACCAGAAGTTGAAATCCGAAAATTGATTTTGGAATATTATTTATCGAGCACGGCGCGTATGGCGTGTCCGTAGTATCGGTTGTTGTGGTTGGTTTGTACGTAGTTGGAATTCATATTTATATACCACGCTTGCCTCATGTTGGTGCTGAAAACCGACGACGACCAATAGCTGCCATATTCCTCAACCAAATCGACACCATTGTCGATTCTATAGCCAACAGCTGGAAGGAATATCGACTTGTCCGTGTAGCCATCTACGTTGCTAATAATTATATAGCCATGCACCACCTTGCCTTTTGAGGTCTTTAGGGTTGTCCAGGTCCAAGTGCATTTATTTACGAGTTCCGAAATTTGCGCATAATTAGGCATGTGCCAACCGCCACCCCAATTCACACTTGCAGCATCGTATGACGTACTGGCAATATCGGTTAGTTTGGCCATATCATCGTTAGGCTTGCCACATTCGGTACTTTCGTATGCATACGAACTCCACGAATATGTACTCTTGGAAGAAGTTTCGCCCCACGCGAAATAGTCGCCGAACTCAGCCTCTTCGGTTGCACCTACATTCATGCTTGCCCATTTCACCGAAAGTCCCAAATCGACAGCTTCGACATTCATGGGTGCACTTCCGCTGCAACCAACTAATGTGAGTGTGATTGTAATTATAGATAGGATGCGTGTGGCACAAATAGTCATCTCTCTTCGTGTTATAGTTTAGTTTATATAGCGAATGCGAATTTAGCGATTTTTTTCTTGCTAACGGCTGGTTGTGGCAAAATAGACAAAACTCCGACCTATTGCGGCAATCTATCACAACTTACGTTCAAGTTGCTCCTCTGCCTCGGTGATATCGCGTAGAAAATTTTGGTGGTCTTTCAGAAAATCTTTACGTCCGTGCGAGAGTTGTTGGTAGAGCTCGGCGTTCATTTCGTCTACATACGATGCTATGGCATATTCTATGTCGTCGCGTTGCCATTCGAGCGTAGAATGCTCGTAGATACGGCGTTTCTGATGAAAGAAACTATAGGTAGTCTCTATGCACTCCTTCGTAATCATGCGTCGAAACCTATTGGGCGAAACTGCCGTTGTTCTGTGTTGTATACGTAGCCATTTTCCTGTAAATAGGCGCACACTTCGCTTGGTTCGCGGTTGAAATTGTAGCAAAGCGCATCGAGCGTATCGAACTCATCGTCGCGCAAGAGCATATTTATGCTCGACACAAGTATGGCTGGGTCTTTTGGTAAGTGGTCCATTAGTTACGAATTACGAGTTTTGAGTTACGAGTTTTGAATTCTCAATTATGAATCATGAATAAAAACGGGTGCAAAGTTACTCAGACGGCATAAGGATATGATATGCGTTATATCTTTTTCACTTTGCGGAAAGATGCATACTTTTGCTACACATATCATAGGCTTATTTATTACTAAACAAATAATCATTACAAACTATGTTTTCTTTTATAAAGTCAATATTGGTAAAAGGTGCATTACTAATTATTTTATGCGTCTTCGCCCAAACATGTATCAGCAATTATGTCAACGGTGGCGATGCTGAAAAAATTGAGCAATTGAAAAAAATGATCGAAGATCAGACTATCGTAACAGCCGACTTATCAGAAAATTATATCGAAACAACTGTACTAAAAAGTGCCAAAACATATCAATTCGACTACACTTTCACGCTTAATGGTCAGAATTATTGTGGTAAAATCATGCTTAATGGTATCCCCAACACAACCAAATTGAATCTCTACTATTTGAATAGCAATCCACAAATTGTATCTCAAGATCCTTATTCAGAACTAAATTCAGAGCAAGAAAAGGGTTCTATTTCCGATTTGATTTGGGGTATTTTATGGGTGATAATAGCTGCATTAATATGTATTTCGTTGATTAGAATGTTTGTGCAGAAAAAGGCAGCACATACAAAAGAAGAAGAACCTATAAAAGAGCCTGTTACAGAAACCCAACAAGTTCAAGAGGAGCCAAAGACAGAACCTCAAATAGACAAAGAAGACCCAAGCAGATTTATGCCGCATTAACATGTAACTACCTAATATTGTAATAGATACACTTTATAACATATTGCTGCACAAAAAATCTATTTTCTGTTTTATAAATAGAAAGTTACTTTTGCGCGCAAAATTTGAACAAATCAGATAAAGAAAATGAAACTATTAGAAGGAAAAACCGCTGTTGTAACAGGTGCTGCACGCGGTATTGGCAAAGCTTTGGCACTCAAATTTGCCTCAGAAGGTGCTAACATTGCATTCACCGACCTCGTTATCAACGAAGATGCTCAGCAAACCGAAAAAGAAATTGCTGCTCTTGGTGTGAAAGTAAAAGCGTTTGCTTCTAATGCTGCCGACTTTGCTCAGACAGAACAAGTTGTAGCTGCAATCAAAGAGAAATTTGGTTCTATAGATATACTTGTAAACAACGCTGGTATAACCAAAGACGGACTTATGCTTCGCATGACCGAACAGCAGTGGGACGCCGTTATCAACGTTAACCTCAAATCGGCATTCAACTTCATTCACGCTGTAGTGCCTATCATGATGCGCCAACGCAAAGGCTCTATCATCAACATGGCGAGTGTTGTTGGTGTTCACGGTAACGCTGGTCAGTCAAACTACGCTGCTTCTAAGGCAGGTATGATTGCTCTTGCTAAATCGGTAGCACAAGAGATGGGTCCTAAGGGCATCCGTGCAAACGCTATCGCTCCTGGCTTCATCGAAACTGCAATGACAGCTCAACTTCCTGAGGCCGTTCGCGAAGATTGGATGAAGAAAATTCCTCTCCGTCGTGGTGGCAAACCTGAAGATATTGCTGACGTGGCTACATTCCTCGCAAGCGATTTGTCTTCATACGTTACCGGTCAGGTTATCCAAGTTGACGGTGGCATGAATATGTAATTATAATAATTGGTTAATAAAATGCAGAGCCGTATGTCGTGAGATGTATGGCTCTCTTTTTTCAATTCTAATTACGTACATAATTATGAATTACGAGTTACGAGTTATGAATTACGAGTTATGAATTATGAATTGTGAATTACAAATTATGAAAAACGTCATCTTATCTATACTACTGATACTTACAATAGCATACCCAACGCAAGCGCAGCAGATAGCCGAACTATGCAGCGAGAAGCCGCGCCTCGTACTTATAATTATTGTAGACAACCTCAACAACGAGCAACTCGAAATTGTGCGTCGCGAATGTGGTCGCGAGGGCATAAACCGCATATATAACCACGGCACTCAGTTCACTAATGCATATTACGATGCGGGCGGCAACTACGCTGGCAAGAACCTCGCAACGCTCTTCACCGGTGCTCCCGCCTCGACGCACGGAATTGTTGGCCGACAATGGATTGATAGTTTTACGAATAAGAAAGTGGACGCTATTTATGGCGACGCCGTGAATAAAGATGGCAAAGTGGATTCGTTGGCTGTGCCGCACAATGGTCAACTACTCTGCTCCACCATTGGCAACGAAATACGCAAGATATACAACCACAACGCGCATATTTTTTCGCTCGGATTTCACCCAGAAATGCTTCTTTGGAGCAGCAGCACCAACGAGGGCGAACCAGTAGCTTGGCTCGACGATGTAACTGGCATTATGCGTACGCAGAACGTAATGGATACGGCAGCGTTCAAATGGATTGACGAATTCAATAGCAAGCGCATGTGCGATATTTATATAAATAAGATATGGGCACCGCGCAACGACATAAGTAAATATCACGAGAAACTATACTTCAGCAATGAGCGCGGCAGCGAACGCTCGTTCTACTACCCTATGCGCTCTGCCATTCCTATACACGAGAAATATTCGCTTGTGGCAGGTTCGCCCTACGGCAATCAGCTTATGCGCGACTTCGCGGCTTCGGCGCTGCTTTGTGGCGACTTTGGCAAAGATGATATTCCCGATATACTTACAGTAGAATTTACTGCTCAACCTTCGTGCGGACTAAAAAAACAGCCGCTTGACGCTGAGACAGAAGACCTCTTGCTATGCCTCGACGACAACATTGCTTCGCTACTGAAAGCTATCGACAGCAGCATAGGTATGGACAATACGCTTGTGGTGTTCACCGCTGCGCAAGGCTGCTACGACATAAAATCGACCGATTCGGCACAATGGAAGAGCAAGGGTGCTGTAAGTATGCATCGCACTACGGCGTTGCTCAACCTATACTTGATGGCTATCCACGGGCAGGCGCAATGGGTGCGCAACTACAACGACTATTCTATCTACCTCGACCGCCTACTTGCCAACGAACGCAAGGTGAACTGGGACACTCTGCTCAACGAAACTGCAAGTTTTCTCACACAAGTGAAGGGCATCGGCGACGCTTTTGCCGCTAAAGATTTGCGTAACATCTACTCCACATCGCCCGTAATAGAAGTGCTACGCCGCAACTATCACCCTAAGCGTTCGGGCGACATACTTATACACCTCGAACCTGGTTGGGCATCGGAACAAGACGACGGCTCACAACTAACGCAGCTCTGGGGGCAGGAGTTTGTGCCTCTTGCATTCTACGGCTGGAAAGTACCACGTGCCACCATCTACGAGCGTCACAATATGGCCGACGTGGCTCCAACAATTTGCCAATACATACGCGTGGCACAACCCAACGGCTGCAGCGGAACGCCTATAAAGATTGTGAGCGAGTAATGCTATAAGTTATGAGTTATATCGTTTTAGGAGTTGTAAGTTTTGGAGGTATAATTAACCAATGACTTACTTCTCCAAAACTTATTGCTTACTTGCTCTCCTTCCCTTCCATGAAGCGCTTCTCTTTGATGCGTTTTAGGCGCTCGACCACGCGAAAATGTACGTATGTATTATTCGTAGCTTCTTGCTCTCCGCATTGGTCTATGTATTTATTCCACCATTTATATTCCATATCCTCATCACCAATCATATAATAGCAGTAGCCAATCTGATAGTAAATGATAGGTTGGTTAGGTTTGACTTCATCAGCTTGCTTGAAATACTTTATAGCGGTTTTGAAGTTGTGCGTAATGTAATAGTCGCCCAAGCTAGAATATAGACGATATAGCAGGTCGGGGTTGGGCTGCATCATATCTATGGCATCGATTATGTTTTCCTCGCCCACTTGCGCAATGGAATCCACCTCATCGAGTTGCACAAGGCCAAGCATAGCAAGGGTTAAAGCATTAGTGCCGTTTGCCTTTTCGTTTGCGAGGGTGAGGCATTCGAGTGCGCGGTCGTGCTTGTCGCGTTGCAGACATGCCATAGCCAGATAGTAAAGCGTGTTGGCACGCGTGTCGCCCGCTTCAACAAGTTTTTCGTACATATTTATGGCTTTTGTGGGCTTGCCGGCGTTGTAGTATGCATTCGCCAATACATTGTTTATCAACATATTGCCACTATCAACTGCGCAGTAGTTTTCGAGCAAAGTTATAGCTGCACTATACATCTTTATAGCTATTAGCGAGCGTGCGTAACTTGCCGTATTCGCCTGATTTTCAATATTACGGCGAGCCTCAATGCTTTGATAGACAAGCATCGAATCGACCCATTCCATCTTCTCGAAGCATCGCGCCATGAGGTATACTTCCGAAGAATCGGGTTCGGGATTTACTTCGGTGGGCGTAAGTAGCTGATGGCAAATGTCGATGCAAGCGTTGTAGTTGCCTCTTGCGAAATTGCAAACAGCCAACTCGCGGCGCACCGTGTCGCAAGGGTGAAGTGCCATGGCTTGTTGCGCATAGATTATGGCCTTATGCGTATTGTTATGCTCGCGGTAATGCTTTGCCGCAGCAATGAGTTGTTGCCAATCGGTGGTGTCGGGTTGTTGATAGGCTTGCGCTTGCACGCTGTTGGCTATAAATGCAACGAGCATAATAGCTAAAATGCGAATTTTACAGATTGTTGTCATACGTTTTTTCGTTGATTTAGATGTAGTTATAGGGTATTATTTCTTTGATTGAGTCTGTTGCGTACTACAAATGTATGTATATTCTGATTTGGATAACTAAATAATATTCAGAAAGCCCGAATCGAAATGAACAAAAATTTGGCAAAGACTTAGCAGCAGAAGCAAATCGCGTAATAGTCTCGGTGCCTCATGAACTCCAGGCAAATAAAGAGGCATAGCCGTAAATATTAGAAATCGTGACTAATTTCGCAGCAATTCGTGTTTGTGGGTAGTTACACATTCTAAGTATAACGTCCAAAACATAAAACTCTGGAAATCACCATGAATTACGCAAGAGTACTAACCATAGCGGGTAGCGACCCAACGGGCGGTGCAGGCATTGCCGCCGACATAAAAGCAATTTCTGCCAATGGCGGTTATGCAGCAGCAGCCATCACTGCCGTAGTAGATGAAGATACGCAACGTGTATATAGTATGCAGGCCATGCCAACCGATTTTGTGGTGGCTCAAGTTCGCACAGTGATAAACGACATCGGCGTGGACGCGGTGAAGACGGGCATGCTCTTCTCTACTGAGCACATCGAGGCTGTGGCAAATCTGATGAAAGAGTATGAGGTGAAGAATCTCGTTGTAGACCCCGTGATGGTGGCAACATCGGGCGACACACTCACCAAAGACGACATTGCCGAAGCTATGAAGAAGCACCTGCTACCCATAGCGCGCGTAATTACGCCCAACATTCCCGAAGCAGAACTTCTCTGGCGCAAACCGATAAAGAACGTAGACGACATGAAGGAGTGCGCTACCGACCTCGCAGAACTTGGTTGCTCCGTGATGCTCAAAGGCGGTCACCTAACAGGCGATGTGATGATTGACGTATTTGCCAACGCCGAAAACCGCACGGTGATTGAGCTACCATCCGACAAGGTGCAGACGAACAACACCCACGGCACAGGTTGCACACTCTCGGCAGCCATAGCTACGCACCTCGCACTTGGCAAAACGCTCACCGCAGCCGTTGTTGCTGGCAAGGAATATATCACCCGCGCAATAACCGAAGGCGCAGCATACACCATCGGCCACGGACATGGACCTGTGAAGCACTTTTTCGCCCAATGAACGAAAGCATAAACTCTAAACACTACAATAAAAAACAAATGACATTATTTTTGCCTCTATGTAAAACCAAAAAACGATGCAAATGAAGTAGAAATACACAATGACATATATACTCAAAGAGTAGGAAGAAGCGTTATTAGCAAAACTCATCGTTTCCTGAAAACTTCGACAACTTTCAAAAACAACCGTGAGTCAGCAACAACGCCCATGCCTCTGTTTAGGCGTGGGCATTGTTCTGTGGTTGTTTAGGTAGTCGAAGACCTCGGGAACAGCAGAACAGGCCCGCGTTTCTTTTTGTATATACGTAAACTTCTTTTATGGGCTTGTGATTTTGAAAAAACATACATACCAAAACACTTGCTTATGCCAATACACATAGGAAAACTCATTCGCGAAGAACTTAAGCGACAAGAGAGAAGTGTGACATGGTTTGCTCGTCACCTCAATTGCGAACGAACCAACGTATACAACATCTTCAAACGTGATAGCATCGACACGGCTCTGCTTGCTCGCATATCTACCATACTCAACAGAGACTTCTTTAGAGATTTAAGCGAAAGCACCACTACATCGCGCACAGTGTAGCAACAAATTCAACACTTGTGTGGAATTATCGTTACGATAGTTTACGCTTTGTTTTTTATGCTTGTTGGTATGTTTGCGATGTTAATAATTGAAAAAAAACACAAAATGAAAATCAGATCTTTTTATGCAATGCTTCTTGCTTGCGCATGCGCATTCTCGTTTAATGCTTGTAGTGATGATGACGATGACGTTGTGGACATCCGAGACCAAGCAATAGGAACGTACACAGGAACAATTGATTTTGGCTATATGATTGAGGCTGATGACAATGCTTTTATTTCATTAGACGTATTGTTTGCAGCGTTAGCAGATGATATTTCAGATGGCCAAGAGTTACCAA
>JAEEGL012259036.1_pt1 | contig 23975 bp, 22 predicted proteins | sample 9134231 | NCBI WGS metagenome assembly JAEEGL01 (sample SAMN16246548, study PRJNA631951) | gut metagenome | biome: gut microbiome; feature: rumen; material: fiber-attached | host: Bos | place: Iran: Karaj | collected 2018-10
TTCGTCCGGACGCTCACGACACGGAACTAACGTCGACGCTTGTGGTGGTAAGCGGCGTTGCGCTTGTGTGTCGTTGACGCCGACATTCCGCGGAATTCGGAGGCTTTGACGTCGGTCCGTCGTGTTTAAAATCGGCGACGAACTTCGTCAGGTTTGTTGCGCGCCACTCAGGGTTACCGTTTAAACATCGATTGAACGCCCTTTGGGGGCTTTTTATGACGTCGAGTCGGGGTGTGGGAGCCGGACGTTTTGAACTTCGTTTGGACGTCGTTGGAGTGACGATGGGCGCTGGTCGGAGTGAGACGTCCGTTGTTCGTTTAGCGATTTGAGTTGTGGAAAAGAAAAAACGTCGTCCGATTTGTGACTCCGAAAATTCAATTTCCGGCCCGTTTTTAATTACACGATAGGTTCCTTTTTTCGAATTAACCGTCGTCGGCGCCTGATTAGAAAAAAGAACCAGAAAAAGATGAACCAGACGGCGCCGCCAACGAGCGACGCCTGTAGTTCGCGCCCGGCGTGGTTTGAGATAGTTCGCCCCTCAAGGCGCGATATCCTCAGCGGCGAGGTCGTCGCCCAAGCGTTCTTTCATGCGAAGTCAAAAAGCAATTAACAGTATACCCCCCGGAGAAAGCGGCAAGTCTTCTTGCCGAAGTCATAGAGGAAATCAATCACGGGAACGTCGCCGAGCTCGACGCGTTGCTGAAGAAAAAACTAGCGATGAAATAGCAAATTGCTCAACAAAAACGCCAACATTTAACAATGGCGAGGAGTGGGTTCAAGAGTATAAAAACCAATTTGGAAAAGAGCCAAGTTTTTTTGACTTCTGAAAAGACGTTCTTTGTAATGAACCTAAGGTGGCAGATAACGAGACTAAGGAAGTGTTTTGAGAGCTTTCTTTCGTCTGGTTCTTACAAGCAAAGAGAGAAAGTTAACACATCTCGAAAATGATTCAAGGAATTCACCATTTTGAGGTCATTGTAAGCGACGAGGAAAGCGTCGCTTTTTACGAGAAGCTTGGTTTCAAAGAGTTCTTTCGTCGTGAACGGGAACACGACGTTGTGGTTTTGTTGCGTGGTTATGGCGTACAGATAGAGCTATTTATCGATCCAAATCATCCGCCGAGATCAATTCAACCTGAAAACCTAGGTCTTAGACGTCTAGCTTTGAAAGTGGATGACATTGAGAAAACGGTACAGGCATTAGGGTTGAAGATAGGAAAAATTACGAACGATTGGTTGGGTTCAAGGTTTGCTTTTATCACTGATCCGGACGGGGTACCTATCGAATTGCATGAATAAAAAACGCTTCTCGGCGTTTTTTTTTTCTTGTAAGACTTGATAACAATATTTAAACATTAGGAGAAAAAATGCAGACTCCCTTAATAATGTTAGTCGCCGTATTTGCAATAGTGACTTTTGTCGCGATTATCAAAAAGCCAGGGAGCGTTTATCAGAACAATCCAGAAGAAAAAAACCCGATGGAAGGAAAGGTTGTTCGATTTGTTGAAAACTCAGAAGAAAAAGAAAACGCCGACGGAGTAAGAGGTCATTTAGAAGCGATCGGAGAAAGCGTTTATAAAGCGGGAATCTACGAAAAAGTCTTCAAACGAGCGATTGATATCGTTCTGAGTTTTTTGGGGTTAGTCTTGCTATCCCCCATTTTTTTATTTCTATCCCTGTGGATTGTCCTAGACGATCCCGGATCGATTTTTTTTACCCAGAAACGAGTAGGACGCAACAAGCGATATTTCAAGTTGCATAAGTTTCGTTCAATGAAGACGTCTACGCCACATAACGTCCCGACTCACATGTTGGAAAATCCAGAACAATACATAACGAAATCTGGAAAATTCATCCGCGCTCATTCGTTAGACGAACTCCCTCAGATTTGGGATATCTTCATCGGTAATATGTCAATTATTGGACCACGTCCTGGTCTTTGGAATCAGGATCTGCTTACGGCAGAACGGGATAAGTATAAGGCGAACGACATCAAGCCAGGGCTTACTGGATGGGCACAGATCAATGGGCGTGACGAACTGGAGATTCCGGTGAAGGCAAAGCTGGATGGGGAATATTTGACAAATCTGAGCTTTGGAATGGATTGTAGATGCTTCTTCGGTTCACTTCATGTTTTCGGTAAAGATGATAGTGTGGTTGAAGGCGGAACCGGGGAGATGAAAAAGCACGAGGGTGAAAATAAATAATGGACAAAAAGCGAATTCTGTTCTTAGCGCAACATTTTATCACACTATATTCATTCCGGCGCGAATTGATCGAGAGATTATGTAAGGAAGGTTATGACGTATATCTTTCCCTACCAGTGTCCGATGACAATAAGTACTTCGAGGACCTCGGGGCAATAATTGTACCTACAGAGATTGATCGTCGAGGCGTAAACCCTGTCAAGGATCTGAAACTTATAGCCTTCTATAAGAGAATGATTCCTGAAATAGATCCTGACATTATCTTCTCCTACACCATCAAGCCAAATGTATATGGAACGATGGCTACGAATGGGAAGAAGAGGAAGAATGGACAGCCATATAGACAAGTCTGCAATGTGACCGGTACCGGCGGGACATTTTTAGAGGATAATCTGGTTGCAAAAATCTGCCGTGTTCTGTATCGCCACTCGGTTAAGAAATGCTATAAGGTTTTCTTCCAGAACACAAGTGACCGGGATATGTTCATAAAAAATGGGATGGTCAAGGATAACTGGGATATGTTGCCGGGCTCTGGTGTGAATCTTGATCAGTTCCAACTTTCCCCACTTCCCGAAGGTAATGACATCAACTTCATATTCATTGGCCGTGTTATGAAGCTGAAGGGAATAGATGAATTCCTCGAAGCGGCGAAGAGAACAAAAGAGAAGTATTCGAACACAAACTTCTATATCGCAGGGTTCATCGAAGAGGGCGAGTATAAAGATAAGGTTTCCAGTTACGGTGATACGGTTATACCTCTTGGCTTAGTAAAGGACATTACAGGAGAGATAAAAAAGTGCCACTGCACCATCCTTCCTTCTCACGGTGGTGAGGGCGTTCCGAACGTGTTGCTTGAATCTGCGGCAATGGGGCGTATATGCATTGGCAGCAAGATAGCGGGTACAGAAGATGTCATTGATGACGGAAAGACCGGCTACATTTTTGAGGCTGGGAATGTGGAGAGCCTGGTAAGTGTTATCGAGAAGGTTATGAAGTTGAGTACAGAAGAAAAGAAAGCCATGGGAGTGGCGGGTCGCGCCAAAGTTGAAAAAGAATTCAATCGAGAGATTGTTATAGAAAAGTACTTTGAAGAAGTAAAGAATGCTGAAGGAGGTTGAAATGAAAAAAATCGGTTTAGCAGTAGTCACTTATAAGGATAACTTTGGAAGCGCATTGCAGACCTATGCAACGCAGCATGTGCTTAACAATCTGGGGTATGAAACGGGTATTTTCGATATCAGTGGGGTACACAGAGACATTAACAAGAAGAAAATCAGGTACTATCTCAGTCGTGTGCTTCAGAAGGATGAGAGAAAGTATCTTTTAGATAATCTGCTCAGCCGAAGCAGAAAAAAGACAAACGCATCTTCTGACAAGTATGCGGAGAATATGCGTATTCGTCATCAGTCATATCAGAAATTCAACGAAAAATGGCTAAAAATGCTTCCTAAGGTGAATGGATGGAATGCACTAAGCCAGCAGAGTTCTACCTGTGACCACGTGGTGGTTGGATCTGATCAGCTTTGGCGTCCATCTAACATAGCAGGATGTTTTTTTACCCTGGAGTTCGTTCCAGACAATGTGGACAAGATCGCACTGTCTACATCTTTTGGCGTGTCTGAGCTGCCAAAATCTCTTCATAAACATGCAAGGAAGTTTCTTTCCAGAATGAATAGTATCAGCGTACGTGAGGACACAGGGAAGAAAATCGTGAAAGAATTGACTGGCAGGGATATTCCCGTAGTCTGTGATCCTACTATGCTCTTAGATGCAGAACAGTGGAAAGACATTCAGGATGAGAAACCGTTTGTTGATGGGAAGTACATTCTTATTTACTTTATGGGTGACAATCCTCAACACAGAGAGTTTGTAAAGAAACTGAAGGCTGAAACCGGATATAAAATTGTCGGATTGATGCATGGTGCAACCTATGTAGCATCAGATGAAGGTTTGGCTGATGAGGAGCCCTACAATGTGGGCCCTGGTGAATTTATCAATCTTATTCGAAATGCTCAATATATGTGTACAGATTCCTTCCACGGAACAGTTTTCTCGATCCTGAATGGTACGCCATTCTTCTCCTTCCGTCGTTACGAGGATACCAGTGAGTTTTCCACAAACGACCGACTTCATACGCTCCTGAAATGGACTGGTCTCAGTGAGCGTATGCTTTATGGCAATGAAAATGTTAAAGAAGCTATGGGAATGACAGTAGATTGGAATGATGTACTGAAAAAGGTTGCCGATAGAAGAGCAGAGTCAATGGATTACCTAAAGAAAGCATTGAAGATTTGAGGATGAAGAAGATGCCAAGACTTGCTGAAAAGGATTTATGTACAGGTTGCGCCGCATGCTATAACAGTTGCAAATTTGGTGCAATTAAAATGGATGAGGATCTGAAGGAAGGATTCTTGTACCCAATTATTGATGTTGAAAAGTGCAAAAGCTGCGGAGCATGTGAGAAAGCATGTCCCGTTGTTGCAGTGAAAGAGATTGAAAAACCGGAATCTCCTTATGCATGTGTGGCAAGAAACAAGGATGAAGCAATTAGAGCACAATCTACATCGGGTGGAGCATTCACTGCAATTGCTGAAGTTATATTGGATAAAGGCGGAGTCGTCTTCGGTGCATCAATGGATTCGGACTTCAAGGTCAAACATATCTATGTTCAAAATAAAGAAGACCTAAGATTATTCCGAAATTCCAAATATGTGCAGAGCGAGATAGGTGACTCCTTCAAAGCTTGTAAAGACTTTTTGGATGCTGATCGTTGGGTTTGCTTTAGTGGAACTCCTTGCCAAGTAAAGGGTCTTTTGTACTACATTGGTAAAGAGTATAACAAGCTAATTACAGTGGATGTCATGTGCCATTCAGGTCCGTCACCGCTCATATTCAAGAAATACATCGGTTACCAGAAAAGCAAGGGGAAGCCATTTGATACGGTGATATTTAGGGACAAAAAACGTGGGTACTCTTATTCCAATATGGTTCTATGTAATGGAGAAAAAGAAGTAATAAGGGCTGGAAGTGAACTTGATCCGTGGTTTAGGATTTTCCTTCATGGTCATAGCGATAGGATGTCTTGTTTTGATTGTAGAGCACAGGCGCGCATTCGTGAAAACGATATAACCTTATGGGATTGTTGGAAGATTAAGGAACTTGCACCGATGTTCGATGACAATAAAGGTGCTACCAATTGTGTTGTTTGGTCTGAGAAAGGGAAGCGACTCTTTGAAGAAGCAAAGAAGAAGCTTGAAACAGTAGATATCTCGTATGAAAGGGTCGCAGATTCTCTTGTAAGAATTAAGAGTACCCCAAGAGCAAATAGAGAGCAGTTTTTCAAAGATGCAAGGGAAATGACCGATGTGGAATTTATCAATAAGTATTTTCCTGAGTCTATAAAAGTAAAGACAAAGTCAATAATTCGGATAATATTATTAAGGTTAAATCTACATGATATAGTGCGTGATATTGCTCATAAACTAAAGTAGAGGTATGTATGAAAACAATTGTTTATATTGGTGGGGAGTTACCAGATAAAGATGCAAGTGCGTTGAGAATCCTTTCTAATGCAAAAGCACTTAGAGATTATGGTTATAGAGTAATATTGATTGGATTCAGTAAAGAAATTGATGAACTTAACAGATGTGTATTTTGCGATTTCGAATCGTATTTATTGCCTTATCCAGTTTCGTTCTCTAACTGGCTTTCAGATCTGTTGTCTATAAAGAGCTATTTGGCAATACTCACTCATTTAGATAAAATTGATTCAATAATCTGCTATAATTTTCACGCTATCCCATTGTGGAAACTGATTAGATATGGTAAGAAAAACAATATTCGTATTTTGGCTGATTGTACGGAATGGCATACGGTGTTTCATCTACATGGTATGAAAAAACTAATTAAAAAAGCAGATATTGAACTCCGGATTAGGAAAATACATTTTTTAACTGATGGGATTATTGTTATAAGTTCATATTTTAATAATTTTTATAAGGGCTGTGACAATTGTATTATACCGCCACTTGTAGATAAGCAAGATGGGAAATGGTCACAGATAGATTCACCCTCTCATTGTGAAACAAAATTGGTTTATGCAGGAAAGATGGGTATCGGAAAAGACCAATTATGCGTATGTATTGAAGCACTATACCAGCTAAAAGATTACAAGTTTATCTTAGACATTGTTGGCATATCTTTAAGTGAGTATTTAGAAAACTATCCTGAACACGATACAATGATAGAGAGTCTAGGGGAAAAGATAAAATTTCACGGACGTGTTGAGCATACTGAAGCGGTAAACTATGTCAAGCATGCAGACTTTAGCATACTAGTAAGAGACCATAATCGAAAGAATGATTCGGGGTTCCCTACAAAATTTCCTGAAAGTATCACATGCGGGACTCCGGTAATAGCTACAGATTTTAGTGATGTAAAATATTATATAACCAAGTATAGATTGGGCATTGTAGTTGAAGATGTTTCTCAGGTGAAAGAAGCATTTGAAACGGCATTACAAATGGAAAGAAATGAAGTAGATATATTGAAACAGAATTGCATAAACAATGATACATTTGATTACAGATCTTATACTGCATTGTTAGGCAACTATCTGGAAAATATTATTGATGGAGAATGATATGGCTATCGATAGATTTAGTTTGATTGGAAAAGCATATTATAAAGTGCTGTATCGAATCAATAGGGTGAGATGTCTACAAAAACTTGGTGTAAATTTCGGAAGCAATCTCCATATTTTCGGAACAGTTCACGTCGGAACAGAACCATGGTTAATCACACTTGGTGATAATGTGTATCTAACTAACGGGGTAAGGTTCATATGCCATGATGGTGGAACCCTATTGTTCAGACACTTAGTAAGTGACTTGGAGATTACTAAACCGATTAGACTAGGTGATAATGTATACGTGGGTAACAATGTGATGTTTCTTCCTGGTTCATCTGTAGGCAGTAATGTAATTATTGGAGCTGGAGCTGTAGTTAGCGGATCTATACCCAGTAATTCTGTTGCAGTAGGTGTTCCAGCAAAAGTAATTAAGACAGCCGATGAGTACTTCGAGAAAATCAAGAAAGAATCACTTCATTTAGGTAACTTAAAGGGGAAAGAAAAAGATAAAGCACTTATGAAATACTACAACTATCAAGGGCAATCGAAGAGTATATAATTCCGATTATTTCTGATTTGATAAGGGTGAAAAAGAATGAAGTGGATAATTAAAAAAATTGGATACTATATGTGTGCAAGATATTTGTGTCTAAAGAATAATAATATTCAAATCAGACATAATGCAAGAGTAAACTTGTCATCAAAATTTGAAGGAAATAATAGAATTGGTGAAAATACATATTTTCGTGGCGAACTTGGTATGTGCAGTTATATTGGCCCGGATTCACTTGTGATTGGTAGGATAGGGAGATTTTGTTCTATAGCTCGTGATGTAAGATTTCTAGAATCAACACATCCAACAGAAGGTTTTGTAAGCACAAGCCCTGCTTTCTACTCATTAGGAATGCAATGTGGCATTACCTTTGTAAGCAGGCAAAAGTATATTGAAAAACCTCTCTTAACAAATGAAGTCTATCCATTTATCGTAGGCAACGATGTTTACATTGGCGCTGGTGCAACGATAATCGGTCCACGGGTAATTGGTGATGGTGCAATAATTGCAGCAAATGCGACGGTAACTCACGATGTTGAACCATATACAATTGTTGGTGGAACACCAGCAAAAGTAATAAAAAAAAGATTTAGTGAATCCGAAATCACTTTCCTACAATCAACAAAATGGTGGGAAAATGACTTGAACTGGTTTAAAAAGAATGGTGATGCTTTTGAATCATTAGAAGCATTAAAAAATTTGTTTAAAGAGGATTAGCAATACTGAAGTTAAAAAGGGCTGCTAAGAATACATCGGACGAAGAAGTCGAAGCGAAGATGGAGGAGTTCCGGAAGCTTCTTTCATCTGGCAAGGATGTTGCCTTCGTTTTCCGCAAAGGCGCGCTGACTGATGCTGAGTATAAGAACGAAACCTCGAAGTTTCGTGAAGAGACTATCCAGCTCATCGTGAAAGCAAGCGGAGAAAATCCAATCATCAGTACAACGGGAAAAGCAGTCGTTAACTCTTTGAAACTCGCGTGGCAAATGGGCAGAGTCACAAATACGATTTCCTGACGGTCGGTTCTATGGGTCACAGTTCTTCCATTGCTCTTGGTGTTGCCATCAATAAATCAGAGCAGAGAATCTGGTGCATGGACGGTGATGGAGCTGTTCTAATGCATATGGGTTCTATGGCGGTCATGAGGGCAAATAAACCGAAGAATCTCATCCATGTAGTCATCAACAATGGCGCACATGAGACGGTTGGCGGTATGCCCACAGTGGCTGGAAGCATTGATCTGGTGGCTATAGCTAAAGCCTGCGGTTATCCAAATGCTGTGTGCGTAGATAACTTCGCTGATTTGGATAAGGAACTTGAAGCGGCGAAGAGCAGAAATGAACTTAGCCTGATTGAGGTTAAGTGCTCAATCGGGGCATGAGAGGATCACGGAAAACCGACGACCACGGCCCTCGAAAACAAGTAGAACTTTATGGAGTATTTAAAGCTACAAAAAGTTACGTACAGTTGTGGTAAATAGTGGTCTATTGAAAATGAGGTTGGAAAGAAGTGTATAAGAATAAACAGAAAGGGCTAATATGGATAATGCAACTGGTATCGGTTTGCATGATCTGCCTATGGCTTGTGAACCCAACGTCATATAATATATATGAATTGATGGGATTAACAATTTTATGGCTTATTTTTACTATAATTTTATATAGGACAAAATTCTTTACACTATATAATAGAATTGCGATGATGAAAATGTTCATTTGGCCGTCCCTACTGTTTTTTTTCGTTCTATTTGATCATTGCGAGTATTCTCTGACCTATTTAATGTATTTATTTGTATTTGGAATAGGACTATTCTATTATGAAGTAGAAGATCGCAAGAGTTCCTTTGTCGTTGTAGGATTAGTAACTGTGTATTTTGTAATCATATCGATTAATACTCTTGTTGCATATAGCATTAGACCAAACATATCAAGGCTTCTGGCATATGGTGATCCAGAAATGATCATAAAACAAGGCGGAGGCTCATTCTTAACCCCATTCATAGGTGGGTATGGATTTATTTATGGATTAGTGTTTTTTATTACATATTTATATAATTTTGGAAGAGGAATAAACTGGAAATATCGACTCGTATGGATTGTTGTTTGTATTCTTTTCTGTGTTGTCCTTCTGAGATCACAGTATTTCATCGCAATATTGCTGCTTATTATTTCTTTTGCGCTTTCACATATTCAAAGATCTTCAGGCAGAAGGAAGATCGGTTTGTGTATAACATATTCTACATCAATAATTATGCTGGTAGCAGTAGCACCGCCAATTCTAAATAGTTTAGCGAATATAAACGGTTTAGGTTTTAATAATTCGCTTAGACTGAAAGAATTATCTTTATTCTTTTCTGGAGGAGGAATAGAAGGAACGGATATCGCTTCTCGTGGTGGTACATATATGATATCAATTAATAGTTTTCTTACACATCCTCTGTTTGGAACTGGGAACTTAGAAGAAGTTGCATTACAATATGGGGAGCATTCGACAATACTCGATGCATTTGCTCAATATGGAATTATTGGAGCGGTGCCATATATTGTTTTTTATACAGCTCCACTTAAGCAATTATTTACTAAATGTTCTTTGGGCAATAGAAAGATTCTTACGATTGTTTACATACTTCTTTTCTTACTTGCCTTGTTTAATAGAGCGAATACGCGGGCTAATTTTGCTGTTTTATATATAATTCTTCCAATGATGATAGTAATTAAGGAATGCAATAGCGAAATCATCAATAATACTTAATTATAGCGAAAGAAAGCCAATAATTGGTACGGCTCTTTCATGATACAATAGTAAGCAGGAGGACCAAGCTATAAACATGAGAATTCTTATTATTGGGATAGCCGATTCAATATGGACAAAAAAATACTGTGAAAAGGTATTGCTTCCAAATAATGAATCTATCTATATATTAACACAGACGAATGAAAAATTTGCTGAATTCTATAAAGAATCTAAAATAAAGGTAGTGTTATGGAATTTCAAGAATATTATTAGCCTCTTATCTGTGAATAAGGAAGAGGTAATCAAGCATTTTTCAGTAGACTGTTTTGACCTCATCCATGTTCAGTATGGAAGCCGCTATAACATGAGAATAGCCTGTGCATTAAAACGTTTTTCAAAAAGTGCAATAGCAACGTTTTGGGGATCAGATATTCTTAGACTTTCGAATATGCAGATATTTGAATTGTCGCTCTATTTAAATAGTGTAAATAAGATTGTGTTAATGACCGAAAATATGACTGATCTATTCAAGCATAATTATCTTTTGAGGCGGTTTCATAAGAGAATTATAGTTCAGGATTTTGGGTCGAATGCTTTAGATAGCATTAGGAATATATCAGATGATCAATTAGTTCGCTTTAAAAAGAAATATTCAATACCTGACGACAAGTTCATTGTTGCTATCGGTTACAATAGATCTGAGGGACAGCAACATTTGCAGGTTATGAAAACCATCTTAGAAGCAAATATTGTGGATATTGACAAATTGTTTTTTATCTTTCAAATGACTTACAGCACATGTTCAGATGCTTACTATAATTCGTTTATGGAATTATTAAAACAGATTAATGATAAGTATTTGATTATTGATACATTTATGACGGATGATGAAGTGGGAGCTCTACGTAAAAGCGTGAATGTGTATGTTAATGCTCAAATAACAGATGCACTTGCTGCTACGGTAAACGAATATATCTATGCCGGAGCTACAGTTCTCAATCCGAATTGGTTAAATTATAATGAACTAAAAAAATTAAAAATAAAATACCTGGATTATAATAAAATAGAAGAAATCCCAATGATTATCGAGCAGCAGATATCCGATCCAAATTCTTATTTGACTCTTAGTGATAAAGAATATAATGCCTGTAAAATATGGGAGAATTATTCATGGGAGAGAAAAAAGAAGGAGTGGGATAGAATTTATCATGAAGGATTTTAATAAGAATACAAAGAATACATTGCTAAAACTTCTAAATACCGGATTTGCACATATTTTCGGCTCTAGTGTAATAAATAAGATAATTGTTTTCTTGTCTGGAATTATCTTGGTTAGAATTGTTGAGAAAGCGGAATTTGGTTCTTACTCTTATACATTGAATATTGTTTCAATTGCTGAGATTTTCTCATCACTAGGCTTAGTCTATGGGGTATTTCAAATTAACAGCGAAAAAATTGGAGATAAAGAAGCTCAAGATCGAGTATATAGATTTGGATCATCAATTGGTATATGGATTAACATTCTAATTTCGGCTGTTCTTTTGATTATATCGTTTTCAATTAACATACCGATTGATGGAGTTAATTCATTACTCAAAATTGCATTTTTGATACCATTATTCTATGTCCTACCAGAATATCAATTTGTTTATCTGAGAAGTCGATTAAAAACAAAGGAATATGCGTATTCAAATACAATCAACTGTTTGTTGATTTCATTATTCACGGTTATTGGTGCTTTTCTATTGGGTGCTAGAGGGGCCTTTATTCTGAGAGTTATCTCCTATATGGTTACAGCTTTGCTGGTATACTCTTTTTTTCGAGCACCACTCTATGTTACCCCGTGTAAAATTACTTCTCAAGAAAAAAAGGATTTGTTTTCAATTTCCTCTATATCGATGGTTAATAATGGTCTCTCGCATCTTTTGTATCTAGCAGATGTGTTTGTGATAGGCCTTGTACTAACTAACGAAGAAATGGTTGCAACATACAAAATTGCAACGACGATTCCAACAGCAATGTCTTTCATTCCAATTGCGATTGTAACTTATATATACCCACATTTTGCCTCTCATAAAGGTGACATGAAGTGGTTAAGAAGCAGATATAAAAAAATAGTTGTATATTTATCTGCGTTTAATTTTGTTTTGGTTGGCATTCTATTTATCTTAGCACCATTCATAGTAGAAGTTGTATTTGGTCCACAATATCTTGATGGTATAAAGTGTTTCCGAATTTTATTAGTTAACTATTTCTTCTCTTCAACATTCAAAGTAATGCTTGGAAACATTATGGTAATGTTAAGAAGATTGAAATATAATTTATTTGAAAGCATTTTAAGTAGTGCTATAAATGTCATCGGTGATTATTTTCTTATCAAGGCGATCTCTATAGAAGGTGCAGCTTATACTACACTTATTGTTACTACTGTAGCAAGTATAATATCGTTTTTATATTTCTTGCACATAACCCGTAAAAATGCAGAAGGTATTGAGATGTAGTCTTGGGTTCTATCACAATTATCCAGTTAATATAAGGAGAAGTAAAGATGCTCGGATTCATTGGCGGAGTTGGACAGATTAATAAAGATAGATTCTATGTTTCTACTGAAGAGTATTGCCTTAGAACGGAGTATAAACAGTGTATAATTGATTATGGCAATATATTTATACAACAGAAAACGTTGAACAAGTTTTGCAACGATAAGATTGTGTATACTGATGAGAATACCACAATTATCATAGAGGGTGTCATATACAATCTTGCTCAATTAAAGAAGCAGTTTTCTGTAGATGATAATACTGGTTTGGTATATTCTTTGTACATGAAATATGGCGATGACTTAATTAGTCATTTTAACGGAAATTTCAGCATGGCAATAGTAAATCACAATAATATGGATGTCTCATTGTTTACTAACCATACATCATATAAACCTATATATTATTATTACAACAAAGAATCATTGTTTTTTTCTACCGATATTAACTGGTTAATCAAGACGTTACAGGCTCATCAGCTCTTACTGACCTTGGATCACGATGGAGCTGTTTGTTTGTTGACGCATGGATATATGTTGGCTGACACTACTTTAATCCAGCAAATTAAGAAAGTGCTACCTGGGAATTATATCGTATTTAAGAAGGGGTTGGAACCTGACTTACATACATATATTGATTACAGTACTATAATTGAGTCCGATCTGCCTTATGAAAGTTTATTAGAAATCGCAAATGAGAAATTTACGAATGCTGTTAAATTAATTTATGAAAAGGATAATGAATATAATTATAAGCACCTATGTACACTTAGCGGAGGGTTGGATTCAAGAAGTGTTGCATTTGTCGCAAATTCTTTAGGGTATAAACAGTTTTTTGTTACAATTGGGGAGACCGGATGTCTTGACGAAACTGTCTCTAATCAAATTGCCAATTCTATGAATTCAGAGCATATATTTTTACACCTTGATGGTGGCGATTTGTTACTACAACCTGAGAAATGTGTTATTTCAAACGGAGGTACAATAACATGTCCTGGATTCCTGCATTTGTATTCTTTATTTGAAAAGTTGAACTTTGATAGTTTTGGAGCAGTTCATACTGGAGAAGTGGGAGACTTATTGTTTGGCGGATCCAAAAATGAGTATGCTGGAAAAAGTGTAAATATACTGGATGGTGCTTTTTCTCATTTTCATGACGATGAAAAATACTATTCTGAATCGTTTAAGAATCGTATTCTCAAAATGTATAATGATTCTTACATGTTTATTACGCTAAATCGCGGCTTAAATAGTGCGTGTAATGGCTGGTTTGCATCATATTATTATTCTGAGTCATCTTCTGCTTTTCTTGATAAGGATTTTCTTTTATTTATTCTATCTGTTCCATCAAAATATAAAAAAGACTCAAAATTTTATATAGATTGGATGAGGAAATATCAGACTAACGCCTGTGATTATATATGGACTTCTACTAGAACAAAACCTACCGCTAATCATATTTCAAAATTTATTGTTAAACTATACAAAGTTTTCAGGACAAAAGTCTTGAAGAAACAATTATCTATGAACCCATACGCTTATTGGAGAAAGATAAATCCAGAAATTGACAGAATGATTACTAGTATTATAGAAAAGAACATATCTAAATTAGATACAATCGATAAGAGTTTATACGAACTTGCTCTGACTATTAAAGATCGAAATGAAGTAAACCAAGTGTTTATGCTTTGTACTTTACTTAAGTCAATTGAGTTATTTGATTTGATATAATACTCTCACATATGCTTTGGTTCGGTGTTCGCAGCATACTCGGTTAGAAGTCTCGGCCAGATTTGATTTGGCGCGCAACTGATACTCAGACATAGAGCCTGAAGCCGTGAATCAAGGATTAAGCGTATTGCAGAGGAGCAGAGGAATGCGAGAGGCGCAATATGAAAGCGTGGTATGCCCAGATAATAGAAATCTCATATGCCGTAAAATCATATGCGGTTCCAAAGAGAGTCGTTGTCACTATTTGACTTCATTTACAATCTTCTATTTTTGTAAATAAAAGGAGAGCTTGGTCATGAATCAAAGACTAATAATCAAAAAGGAAATGACATTAATTAATGCATTAAAATATATGGATGAAATTGAAAGAAAACTGTTAATCATTTGTGATGGTGATTATTTCTATGGAGTTATTAGTATCGGCGATATTCAAAGATGTATAATCAAAAAAACCGATCTTAATGAACCGGTCGGAAATCATATTAGAAATAATCAACTAATTGCACATGTTGATGATGATCTTTCTGCTATCAAGAATCTTATGTTTAAGAATAAAATTGAAAGTATGCCAGTTATTGACTACGAGAATCATCTTCTTGATATTATTGAATGGGTGGATATATTTGATAACAATATTTCTTCTTCTCAAGATTTACTTAACTTGCCTGTTGTGATTATGGCAGGTGGAAAGGGAGAACGGCTTAAACCGCTGACGAACTTCATTCCAAAGCCACTTATTCCTGTTAGCGATAAAACAATAATTGAAGAGATCATTGATAGATTCAGAATGGCCTCATGCAAGCATTTCTATCTTTCAGTTAATTATATGTATGATCTTATACAAGAGTATTTTAATAGGATGCAAAACAAAGGGTATTCTGTAGACTTCATACATGAGACTAAACCATTAGGTACTGCCGGCTCTCTATTTTTATTACGCGATGTAGTAAAATCAACTTTTGTCGTTTCTAATTGTGATTCGATTATAGATGTGAATATGAGCGATTTATTATCTTACCACACCAATAATCATAATTCGCTGACTATGGTTTCTGTTATTAAGAACTTTGATGTTCCTTACGGAGTAATCGAAACATCTAATAATGGAGAATTGTCAGTTCTTAAAGAAAAACCAGATGTTGTTTATCAAGTCAACTGTGGGTTATATATATTAGAACCAATAGTATTTGATTATATCAATGACAATGAATTCTTAAATATTACTGATTTAATTGTTAGAATTAAGGATGCCGGACTTAAAGTTGGCGTTTTTCCTATCTCAGAAAAGTCATGGAGAGATATGGGAAACTGGAAGGAATACTTAAGAATGATTAATGAAACCTAACATGTAGGATAATGTAATTGTTTTTACCAAGCAAGTGGCATATTATATTTCATCAAATAAAGCAAATTAGATAAATTTCTTAAGTGGTAAGTTAAGGAGCATTACTATGTTCAATATAGAAGAGTTTATTAAACATCATGTGATATTTCGGACGTCTTCATTGTTTTTGTATGATATTGAAAATAATATCGAAGAATTAAAGAGACATATTGAAAGCAAATCAGTTCTTGTCATTGGGGGAGCTGGTTCAATCGGATCGTCCTTTGTCAAGGCACTTCTTCCGTTCAGACCCGCATCTCTTGTAATTGTCGATTATAATGAGAATGCTCTTGCAGAGCTTACCCGTGATCTCCGATCCACCAAGGGTATGTACGTCCCTTCCGACTACGTTACATACCCTATGGATTTCGCATCTCCCGTATTCGAGAAGATGTTTCGTAAGCGCGGTGGCTTTGACATTGTAGGGAACTTCTCTGCTCATAAGCATGTCAGGTCTGAGAAGGATATCTACTCAGTTGAAGCGTTACTTCAAAACAACGTACTTCATGCGAAGCTTCTTCTTGACCTCCTCGCTGAGTATCCCCCGGAAGAGTACTTTTGTGTTTCAACTGACAAAGCTGCCAACCCTGTGAATATCATGGGAGCCTCCAAACGAATAATGGAGGACGTGATCTTCAGTTATTCTGACAAGTTCCCGGTTAAGACTGCTCGGTTTGCAAATGTCGCGTTCTCAAACGGGTCGCTCCCTGCTGGCTTCCTCGCTAGGATACAAAAGCTTCAGCCTATTTCAGCTCCAAGTGATGTACGTCGCTACTTTGTAAGCCCAGAGGAGTCCGGACAGATATGCCTCCTCGCTTGTATGCTTGGTGAGAACCGCGCTATCTTCTTTCCGAAGCTCATAGAAGCTCAGATGATGACGTTTGACGGGATTGCCAGGTCACTGCTAATAGAACAAGGTTATGAGGTATTAGAGTGCGGTTCCGATGAAGAAGCAATTGATAAAGCAGAAGATTTGAAGAACGGAAGCAATCTCTATCCGGTTCATTTCTCGTTATCCGATACATCTGGCGAGAAGCCTTTTGAAGAGTTCGTTACGGAAACAGAGACCGCCGACTATGATCGGTTCCAGTCACTGGGTGTGATTACGGGAAAGGAGATTCCTGATAAGGTTAAGGTCGCAAGGCTCTTTGAGGATCTCAATGCTGCTTTTGCTAAAGAGGAGACTACTAAAGAAGAAGTAGTGACCATTATGAAAGCTTATCTACCGAATTTTGAGCACATTGAGACTGGTAAATCATTGGATAGTAAGATGTAAAGAAGAATTGATGGGAGAGGATAATCATATGGGTAAGTTTATTCCGCTGTCTATCCCCAACTTTGAGGGGAACGAAAAAAAGTATGTTGATGACGCTCTTGACCAGGGCTGGGTCTCTACAGGTGGGGCATATATTACGAAGCTGGAGAAGGAAATGGCGAAGTTCCTGCATGTTGAGAATGTTGCTGCCTGCCAGAGCGGAACTTCTGCCCTCCACCTTTCCTTGGTTGAGGCTGGTGTGCATCCTGGAGATGTAGTTCTTGTTCCTCCGCTCACCTTCATCGCTGCCGTTAATCCTGTCAAATATCAGTTCGCCACACCTGTGTTTATCGATTGTGACGACAGCTTTTGCATGGATCCGGTAAAGCTCCGCAGTTTCTGTGAGGAGGAGTGCCAGTGGGATGGTGAGGTGCTGAAGTATAAGGATGCTGTCGTTAAGGCGCTCGTTGTAGTCCATGTCTTTGGAAACATGGCGGACATGGAGTCTATCATGGACACAGCGGAAAAGTTCAATCTCAAAGTCATTGAGGATGCTACAGAGGCTCTTGGCACCCATTATACAACTGGAAAGTATGCGGGAAAGTATGCCGGTACGATTGGCGACTTCGGGGCGTATAGCTTTAACGGTAACAAGATCATCACGACTGGTGGTGGCGGGGCGATTACCGCCAGAAGGCCGGAAACTGTGGACCACCTTCGTTATCTCTCAACTCAGGCAAAAAACGACCCACACTATTATATCCATGATGAGATTGGATACAACTACCGTATGACGAACCTTCAGGCGGCTCTCGGTGTGGCGCAGATGGAGGAGCTTTCTGAATTCATCAGGAGAAAGCAGAGAAACTATGATCTTTATCAAAGAGGGTTCTCTTGCTTCGACCTTGTAGAACTGATGCCCTTCAGAGAAGGGACAAACTCCAACAAATGGTTCTATAGCCTAAAGATAGACAGAACGCGCATCACAGCCTCATTGCGCGAGATAATCACTGCTCTGGAGAAAGATGGTATTCAAACTCGCGCTATTTGGGGACTCATCAATGAGCAGAAACCCTACGAAGGGGAAGAAACTTATAAACTTGAGAAGGCACCTTATTATGCCGGCCGTGTTTTGAACATACCTTCCAGTACACAGATTACTGAAGAGGAAATAACTTTTGTAACAAATGAAATCATCAGATTGTTGAAATCATTATTATTGCTTTGAAGTAACGTGTAAATAATTTGATTTTGGGATAAACTAGAATTTAAAGCGGAGAATGACTATAAGCTAACTCGATCTCGCTATGGCTCACTGGTTTGTCATTCAATAGTGATTGGGCGAACAGGTAGATTTTGTTCAATTGCTTGTGATGTTAGGTTAAGAAAAGTGATGGGTGAATCAAATGAAGAATGAATTTGGACTCAGGCTTGGTATTGTAATTATTGGCTTTAAAAATGCTGAAGGTATATCAAGGCTTCTTACATCATTAAACCATGTAAAATTCAGCAATGATGAACTCATTCTAATTTTTAGTATCGATTATTCAGGAGATACTACTGTTGAACAGATTGCAAAAAACTATGAATGGACACATGGAGAAAAAATAGTCAAAGCATATGATAAAAATTTGGGATTAAAAACGCATATTTTAAAGTGTGGGGATTATATAGATGAGTATTCATTGGATGCAATCATGGTACTTGAAGATGATATATATCTATCGCCGAATGCATACTCATATATGTTGAATACTGTCGCATTTTACAAAGACGATGAGAGAATTGCCGGGATTTCTTTATACAAACATGAGTTCAATATTAATGCTAAACATCCATTTATAGACTATAAAGACAGTAATGATGTTTACTTTGTCCAGTATGCGCAGTCTTGGGGTCAAATATGGATGAAGAATCAATGGAGAGATTTTAAGAATTGGTATTTAAATGAAGAATATAAAAAATTAGATCCTAATATCATTCCGGACAATCTGAAAAGGTGGAAGAATTCTTGGCTGAAATTCCACATTATGTATTGTATTGCTAAAGACCAGTTCTTCGTTTACCCAAGGATATCACTAACAACGAATTTTAGTGATGCTGGTACACATGGAAGTAGGCAAAGTACCAATATGCAAGTTACACTGGATTATATTCCCAATAGGGAATGGAGACTAATTCATATTGAGGATTCTCTAAGTATATATGATGCTTATTTTCAAAACGTTTCTGTGCTTAGAGTCATTAATAAGCCTAATGTGCTTATTGACTATTACGGGATTCGCAAACAATCTGGTAAATTCGAGTATTTATTAACTTTAAAGAAATATAATTATCAAGTGGTAAAGAACTGGGGACTTCTATTGAGGCCGATTGAGGATAATATATTATCTGATATTCAAGGCGATGATATATGCTTATATGATCTGAAACAGAATAAACGAAACAAATCACGCGATTGGACCTTAAAGTTGTTTGAATATGACTTAAAAGGATTGTGGATTGTAAATTCTACGAGTATAAAATATTGTTTGCGATTTGTATTCTTGTATATAAAGAACAGATTAATACAAGCGAAAAAACATTTACGTAAAGGAAGATTTCATAGATGAGTTATGACTTTACTTGCATCACTTGAATGAAAACGAAAGGAGGCCTGCAATGCTCAAGGAAGATAAAAAGCTGAAACGATTTCTAGTGCTACAGTCCTTCTGTCCTCTGTTTTTGCTGATCTTCATACAGCATGTGGGACACGGTGATCTTGTCATTCGTTTCCTCCGGGGACTCTTCCACGGCGACTGGTCGGTAATAGGACGAGCCTGGGAAAGTAGCTTCTTAGGCGATGTGGTCATCACAGCACTTTGTATTGCGTGGTTCCTGATCACAGCCATTGTTGCACTGGGATTCAAGAACCTGCAGAGTAGCGGATATGACCATCATGGGGAAATGATCATCATCGGATCAGAGAAGAAAGATTCTGGCGTTACATTCCTTGTGACCTTTGTTCTCCCACTGCTTGTGGATGATGTGTCTACTCTCCGAGGATTCATATTCTTTATCGTATTGCTCACCATGGTCATATTCCTGCTGATGCGATCTGACCTGTTTTACCAGAACCCTGTGCTGGTTGCGCTGAAGTATAAAACTTACGAGTTCCAGTTTGTCACGCCATATCAGGATGTGCAGGAAAACAAGACATACATCGGATTGAGCAAAGGTGGGTTGCCATTCGATAGGGCGGCCATTAAGCGAAAGTATATCGCAGATGATGTGTTTTTGATTTACAACGATTGAGCAGAACAGCTAGAGTTACAAAAGAGAGAGGAGCTACGGATTGATGGCAGATGCCGAGACCAGACAAGAACTAACAGGGCAGAAAATCAAAAGCCTGATTGCCACAATAACAGCTACACCTAGAATGTGTGGTTTTGAAGTGTATGTAATAACAAAGTCTGAGCCTCGGTTGAAAAAGATGGGGTTTGTGGAAAATGGTGCGGATAATCTTCGTCAGAAGCTGAAGGATACGATGCTGAGAATTCTATCCGAGAAGTACAACGCTGCTGATGCGGATTATGTCTCTGCGGATCGTATTGCTGACGAACAGAGGAAGTTTTATATCATACCAACATCTGAAAGCTATGATCCACTTTCCGTGCTGAAAACCACACCGGGAGTATTCAGCAAGAATGATATAGGTGATGCTACAGGGATAGCTTTTTCCGTTCGTAATGGAGAAAAACATCTGTGGGCATACCAGCATCTATGGAGCATTATGGTTCCGAACAAATCAAAGAAAAACTGGATGGCAAGGCTGGTCTCTGGCACACAAGGCGATGTGTTTGAGGAAATGACCGATCCAATCATCACATTCGCAGAAAAGATTGACCTTCTGGTTGTCGACGATCACATTATCGCTTACGATTATAAACTGCTCCAGAACAGCTTCGGGTTCCAAGACTATATAAGAATACGGGCTGACAAGACCATTGAGGCTGTGGATGCTAAGGGAATCGTAGCCAATGTAGATAAACTCAGAGATTATGTCCAGCGTGGCAACGGAAAGCCTAAATACGCAAAGAAGATGATGCGGATTACCGACTCAAAGGTACTGAAGATGGAGCCTGCAAAGCTATGGGAGAATATCCACCGAAGCACCCGTTGGAATGGGAAAATAAAAGAGGAGAACGGTAAATTCGTTTTAGATACATACACGCAGGTTGAGGATCTAATCGACTTGCTCGATGAACGGTATACGAGATCGGATATCACAGATACCGAATATGATACCGATGTGAAGCAGGTCGCAGAGCCGGTAACTGGAGGCACACAATGAAGCTGATAATTGAATGTGAATGCGGGAATAAGCTTACAATCACCGCCCCACCGAAAAAGTATCTGCAGCTCCGAGACAACTTGGAAACGAAGCAATTTCATAATGACGGAGCTGAAATTAAGGATGGTAAAGTAAAAGAGCTCCGCATCAGTTGTGATAAATGTAGGAACTGGATCACATTAGGCGTGGATTAAGCCAACCTCCCCAGGAGAGCCAACAAATATACAGCTCAAGGAATGAGCTTGGAAAGAGAGGAACACAATACAATGCAAATCACTAAGGCATTTAAAGACCGCTGCCTGGTCATAACCGGTGGAACTGGAAGTTTTGGCTCAACTGTGCTAAAGCACTTCCTAACTACCGATATTGGAGAAATAAGAATAATCTCCCGCGATGAGAAGAAACAGGACTGGATGAGACATACATTACAAGCTAAATATCCGGAACATTGCTCAAAGGTGCAGTTCTATGTCGGCGATGTCAGAAACTTGGATTCAGTTCGCGACGTGATGTTCGGCGCGAATTACGTGTTCCATGCGGCGGCGTTGAAGGAGGTTCCGTCGTGCGAGTTCTTCCCGATGGAGGCGGTTCGGACGAACGTTATCGGGACGGACAACGTCATCACGGCGGCGGTTGAGAATAGGGTCGAACGGGTCGTCTTCCTCAGTACGGACAAGGCTGCGTATCCGATCAACTCGATGGGGATGACGAAGGCGGTCGCGGAAAAGGTCGTGAGCGCCCGAGCGCAGGTCGCCTATGAGCGGACGGGGACGGTTCTCTGCTGTACGCGGTATGGGAACGTTATGTGCAGTCGCGGAAGCGTGATCCCGCTCTTTATCGATCAGATCAAACGCAAGGCGCCGATTACCATTACGGATCCGAATATGACGCGGTTCCTCATGAATCTTGACGAGGCGGTCGATCTGGTCGCGTTTGCGTTTGAACATGCTGAGCCGGGCGATCTCTTTATTCAGAAGGCGGACGCGTCGACGATCGGCGACCTTGCCAAGGGCGTGATGAAGCTCTTTGGCGAGACGGAAACGCGCGTTATTGGAACGCGTCATGGCGAGAAACTCTATGAGACGCTCATGACGCGCGAGGAACGGCTGCGGTCGGTCGATATGGGACGCTATTTCCGTATCGCGCCCGACGGACGGTCGCTGAACTACGATAAGTTCTACGTCGAAGGCGACGTCCTCACCGAAGGCGACGAGGCCTATACGAGTCATAATACGACGCGGCTCGACGTCGACGGCGTCGTCGCTAAAATCATGACGACGGATTACGTCCAAGAAGAACTAGAAGGCCGACCCCACCTAGTCGAAGCCTAGGCAACGCTAGGGCGTTGCATCCCAATAACGCGCTTTAACCCGCGTTCTTGCTGACGCCGCGCCCTGCGCGTAATTCCAGCCCTTCCGTTGGTCGGGCGCCTAGGTCTGTTTTACTCAAAATCTAGGCGACCTCGCCACAGAGGATAGCGCGCTTTAACCCGCGTTCTTACTGACGCCGCGCCTTGCGCTTGACTCCAGGGCCGCGCTCGTTGACGCGGACGCCTAGGTCAGTTTTATTCAGAAATAGGCGCCTGACCAACGGAAAGGCTGGCGCTTCGCGCCGTAAACGCTATCCATGAGAAATCGCGTTCCGGCGCGATATTGGGATTCAACGCCCGTGCGTTGGCGTCTTCGACGGGCGCTAACTCAATAATATGAAACATACAGAGGAACCGTCTCGTATGACTGCTTGGCAAGAGAATGGAAAAATTAAGCTGATGATCATCGTCGGGACGCGGCCGGAGATCATTCGGCTCGCCGCCGTCATTAAGAAGGCGCGGAAATATTTCGATACGATTCTGGTCCACACCGGGCAGAATTACGACTATACGCTCAACGGCGTCTTCTTTAAAGACCTCGGGCTCGCGGATCCGGAACTGTATCTTGACGCAGTCGGCGCCGACCTTGGCGAAACGATGGGCAATATTATCGCGGCGAGCTATAAGGCGATGGTCGAACTCAAGCCCGACGCCGTCCTCGTCCTTGGCGATACGAACAGCTGCCTTTCCGTCATCGGCGCGAAGCGGCTCCATATCCCGACCTTCCATATGGAGGCGGGCAACCGCTGCAAAGACGAATGTCTGCCGGAAGAGACGAACCGCCGCATCGTCGATATCATCAGCGACGTGAACCTCGCATACTCCGAACATGCGCGACGGTACCTCGCCGACTGCGGGCTCCCTAAAGAACGAACCTACGTGACCGGCTCCCCGATGGCGGAGGTCCTGACGGAAAATCTGCCCTCGATCGAAGCTTCCGACGTTCACGCTCGGCTCGGGCTAACGAAGGGAAAATATATCCTCCTGTCCGCGCACCGCGAAGAGAATATCGACACGGAAAAGAATTTCACGTCTCTCTTCACGGCGATCAATAAGATGGCGGAGAAGTACGATATGCCGATTCTCTACTCCTGCCATCCGCGCAGTCGCAAACGCCTAGAAGCGTCGGGCTTCAAGCTCGATTCCCGCGTGATCCAGCATGAGCCGCTCGGGTTCCACGATTACAACTGTCTCCAGATGAACGCGTTCTGCGTCGTCTCCGACTCCGGGACGCTGCCCGAAGAA
>JAEEGL015646583.1_pt1 | contig 23975 bp, 20 predicted proteins | sample 9134231 | NCBI WGS metagenome assembly JAEEGL01 (sample SAMN16246548, study PRJNA631951) | gut metagenome | biome: gut microbiome; feature: rumen; material: fiber-attached | host: Bos | place: Iran: Karaj | collected 2018-10
AATATCTCGAAACCTGGCATCACTAAGGGTCAGCACTGGCACAACACCAAGTTTGAGCAGTTTATTGTGGTGAAAGGTCACGGACTGATTCAGCAGAGGAATCTGAATGACCCTGAAGGCAAGGTGCTGGAGTGGGAAGTCTCTGGCGACCACATCCAAGCCGTCCATATGCTCCCCGGCTATACTCACAACATCATCAACCTAAGTGATACAGAAGACCTCGTAACAGTCATGTATTGCAATGAGATATTTGACGCTTCGCGTCCTGATACCTTCTTTGAACCTGTAAAATAAAGGTCAAGAATTAGAGAATTTCTTAAACATCTAAAGACCCAAAATAAACGAACACGAATCTACCGAATCAGACGAATGATTTTTGATGATAAGTTGATATTTGTTTTAAAGCACTTCTGAAAACTTGTTTTCAAGATGCTTTCAAAAAATCTCAACCTTTGTTTCCGAGCAAAGCAATCCTTGTTGAAGGATTGTCCTCAAAAATAAATCTCTAATTCTCAAATTCTAGATAGAAAAATAGATTTGTGTAGATTAGTGAGATCCGTGTTCAAAATATTGTTTTCGAGTATTTCGGGTTTTTCGATGTAAAATGAGTTTTAGGAATTAAGAAAAAGAAATATGACAGAGTTTAAGAACAATGGGAAGCTGAAGCTTCTGATTATTGTTGGCACAAGGCCGGAGATTATCCGCCTTGCTGCAGTGATTAATAAGTGCCGTCAGTATTTTGACTGTCTGCTGGCACATACTGGTCAGAACTATGACTATAACCTCAACGGTGTATTCTTCAAGGATTTGAAGTTGGCAGATCCTGATGTTTATATGGAAGCAGTGGGTAACGACCTTGGTGAGACTATGGGTAATATCATAGCAAAGAGCTACCAGCTGATGGTGGAGACTAAGCCAGATGCAGTTCTTGTACTTGGTGATACCAACAGCTGCCTCAGTGTGATTGGTGCCAAGCGCCTGCATATTCCTATATTCCACATGGAGGCTGGAAACCGTTGCAAGGACGAATGTCTGCCTGAGGAAACTAACCGTCGTATCGTTGACATCATTAGCGATGTAAATATGGCGTACTCTGAGCATGCACGTCGCTATCTGGCTGACTGTGGTCTGCCTAAGGAGCGTACTTATGTTACTGGTAGTCCGATGGCTGAGGTGTTGCATCAGAACCTTGCCGAGATAGAGGCCAGCGATATTCATAAGAGGCTTTGCTTAGAGAAGGGCAAGTATATCCTGCTCTCTGCACACCGCGAGGAGAACATTGATACAGAGAAGAACTTTATGAGCCTCTTCACCGCTATCAATAAGATGGCAGAGAAGTACGATATGCCCATCCTCTACTCATGCCATCCTCGCAGCCGCAAGCGCCTTGAGGCTGCAGCGGTGGCTCCTGAGCCCAGTCGAAGGATCAAGTTAGACCCTCGCGTAATCCAACATGAGCCTCTTGGTTTCCACGACTACAACTGCCTTCAGATGAACGCTTTTGCGGTGGTTTCTGACAGTGGTACACTTCCAGAGGAAAGCTCATTCTTTACGAGCGTTGGTCATCCTTTCCCTGCCGTGTGCATCCGCACCTCAACTGAAAGGCCGGAAGCAATAGATAAAGCATGTTTTATCATTGCCGGTATTGATGAGAAGTCATTGCTCCAGGCGGTTGATACTGCTGTATCGCTCAATCGCGACGGACAGCATGGTATTCCTGTTCCGGATTACATTGACGAGAACGTATCAACGAAGGTCGTCAAGATAATCCAGAGCTATACAGGAATTGTTAATAAGATGGTTTGGCGCAAAGAAGACTGAAACTTGAAACTTGGAACTAGACACAAAGCCGCTTCAGGCACAAATGTTTGCAAGCAGTCAACAGAGCCTTCCGCTAAGGAAGCGGTACAGCCCAATGCCAGACAAACTGGCATCCGGCTGTGGATTATTTAAGCGGCAAAGCCGTAAAAAGCCGGTTGCGCTGCAACACAACCGGCCGGGAATTAAGGATAGAACTTACTTCTTTTTGTATGGATAAGTTGCTCCTTTTCGAGAGTTCTCGCTGCTCTGCAGCGGCTTCAGGTTCCTTGGATTGTCTGTTCCACCGTTATTTTTTGGATTCGAGTGGTCAACTTCCCAACCCATAGGAGACTCCTTACCGTAGCTTTGACGATAGATTATGTTACCGCACTCATCTCTACGATACTTTTCAGGGTCTTTCCCGCGAACTTTATCGCCTTTGGCGAAGATAGCATCTAACTGTTCTTTTGTATAACTCATTCTTGACACCTCCTTTCTATGCTATGATTTGGTCTGAAATGACCGAGCATAACAAGCTTATAACAAATTCGTTGCCAATAGAAGGAGGTATGACATATTGTCATTAGTTGATATGAAATCAAAAGGATACCAAAGATTCTACACCCGTTTAGATTATTTCAGGCTAGATAGGGAAGTTGCTGATATCTTTGTCAAGAACAAAGAATTATTGGCTGGAGAGGATAAAATTTTTTCTGGTGTCACGGCTACAGGCCATCCTCTCTTAAACGCTCGTGAAAATACAGAGTATAGCCGAACAATTGTAGTTAAGCACTTGCGAAATAGTATATATGTTTCTTTTATTAAAGAGATTTACGAAGAAGTAACAGAATACATTCGTTATATTCTACGGCAGGCAGCTTTGAATGGTGCGGATACAAACCGATTATTAGGAGAGCATAATGTTAGTATGAAAGCTAATGATATTCTTTCTAAAGCTACTAAGGAAGAAATTGTACAGCTTATTACGGATCAAATGTTCCAGCAGTTGGAGAATGAGCGAAGCACAATGACTCTAATCCAAAAAATAAAGAATAAATTAGGCTTGACCATTGAACAGAGTACAATTGATTCTGCACTACCATATCTTGAATGCCGCCACGTGTTTGTTCATAGTGATGGTAGGCCTAATGCAGATTTTCTTGCCAAATATCCTTTTGTAAGAACAGATGCGAAGGGACGTATAAATCTTACTGCGGAGTTCTTAATCAAGGCTTTCAATGCAGTGAATAGGCTATTATTAAATATTGATAAGGAGATGATACGTTTGCACTACATCCCGATGGCAGAACAAATTCATTAGGAAGAAAATAGATACAATTAACAGTTAACAAGTTAACATTAATATGCGGCAGCGAGCCATCAGAACTTACGCGCATTCTGTCTGGCTCTTAACAAGTAGAAAGGTATAATCATTCACCATGAATCATGAACCCTGAACCTTGAACCAGGGTTAACCCTGCACCAATGGTGCCTCTCGACAAAAACAAAATAAACTGAGCAATAATCTAGCGCTAAAAACGTTATTATATATAAAGGTGTTGGGAATTCCTTTGCCATTCTAAAATAAAACAAGATTAATATATGTTCAATTTAGATAGATTTATATCCGATAGTGTAACCTTTCGCTCCGTCAGTATGTTTGCACCTGATATTGAGGCAAACAAGGAAAAGCTGACAGAGGAAATTAAGGGTAAGAAGGTTTGTGTGATAGGTGGAGCGGGCTCTATTGGCTCCAGCTTCATCAAGGCTGTGCTGCGCTTTGAACCCAAAAGTGTGGTAGTTGTGGATTTCAATGAAAACGGGCTGGCAGAATTGGTCCGCGATGTGCGTAGTACAAACGGGTTGTTTGTGCCCGATGAGTTTCGCTGCTATACCCTTAATTTTGCAGACCCAATCTTCGAGCGCATTTTCCGCGAAGAGAAGGGCTTTGACATTGTAGCCAACTTCTCTGCGCATAAGCATGTGCGCAGTGAGAAAGACCGCTACAGCGTACAGGCACTGATTGAGAACAACGACATCAAGGCTAAGAAGTTGATGGATTTGCTCACTGTTTATCCTCCTAAGCACTTCTTCTGCGTAAGTACTGATAAAGCAGCTAATCCCGTGAATATCATGGGAGCCAGCAAGCGTATCATGGAAGATTTGGTGATGGCATACAACAAGTATTTCAAGGTTACTACAGCCCGCTTTGCCAATGTTGCTTTCAGTAATGGTTCTTTGCCCGACGGTTGGATTCATCGCTTGCAGAAGAAGCAGCCGTTGGCAGCGCCTAGTGATGTGAAGCGTTATTTTGTCTCTCCTGAGGAATCTGGTCAGATTTGCATGCTGGCATGTATCTTAGGTAAAGGCGGTGAAGTCTTCTTCCCGAAACTCGGCGAAGACCAGATGCTCACTTTCAGTAGCATTTGTGACAAGTTTATTACAGCTAATGGAATGGATAAAGACCCCTGTTCTTCAGATGAAGAAGCTAAACTTAAAGCCTCTAAACTGGATTTAACTGACTTTCAACTTTCAACTCTCAACTCTCAACTTGTGAAGTACCCAACGGTGTATTTCACATCCGATACCACGGGTGAAAAGTCTTTTGAAGAATTCTATGTGCCAGGCGAGAAGATAGACATGCAAAGGTTCCAAGCTCTTGGTGTCGTAGAACAGACTACTCGTCATGAAATGAGTGAAGTGAATGACTTCTTTGATAAGCTGGAAGGAATCTTTGCCAAGGAAAACTTTACTAAGGCTCAAGTGGTAGATGCCATCAAAGAATTTATCCCGAACTTCGAACACGAAGAGAAAGGGAAAAATCTCGACCAGAAGATGTAAGAATTGAATAGTTTTCACATCATGATTGATATCAAACCTAACGAGAATATTGCGATAGTAGTTGTTGGTTACAATCGCCTTTCTTCTATCAAACGATTATTGGGTTCATTGCTCAATGCTCATTATTCGGTCTTAAATGTTCCACTTTTTATAAGTATTGATTGCAGTGGAGATGAGGCACTATATGATTATGTAAGAAAATTTGAATGGCCTTTTGGCGATAAATATGTTAATATACAAGCCGTAAGATTGGGATTAATGAATCATATTTTCCAATGTGGGGATTTAACGAATCACTTTAAGGCCGTTATATTGTTGGAGGATGATATCTTTGTTAGTCCATATTTCTATGATTATGCTCTGCAGGCTTATGAGTTTTACAAGGATGACTCAAGAGTGGCGGGCATTTCTTTGTTTAAAGATGAAGTGTTAGGTCGTCTACCGATTATTCATTCTTGTGGAGGGAGTGATTCCTATCTTTCTCAGAATGTTGCGACTTGGGGTGAAATGTGGACTACAAATATGTGGAGCGACTTTAAATCTTGGTTTAATAATCCAGAAAATCAAGATCTCAAGAATGTTGATATGCCTGAATATATAAAGGGATGGAAGAAAGCATGGTCTAAGTATCAATTCGCCTATATGGTTCAAACAGATAGGTTTTATGTATATCCTAGCGTATCATTAACTACTTGTTTTGCGGATGCTGGGACAAACAGTCCTCTTAGTTCTTGCCTTGGACAGGTAACTTTGTTAGATGGCCCCAAGGAATTCCATTTCAGGCCCTTTGAAGAGACAACAAAATATGATGTCTATTCTACTAATCTGGCTATATATGAGTGGCTTCAGATAAAACCTGAAGAGTTGTGTGTAGATTTGCGAAATCAAAACATTAATAGATTTAATAAACGATATTTGTTGACACCTTATGTTAAACCGTATAAAGTAGTTAAAACATTTGGTTTACAGCTCCGACCTATTGAATTGAATGTAAAGTTTAAAATTCCTGGGACTGAGTTGTTCTTATATGATACTAAAGAACAGTTGGGAAATGGCAGGACAGATAATTACCCACCAGCTATCCCTTTTTATTATCTGAGAATGTTTGACGTGACTATGCTTCGTCGTTACTTGAATACTTATTATCCTAATGATATTATAACTCGGATTAAAAACAAGTTTTTCAAAAAGAAAAGATAAATTTCACGTATTGATAACATTGATGAAATAACGAGATACTATTATGGCATATAAAATACCCCTTTTTAATCTGAACTTCGACGAACGCGAAGCTCAGGCAGCGTATGACACTATTAAGTCTGGTTGGATTTCTACCGGTCCGAAGAATGCTGAGTTAGAACAAATGTTTATTGATATGTGGAAGGTAAAGTATGCAGTGAGCATGAGCAACTGCACTGATGCCCTTCACGTATGTTGTATGGTTTGTGGCTTTGGTCCTGGCGATGAGGTAATTTGCCCCTCACTCACATTTGCTGCTTCTTGCAACTGTATCCGCTACGTGGGTGCTACACCTGTGTTTGCCGATATTGTTGGGCCAGACCACATCAATATTGATCCTGCTGACATTGAGCGCAAGATTACTCCTAAAACTAAAGGTATCGTTGTAGTTCACATGGCTGGTTTCCCTGCCAAGATGGATGAGATTATGGCTATTGCCAAGAAGCATAACCTCAAAGTGGTCGAGGATGCTTGTCATGGCCCACTTTCTGAGTACAAAGGCCAGAAACTGGGTACTATTGGTGACTGTGCTGCATTCAGTTTCTTCTCCAATAAGAATATCTCAACTGGTGAAGGTGGTATGTTTATCACCAATAATGAGGAGATGGAAAAGAAAGCCCGCCTCATCCGCTCTCATGGCATGAGCACAATGAGCTACCAGCGTGCCAGCGGTCATGCTACTGAGTATGACATCACCTGTTTGGGTTATAATTTCCGTATGGATGATATTCGTGCAGCCATTGCCATTGAGCAGTTGAAAAAGTTACCTGGTGATTTGGAAACTCGTATTAAGGTGCGTAAGCACTATGTTGACAGACTCTCTAAGATTGAGGGTGTGGTAGTACCTTTTGCTGATAACACAGAGTTTGTCAGCAACTATATCCTGCCTGTTGTTCTTTTAAACAGAACTAAGGAGCGCAGGAATAAGATTCGCGAGTACATCCATGAGGCTGGTATCCAGACATCTGTTCATTATCCTGCAGCACATAAGTTCTCTACCTATAAAGAACTTGGTGCTATACTGCCTCAGACGGAATATGTGACTGATAATGAGGTGACGCTGCCTATGTATGCAGCACTGACCTCAGAGCAGATTGACTTCATTTGTGACACATTTGAGAAAGCTGTTAAAGAAATCAAGTAAGCCCTGCATGAATAATATAGCAAAGATAAGGGATAAGATTATCAACTCTGAGTTGACAATTATCGCTGCATTGAAGAAAATGGATGAGGTGAAGTCCAAGTATTTGTTTGTCTTTGATGGTAAGCGTTTTGATTGTATGCTTACCATTGGAGATATCCAGAGAGCCATTATTCGCAATGTGGAGATGTCAAACCCTATCTCACGTATTCTCGACAGAAACAAGATATATGCGTCAGAGAAAGAAAGAATTGATGAGATAAAGAATGTCATGTTTAAGGAAAGCATAGATTGTATGCCCATTCTTAATCATGAAAAAGAAATCGTTGATGTTTTATTCTGGGCAGATGTTTTTCAGCAAACAGTAACAGAAGCAAGAAGCAAAATTGATCTCCCTGTTGTTATTATGGCCGGAGGAAAGGGAACCAGATTGAGACCTATCACCAACGTACTACCTAAACCTCTGGTGCCTGTTGGAGATAAAACCATTCTTGAAGTCATCATGGATCAGTTCGAAAGTATTGGCTGCCATAAGTTCTATATGTCTGTCAATTACAAAGCGGATATGATGAAATATTACCTCAGTCAGCTTGAACATCAGTATGATATTGAATTCTTTGAGGAAGACAAGCCGCTTGGTACCATCGGCAGTGTGTCTTTATTGAAGGGTAAGATAACTACTCCTTTTTTTGTTAGCAATTGCGATAGCATCAATGATCAGGATTATCGGGATGTTTATGAATATCACACGAATAACCATAATGACTTAACCATAGTAACTATGGTGAAGAGTTTCAAGATTCCATATGGAGTGATTGAAACAGGCGAAGACGGTTTGATGGTTGCACTTCACGAAAAACCAGAACAAACCTATATGGTGAATACAGGTGTTTATGTGCTCAATCCGGAATTGATAGATGAAATACCAGAGGGAGAGTTCTTTCATATCACTCACTTAATGGAAAAGGTAAAAACTCGTGGAGGTCGTGTAGGATGTTTTCCTGTTAGTGAAGAGTCGTGGAAGGACATGGGGGAGTGGCCAGAGTATTTGAAAATGATTAAGGTATTGTAAATCTATGGCAGAAAGAATAAAAGTTGTATGGTTGACACAGTTTTCAAATAAGGAGATAAGAAACCTTCTTCCTTTACGTCCATCCCTTGTTCAACGTATATATTACAAAATGCGCGGGTTGCATAGTGCGCCACCAATGGATAGGTTCCCATGGAATACAAATATGTTGGTACAGGCAGAGAAGCTTACAGATTATCTAGACTTGTATGTTGTATGTCCTTATCGTGATTTGTCAAAACATCGTGTTAGTTTTCAGATAAGAGGAATAAATTATATCTTCATAAAAGATGAAGCTTCTGTGTCATTAAAAAATTCATTAAAACGTAGATTCCATAAAGATGAGTTTCCCGTTTATAGGAAGAATTGGAAGCGATTGGAGAAAGAAATAGATAGAATTCATCCAGAAATTGTTCACCTGATAGGAGCTGAGAATGTGAATTATTCACCTACAATTATAAGTCTGTCAAAAAAATACACGACTATTGTACAGCTACAAACGTTAATGATAGACCCGGAATTTCCAGCTCGATACCCAATTTCCAAGGAAGCTTACGAGTACAGAGTGGGATGGGAGGCAAGGGTTTTACAATCTGTACATTATGTGGGCACTCATTCTGAGCCATTCCGTGAAATAATAAGAACTCGTATTGATGAGAATAAAAAATTTTTGAATATTGAGATGCCAGAGGGGGAGATGGCGGATCGTAATACCAATCATAATAAAGTGTATGATTTTGAATACCATGCTTTCGATATTGAAAAGGCAGCAATGGATGTTATAGAATCGTTTGCCATTGCTCATAGAAAACATCCAGAGATTACGTTGGACGTTATAGGTGGGTATTCACCACACTTTAAGGAACAACTTGATGATAGAATATGTAAACTGGGTATTAAGGAAAGCGTTGTTTTTGAAGGTAGGTTTGAGACAATAGATGAGGTCAAAAATCAGGTAAAAAAATCAAGGTTTTCCATTATTCCTTTACGTATTGATTATATCTCTTCTAGCATAATAGAATCGATGGCATTTGGTAACCCGGTGGTATCCACAATAACACCGGGGACACCCACTCTTAACAAATCTAGGCAGAGTGTTCTTCTTAGTGAAGTTGATGATGTGCAAGGAATGGCGGACAATATGTGTCATTTGATTGAAGATGAGGCTTTCGCTGAAACAATCAGGGAGAATGCATTTCAAACTATTGAAGAAATGTATGATCATTATAATATAATGAGAAAGTGGGTGGATGCCTATAATCAGATTGGAGGAAGGCTATGAATTCCGCAAACAGAGTAATATCCAATACTACTTTCATATATCTGTCAATGTTGGTGAAGATTCTTATTGGGTTCTTCTCCGTAAGACTGATATTACAGGCATTAGGCCAGGAGGATTATGGTATAAGTGGTGTCGTCGGTGGTGTTGTGGCCACATTGGATATATTAAGTTTGAATATGACCAATACTTCCATGAGGTTCCTTTCGCATAGTTTGGGTGAAGGTTGCATGGAGAAAATGAAAAGAGTATTTAATACAACCATATACCTCCATTATATTATAGCTTTTATTACGTTTTTCATTCTTGAAATAGGTGGTTGGTTGATGTTTAAATATGTGCTTGACATCCCAGAAGCCCGTTTGACGGTTGCACATATTATTTACCAATTCTCGGTGGTCACGGCATTGATCTCTATTGTTGCTGTTCCATACGATGCTGTAATGAATGCTCACGAACATCTGTGGGTTATTTCATTTTATAATATTTTATCGAGTATTTTTGCTCTTATCTTTGCTATCACTATGTTTTATATCCCCTGGGATAGATTAATATTCTGGGGAATTAGTAATTTCTTGGTTCAATTAGTTTTACGTATATTAAAGGTTAGATATAGCAAACGTCATTTTGAAGAGTGTCGAGTAGTTAATCTTCGTTCAGTTACAAAAGCTGATATTCGTCCAATGATTAGTTTTACAGGTTGGGCCATGTTTGGGAATTTATCTTCAATGGCTGTTACCCAGCTAAGAGGTATTATATTAAATTCTTTCTTTGGAGTTCGCTTGAATGCTTCGGAGAATGTTGCGAAGAGTGTTACTAACTATATAAATCAGTTTTCTATGGCTCTGACAAAAGCCATAAATCCACAAATAATGAAAAGCGAGGGAGGAGGGAATCATGATCGGATGATTCGGATTGTTGAGATAGGCTCTAAGTATTCTTCATTCTTGTTTTCATTCATAGGAATTCCTGTTCTTTTGAATGCTTCTTTTATTTTTAATCTATGGTTGAAAGAAGTCCCCGATTATGCAGTAATTTTTAGCCAACTAATCATTGTCGAGTTATTGGTTGATAAATTTAGCAACCAGATTAATGCTGCGATATATGCCGTGGGTAATATTAAGGTTTTTCAGGTTATTGAGTCCACTATAGGGCTTTCTTTTGTCCCTATCATATTCATATTGTTCAAGTTAGGGGCTTCCCCGGAATATCTATATTTAACAATATTGTTTATAACTTTGGTAAAGTACATAGACCGCTTCTATTTTGGGAAAAAAAATGCCAACATCAATTTGGCGCATTATGTAAAATCCGCGATATTGCCTATTGCTATTCCTCTGTTCGTGAGTATCGCCTTTACCATGATTCCTTTTTTTCTAATAGATGACGGATTCATCAAATTCGTCTTAATAACAATGTTTTTCTGTTCTGTTTATGTATGTACGTTTTTCTTTGGTTTAACTCCAGAAGAGAAAGTAATGATAAAGAATTTGATAAATGGTGTTAGGTCAAAATGGATGATTAATAAACATTAGTATTGTTTTTCATGAAAAATTTTCTGATAGATGTAAAGACCTTATTTCTGCGAGGAACCTTTGCTTTTCCTTTATTGCTCATTCTCGCTTTTGGAAATGTTGGTTACTTGGATTATTTCCTGTGCTTTTTCGCTGTATGTGTGATAGCTTTTTGTCTCAGGAAAGTGCCATTAGATAGGGAGTGTGTGCTATTGATTGCTTTTGCTGTTTCATATACTTTAATCTTTCTTGCGAATGGCTATTATCATACGATTCCACATTCTTTCGGTTTTTTTTTCTCTTTCTTCACTTTTTATATTTATGGACGTTTTATTGTTAAACGTGTACCATCAGAACGCGCTTTATTAAACCTACTACTACTGGTAACATTGTTAATTTGTCTTCCTTATTATATTGAAACTTTTAAGGACATTAAAGAATCAGGGCTAATAAATGTGTCTCGAGCCATAACTTTAGAAGATGAAGAAGTAGATGATGACAATCGGATTAATGCAACCATTGTTGGCATAATGGTTTCTTACGGCTTGGCAGGTTTAGGTACTTTCTTCTCGTTTAAGAATAAAACTAAGTCACTTTACTGTTGGTCTTTTATTGCTATATCTCTTCTGTCTCTTTTAGTTAATATTCATATTGTAAACAGAGCGGGCATAGTTGTTTTTATCTCATGTCTGCTTCTTTCTGTGTTTTACCAATTACGAGCTAAGAATACCGGAATGTTAGTATGGGGTGTTATATTCATATTATTATGCCTTGTCTTAGTTCCCAATGTGGGTGATTTGGGTGATGATATAGTTTCGGTCTATCAAGATAGGGCGCTTGATGATGAATCATCTATGGGCAATAGAGGTGATATATGGAAAAAAAATATTCCGCATTTATTTGCCGATTTTTTCGGGTGGCGTGAGAAGACAGGATTCGCGCATAATTTGTGGCTGGATTTTGCTCGGGAATGTGGTATTATTCCATTTGTCCTTTTTTTATTATTCTCTATTCTCACGATAAAAACCGCTTATAGACTTTTCTTGATAAGGAATAGCCCTCTCATTTGTTTCATTTTGGGGATAGACACAGCGATTCTTTTATATTGTATGGTGGAGCCTGTATTTCAGGCTAATCGTTGCTATTTCTATGTGAGTTGCTTTGTTTGGGGGATACAATCACAACTTATAAAAATGAAGGTGGTTCCATCACCTGTTAAATAATCATGTACGATTTCGTTTTATTTGAGAATTTTCATTTAGCCTTTAATCATTATAAGGACATCTGTCTTATTGCAAAGATGCTGGTTGCATCTGGATATAGCGTTGCAATAGCAGATGTTTTTGATGAAGCTAACTCTTGTGTGGTGGAAGGTGTTCCTCATATCACGATTAATGCATCAAAGCCTAAAGTCCGAAAGACCGGCAACATTCCGGTTTTTCGTGTTCTCGAGAATCATGTGCAAACACTGAGACGATGGCGATATTTGACAAACGTGATAAAGGAATTGGTGCCTATTTGCAAAAACATTTACGCAGGATCGTATCATGTAGGTCTTTCATTAAGCATGATTAAAGCTGTACCACCAGAAAAGAACATTTTCTTTTGGGGGTTGAGGAGTTCTCGTTTATATGAATTTAAACTTCATAAAGATTGGAATTCCTGGAATTGCTATAGAGTAATAAAGTATGTGGAGTCGCATAGCAATGTGAGATTTTTTGTTTCGGACGAGATGATAAGACAAGAATTCATACAATTAGGAATAAATCAGAACAGGCTTGTAATAAGACCAGAGCGTACCATACAATCTTTGGCTATTGATAAAAACATTCAATCACATGCATGTTTAAAACTTCTTTCCATAGGAACATTACGTCCACAGAAAAGAATAGAATTGATATTATCTGCGTTAAAAGACATAAAAGATATACCTGTCGAATATACAATTGCAGGAAGGGCAGATAAAGACTATGAAGAGATTATTCAAAAATCCATGCAGGACGTAAAGTTTGTCCAACGAAGGAATTATCGCTTGTCAGAAGAAGAATATAATCTACTTATTGAAGATTGTGATTTCTTAATACTCTGTGACAGGAAAAGTGCGTCTAACATTACAAACGGAACACTCAATGAAGCCTTGCTCAAAGGGAAAGCGATAATAGCACCTAACTATGAGCCTTACAAGAGTGTTGTGGAAAAATATGGTGTAGGACTTTTGTTTGAGGATCAGGATCTTGCCTCGTTATGCGCTGCCGTTGCCTCTGCTTATAAAAAGAGAGGGCATTTCTTTTATGAAAACATTGTCAATTATCAGAAGACATTACTCTTTTCAAGAGTGGTAGAACAATTTAAAAAAGAGATGAGCCAGTGTCTGAAATGGTATAAAGGCGAATGAATTCAAAATAGAGCGAAATGAAGGTTTATATAATCACAAAGGAACCCTTTCCGGCAGGTATGGCGGCAACAAACCGCATTAAGTGTTATGCTCGTGCTATTCACGATGGAGGATTGGAATGTGAGGTGCTGATATATGGGGGAACGGAAATAAAAGGGTCGGTGGTTCGCAATAATGAACAGGAGGGCAACTATTGTGGCTTTCGTTTCCGTTATATTGGCGGTTCACCTGTATTGCCGAAGAATAGGCTGATTCGGCTATTGTCCCAGGCTAAGAGATTGTTGCTTACAGAACTATATCTAAGAAGATCATTGCGTAAAGGTGATGTGTTATTCCTTTATATGATCGGAAAAGTAGAGACAATGTTGCGGTTTATGTCTATTGCCAGACAAATAGGTGCATATTGTGTTCGAGATTTATGCGAATTGCCTTACGGAACGGGCGCTGAAACAGAGAATGCTATTCGGTTGAGGAAGTTGACAATAGAAAAACAATTTCCCCAACTTGACGGTATTATCAGTATATCGGATGCTTTGATGAATTTGGCTAAAACTTATACGTTGCCGGGATGTAAGCATATCAAGGTCCCTATTTTGGTAGAGTTTGAACAATTTGCGGTTACGGATCGGTCAGGTGATGAAGAAATTCCATACATCTTCCATGCTGGAACACTATATCAGCAAAAAGACGGTATACTTAGTATGATAGAGGCTTTCGGAATGGCACGACAAAGGCTTAAAAAACCAATCAAGTATGTTTTGACTTGTCGTATTGAAGATTCACCTCATTCAAAGGAAATACTTCAATTGATGGAGAAATATAATCTTCAAGATGCTATTGAGTTTGTGGGATTCTTATATCGTGAACAAATAAAAGAGTATCTAAGTAAAGCATCGCTTGTTATCAGTAACCGACCTAAGTCCAAGCAGGATTACTACGGATTCTCTACTAAGGTAGGTGAATATTTGGCGTCTGGGACACCATTGATAACAACTAATTGGGGTGAAGCGGTGAATTGGCTTAAGGATGATGAGTCGGCTTATATTATTGAGCCTGAGGATGTTAATGCTCTTGTCAATACAATTGTACGAGTATTTGAGAATCTAGATGAAGCACGTCGTATTGGTGAGTCAGGAAGAGCCGTTTGTCAAAATTGCTTCGGGTATCAGAATTGGAGTAATCAACTCATAGAATTTATGAATCAATTAGGACATTAATATGGCTGTTTCACTTTTTATAGCTGGCGATGTCGTACCGAAAGGCATTCAACCAGAAACATTTAAAAATAATGGAGATCGGATTTTTGCTGAAATAAGGCCTTTTATAACAGGTGCTGATTTCTCAATAGTGAATTTAGAAGCCCCAGTTATAAGTGATGGTCCATCTCCAATTAAGAAAGATGGTCCTTGCCTTGGTATAGCTCCTTCGGCTGTGTCAGTGCTGATGAATGCGGGTTTTGGTGTTTTTACTTTGGCAAACAATCACTTCTATGACCATGGACAGAAAGGAGTAGATAATACAATCAATGAGTGTAATTCGTTGAATATAAGCGTGGTGGGAGGAGGTAAAACTGTCGCAGAAGCTCGCAAACCACTCTTGTTGGAACATGCAGGGAAGCGCATCGCTATTATAAATGCATGTGAAAATGAATTCTCAATAGCTAATTCTGATCATGGGGGGAGCAATCCACTTGATTTGATTAACATGCAGGAGGATATAGCCATAACAAGAAAAAACGCGGATTACGTGGTATTGATTCTTCATGGTGGTGTGGAACAATATCATTACCCCACGCCACGAATGAAACGCTGGTATAGGCATTTCATTGACTTGGGTGCAGATGCGGTAATAAACCATCATCAACATTGTATCAACGGCTACGAAGTTTATAAGGGGAAGCCGATTTTCTACGGCTTGGGCAATTTTTACTTTCCATGGGGGGAAAAGCGTCCTGATTCTTGGCAATATGGCTATGCCGTTAAACTCCTGTTGAATGAGAAGATAGACTTTGAACTCATTCCCTATAAACAGACTGCTGACGCCATCACTATTCGTGATAATAAATCTTTTATCGAAGAAATTGAATTGTTAAATTTACCTATTGCTGACGATTTCCTTTTACAGCAGAAGTTTGATGAGCGTCTGATAGGTATAGAGAACTATCTAAAATCACAGTTACTACCTTCCTTTTTTAGAGGAAAAGTATGGTCTATTATAATAGGCAAGGGTTTGGTAGGGAAGTTATATCGGGGAGAACAAATTTTCAATATCAAGAACAAAATCACTTGTGAGTCACATATAGAATCACTACGGCGACTTTTTACAATATACTCAAACAAATAATATGTGAGAAAGAATGCAACCTTTTTTAAATTATATCAAAAATCCAGCTGCTTTATGCGATTCGCTTGTTCATACTATCGGACAATGGCTGCCCGACAGTACTTATATCAAGCTACGTTACCGTTTCCATATGGGAAAGCGATTAAACCTGAAGAATCCGAAGACTTTTCAGGAAAAGTTGCAATGGTTAAAGCTACATGACCAAAATCCTCTTTACACTACTCTGGTAGATAAGGTTGTGGTGAAAGATTATGTATCTTTAAAAATTGGATCTCAGTATGTTACGCCATTACTCGGTGTGTGGGATAAACCTGAGGATATTAACTGGGAAAGACTACCTAACCGTTTTGTGTTGAAGACAAACCATAGTGGTGGAAACACGGGGGTTGTTATCTGTCATAATAAGTCATCGTTCGATTGCCAGAAGGCTATCGACAAACTGAACGCATCATTACGTCATGATGTATATAAAGACTTGCGTGAGTGGCCTTACAAGAATGTCGTGAAGAAGGTGTTTGCAGAAGCGTTTATTGAATCCGCCCCTGGCGCTAACGATTTGCCAGATTACAAATTCTTCTGTTTTAATGGACAAGTTAAGGCCTTGTTTGTCGCTACTGACCGACAAACTCCTGGTGTTGACTTAAAGTTTGATTACTTTGACAGCGATTATAATCATCTCCCTATTCGTCAAGGACACCCAAATTCTGTCCTTCCACCGAATAAACCTGAGTCATTTGAGGAAATGAAACGACTTGCAGGCATACTAAGTAAAGGAATCCCCCATGTAAGAGTTGACTTCTATGAAGTTAATGGTAAGCCGGTTTTTGGCGAACTAACTTTCTGCCACTTTGGAGGTATGGTACCATTTGAACCAGAAGAATGGGATTATAAGTTCGGCGAATGGCTTGATTTATCTAATATTTGTAGATGGTAAAGGTTCTTTGTCTTGTTGATTCATTAGGCCCAGGCGGCGCCCAACGGCAATTAGTAGGCCTTGCCATTTTTTTGAAAGAGAAAGGTTATGATGTCATAGTAGCATGCTACCACGACAATCGATTTTATGTGGATTCATTACTCACAAAAGGTGTGCCTTATGTGTATCTTAAGAAAGCCCATAATAGCACCATTAGGATGTGGCATGTGGCTCGATATATCCGCAAGGTGAAACCTGATGTGGTGATTTCGTACCTTGAGACTCCTTCTATATGTGCCTGTGTGGCACACCTGTTCAACAGACGGTTCAAGTTGATAGTATCTGAACGCAACACTACGCAACATACTGGTAGGAATGAAAAGATCCGGTTTAACTTGTTCCGTTTGGCCGATTGCGTGGTGCCTAATGCATTCGCACAGGAGACATATATTAATGATTTTTTTCCGTTTCTTACAAAAAAAATAGTAACAATTCCCAATTTTGTGGATTTAAATCATTTTGTACCAGTAATGGAAAAGCTCCCACATGAAGTACCAGAAATAGTTGTGGCGGCTTCAATCTGGAAGTCAAAAAACACGTTAGGTTTTTTAGACGCTGTGTCAGAACTGAAGAAACAGGGCTTCAGTTTTCATGTAAGCTGGTATGGGAAAGTGACTTCTCATATGGATTATTTTGAACAATGTCAACAAAAGATCAAAGAATTAGGCATTAATGACTGTATTGAATTACAAGAGAAGACTCAGTATATCCGTGAGAAATATCAGGGTGCAGATTATTTCTGTCTCCCATCCTTCTATGAAGGTACACCAAATGTGATTTGTGAGGCAATGGCATGTGGACTTCCCATAGCTTGTAGCAATGTTTGTGATAATAGCATATACGTACGGGAAGGAGAAAACGGCTTCATGTTCGATCCTCATAACATAGAGAGCATTGTAGAAGCTTTGAGAAGATTACTGTCGCTTCAAGGGGTAGATTATCAAAGTTTTTGTTTGAATAGCAGGAAACTCGCAAAGGCTTTGCTGTCAGAGGAAAAGTTTGTTAATTCATACATTAAACTTATTGAACAATGAGATTTTTTAAAGACAATCGTTTTATTAGGGGGTTATGGGGTATTTGGTCGCGTAATTTTAGGGGAATGAAACGGTCTCGTTTCGGTTTTATAGATAAAAATGTTATAATATCTCCCCCAATTTCTGGAAATTTAGAAAATGTTTTTGTATATGGTAAAGTAGGATTAGGTGGTTACACGATTCTTTCCACACCAAATGCAAAGATAATATTCAAAGGCAATACTTCTGTCGCCCACCATCTATCCATTCATACTGGCAATCATGCAAGAATTGTTGGAAAATTTGTCTCCGATATCACAGAAATTATCAAACCCAAGGGTTACGACCAAGATGTTATAATTGAGAAAGATGTATGGATTGGAGCCAATGTGACTATTCTTGCTGGCGTTCATGTTGGAAGGGGCGCAACAATTGCTGCTGGTGGAGTTGTGAATAAAGATGTGCCGCCGTATTCCATCGTAGGAGGTGTCCCTGCTAAAGTTCTTAAGTTTTATTGGACAATTGAACAAATTTTGGAACATGAAAAGCAACTCTATCCAGAAGAAGAACGTTTCAGCCAGGAAGAGTTGGAGAAAATCTTCAAAGAAGAGAAAAGTAATTAATGAGAGTTTTACTGTGTTCACCATATAATGCAGGCTCTGGATATGAACAGGGGGGGATTGTGGTGTGGGCTAATAATCTTATGGGTTATTACCGCACACTTGGCTCAGACGTACTAGTAGAGGTTGTTCCTTTTAACCGAAAGGTACGAGAAGGAGGCAGTCTGTCTAGACGAATCTGGGGAGGACTGGTTGACTATAGGAAAGCAATCAAAGTTATGACAAAACAACTAGAAGGCGGTTATGACGTGTTGCATTTGTGTACTAGTGCTCAGTTGAGCCTAACTAAGGATTGCATTGTTCTGGTGAAAGCCAAGTTAAAAGGAGTTCGGACCGTTGTTCATCTTCATTTCGGACGTGTCCCCGAACTGGTTCAGAAACGAAACTGGGAATGGAGATTGCTGAGGATGGTGATGAAATTGGCAGATTCTGTTGTGACGATGGATTTGAAATCGTATGGGGCATTACGTAACATGGGATACAACAACATTCATTACTTGCCCAATCCGCTTTCGCAAGAGATTATACGACAGATAACAGATGAAGCTTCATCTGTAGAGCGTGTGGAGCGGAAAGTCTGTTTTGTTGGACATGTGATACCAAGCAAGGGTGTGTTTGAGATGGTCGAGGCTTGCAAGCAGATAGATAACATCAAGCTGCATGTTATAGGAAAAGTTGCACTAGAGGTTCGTCTTCGCATGGAAGGGATAGCTAGTGATGGCGATTGGCTGGTGTTCGGAGGTGAGGTCAGTCATCAGGAAGTGATTCGCGAAATGCTCTCATCCAGCATATTTGTGTTGCCGTCATATACCGAGGGATTCCCCAATGTGATATTAGAGAGTATGGCTTGTGGTTGTGCGATAGTGGCAACAACTGTAGGGGCCATTCCTGAAATGCTGGATATTAATGTTGATGAGCCTTGTGGATTATGTTCCGAGCCTAAAGATGTATACAACTTGCACAAGAACATAAAGTATTTCCTTGATAACCCAACAGATGCTCGACGGTTTGCTGAACGTGCAGAAAAACGTGTAAACGAATATTATGCTATGCCGATTATCTGGGAACAATTAATTAAGATTTGGAACAATTCTTTAAAACAATGAATAATAATAGGGTTTTATGAAAAACCAATCATGATAGGAGTTGGATTGCTCAAGTCAATATGAAGTTTTGGGGACTCTGTTGTTAGGCATTGGATTCTTTTTTATCTAGCATATGTTTGTTTATAAGTCTTCTATAATCCTAATGGTTTTATTCTTGTGTGCTATCTCATTTCAGTTGCATGCAAAGAAAGTAATAACAATTAGCGATCAATTTTCCTTCGACAATTTACAACAGGAACTCACTAATGCCGTTAACTTTGGTGAAAAAGACATATATGTCACTTTTTTGCCTGGTTATTATGTCGCACATGAGAAAAATATTTCCATAAGTAATATTAATTCACCTTCAACAAATATTCATTTTGTTGGAAACGCTGCTGTTATTCTTCCTGTAGGCAATGTATATCGAGATGGTGATACATATACTGAAGCGTTTAATCCAGGTTTTTGCTGGATGAATGGGAGCAAAGAAGTTAATCTTTGGACTAAGGTTAGGTATTCTGATTCACTTGTGGAGATTCTTGATGAAGAGAGGGGATTATGCCGGATAAAAAGTCGTGAACCTATTGCTGAAAATCTTTCCCCTGATTGTGCTTATATACATATTCCTCATTGGTTTCGTTCCAGTATTTATAAAATACAAAAAGTAAAGAACCAATATATATATTTTTCTGCAACGGATTTAGAACATTCCCCCAAAAAAGGGTATAATGTTAACGATGATTATAATCTGGGAAAAAGAAACATACGGTATAAGCTTTGCAATCTAAACGAGCTTGAAGGTGTTTTATCAATAAAGGACGGAATAATTCGGTTGCCATCTGACGTTTCTTCAGTAAGAGAAGGAAAGATGCTTCGTTTTCTGACAATTGAGAATTCTGAATTGAACTCAGTTGAGATTACGGGCATAAGTTTTTATGGTAACTGCTATGGGAACTCAAATTCGCTATTCTCTTTCTCAAATACAGAAGTGAGGAAAATGTGGATACACGGATGCAATTTCCACGGAATTAAAAGCAATGTTATAGCTGTTTCATCCACAAACAACGTCAAGATTGAAAAGAACGCTTTTGCTGATTGTTATTATAGTGGTATTGTTGCTGACAATAAAAGTAAAAATACTGTTGTGCAGAAGAACACTTTTATTAACATGGGGAAGGGGTTGCAGAATTCATTTTGTGTCGTTTGCCGGGGAAGCAATTATTATATCGCAAACAATAAGATAACCGATTTTGGTTATGGAGGTGTAGGAATAGGAGTGTGGTTTAAGAGCAAACAGGATGAGCCCTGTAATGGGATTGTAGAGAAGAATGACTTGTCATACACTAAGTCATATATGTCAGATATTGATAATAATTGTATTATGGATGGAGGGGCGATATATGTTTGGACTAAAAACGACAGGGCAACTATTCGTTACAATTATATTCACGACTTTTCTGGGGCAGGTGGAAATCGCGGCATTTTTTGTGACGATGGGGCATATAATGTTCAGATTTATGGAAATGTTATAACGGGTATTGTTAATAATAATTGTATAGAATCCCGTAGGGTCGCATCTGTTGAAAACACAAAGACCAAAGGAACAGATATTGATAGATCCAATGTAAATATTGAGATACGAGAAAATATAGTAGATGGAAATATCTTTTTTGTCGGCAACGAGGATTTGGAAAACGGCTGTGTTAAAGGCTCAAACTATGTTTTGATTACAGGGAATTCGCCGTCACTAATGAATACCATAAAGAATGTATCAGAATTTGAAGAGGATATAACGTTGGATTATAATGGTGAGAAAAATGGATGTGTGGGAATTTCAAAAAAGAGCTATTGTTTATTGAGAAAGGTGGACATTTGGCGTTCAATCCGTGGATATATTATTCGAAAAGACTGATAAGGCTGAATTATTTACTATTACTCTAGTTTCTTTTAAGTGACATTGATTGGTTTTAATGAAGAAGCATTGTCTAATTATTTCCGCTGTTTTTCCTCCCGAGCAAGTAACCTCTGCTTTCTTGAACTATGACCTTGCAAAGGCACTAGCAAAGGAATTTAAGGTTACTGTACTTCGCCCTAAACCGACCAGGCCAATTGGAGCTACATTTCAAGAGGATTGGAGCGACCCTGACTTTGAAACAGTCTTGATAGATTCCTATACACATCCTGAATCTGAATTGATAGGCCGGTTCAAAGAGGCAATAGATTTCAGTAGGAAGTCTGTCGATTACCTCAGAGTTCATAAAGATGAGATTGATTTCGTCTATAACGACGGGTGGCAGTTGTTTGGTCTGTACATCATTGCAAAGGCTTGTGTCAGATATAACATTCCATATATAGTTCCTATTCAGGACATTTACCCAGAATGCTTGCTAACTAAATCACATGTCCCCAGCTTTGTGAAGAAGGCAATAGAGGCTATGTTAATGCCCATTGATAAATTCTACCAAAAGCACGCTTTTCGTGTAAGGACTATCTCTGACGAGATGGCGGATTACCTATCCAAAACCCGCAACATCAGCAGGGATAAGTATCTTGTAGTAAACAACTGGCAAAACGACGATGACTTTAAGGAACTGCCAGAGACACAGGATGCTGGCAAATTAGTGTTTGAATATGTGGGTAGTGTCAACGTCCATGCAAATGTTGACCTTATGATTAAGGCTTTTGCAGATGCAAAGATTCCAAATTCAGAATTTCAAATCTATGGAGGTGGCAATCAGAAAGAGGCATGTCAGCAGTTGGTGAAGGACTTAGGACTGGCTAATGTTACTTTTGGCTTTGTTGCACGTAATGAGATACCGACAGTACAGGCAGCTGCAAGCGTATTAATATTAGCACTTCCAACTGGCAATGGAAATTTATGTCTTCCATCAAAATTGACCTCTTATCTGCTTTCTGGAAGGCCTGTTCTTGCTAGCGTAGATCAAGATAGTTCAACCAAGAGAATTCTTGAAGGAGAAGGTTGTGGAAAGACGGTGGTCCCAGATGATAAGGACGCTCTTATAAGTGGTTTTAGATATTTTGCAGGGCTTTCTAAAGAGGATCTTGAGAGGATGGGAGAAAAAAGCCGTGAATATGCAATGGCTCATTTAACGAGAAAAACTAATCTTTCAATGGTTATTAATTCGATAAAACATGGTTTACAATAATGGCAGAAACTCAGATGCATGGCTTTAGAGCCAGACTTGATTATGTGTTAAAGCATAATTATTTTATCAATAAGACATTCAGAAAATCCATGAGCGTTTTTATGCGAGCATGGGGCTGCTTTGTTCCTGTGGACGAAAAGATGATTATCTTTAGTGGACACACTCGTAAGTATAATGATAGTCCCCGTGCCATCTATGAATACATGATTTCACACCCGGAGTTCAAGGACTATAAGTTTGTTTGGGCATTGGAAGACCCTGATCATGTGGATGTGCCAGGTCCTGCTATTAAGATTAAGGCTGATACCCCTGAGTATTTCAAATACACGCTTAAGGCAAAGTATTGGATTACTTGTGTCAATATTGAACGCAGTCTTCATTACAAGAAGAAAAATTGCATCTATCTGAACACTTGGCATGGCGTAGCATTCAACTGTATAGGTAATGCCGCAGGCGGAAGAAAGGATTATGACTTTAGCCATATTGACATCTTCTGCTATGAGAGTGAGTACCAGAAGACGATTTTCAAGCGTGACTTCAATGTTAGAGAGGATGCGTTGATTCCTTCTGGCCTCCCTCGCAATGATGGCCTGTATCATGTGACAGACGACGAGGTCATTACCATCAAGAAAAAGTTAGGGTTGCCTCTGGATAAGAAAATCCTGATGTACGCACCCACATGGCGTGACAGTTACGATATGGGTGCATCATACGCCATCAAGCCACCGATGAATTTGCAGAAGTGGGAAGAGAAGCTGAAAGATAATTATGTTCTTCTTTTCAGAACTCATGCTTATACAACGAAACTACTTGGGGTAGAGTTCGATGATTTCTGCTTGGATTATACTTCCTATCCGGTTATCAACGATTTGTTCAAGGTGGCAGACATCCTAATCTCTGACTATTCAGCATGCATTGCTGACTATTCTATTCTGGAACGTCCTGTTATCTGCTTCGCATACGACTACGATGACTATAAGTCAACCCGTGGTTTGTATATTGACTTTGCTAAGGAAATGCCCAATGGTATTCTTGATACAGAGGACAAGGTGATTGACCACATCCTGACGATGGACTATCAGAAGGAGTGTGAGAAAACCAGAGATATGGTTAAAAACAAGTTCACATACCTTGGCGGTCATGCAACTGAAATGTGTGTAGAGAAAATGTTTAAGTAATAATAAAACGATATAATGATCAATTTTACAGTAGGCCCAGTGCAATCCTCGGAAGCTGTACGGGCTATAGGTGCTGAGCAGGTACCTTATTTCAGAACAGCAGAGTTCTCCGCATTGATGCTTGAGAATGAGCAGTTGCTTAAGAAATTTGCAAATGCTACAGAAGATAGTAAAGCTGTCTTTATGACTTGTTCTGGTTCTGGTGGTATGGAAACTGCCATCATGAACTGTTTGACCAAGGAAGATAAAGCTCTTGTAATTAATGGTGGTAGTTTTGGCGAGCGTTTTGTGGAACTTCTGACGCTTCATGAGATT
>JAEEGL014102661.1_pt1 | contig 23974 bp, 13 predicted proteins | sample 9134231 | NCBI WGS metagenome assembly JAEEGL01 (sample SAMN16246548, study PRJNA631951) | gut metagenome | biome: gut microbiome; feature: rumen; material: fiber-attached | host: Bos | place: Iran: Karaj | collected 2018-10
GTCTAGGGCGATGCCTTTCCTTTTATTAAGCTCTTATCTCATCTAGGAGCTTTTCAACATCGTGATAGATTGTTTCTATCGCTGGCATTCCTTCCTTTGCACCATCTTTTTTACTTATAACCAGCGTTAAATTCTTCGTAAGTTTATAACGTTTTGGTGAAAGCTTCTCTTTCATTAAAAGTTTATTAAGATCAATTTTAGCGTTATGACTAAATGTTAAATAAAGTTTCTCTTTACTCCACTCTGCTTTTGTAAGTCCATAGTGTTTCAATAAACTTCTAAGCCGCATCACTTCCAGTAAATTAGCTGCTTCAACAGGTAGCCCTCCAAACCTATCATCTAACTCAGAGAGGATCTCATCAGCTTCAGCACTTGAAGCAATAGAAGCTAGTCTTTGATACATCACAAGCCTTTCTGAAACATCTGGGATATAAAAATCAGGGATAAAAGCATTAATTGGGAATTTAACTTCTGGATCGATTAGACTTTCAAGACTAAGCTCCTCACCCTTTAAGTTCGAAATTGCTTCTGTCAAAATCTTCGTATAAAGCTCATACCCAACAGAGATAACATTTCCAGATTGTTCTTTACCAAGTAAATTCCCTGCACCACGAATCTCTAAATCTCTAATTGCAAGATTAAAGCCCTGCCCCAAATCATCAAGTGATTGCAAAACCTTTAGTCGTTGTTGTGCCTCACCACCAAGACGTTTAGTGTTTGGAATTAAGAAATAGGCATAAGCCTGTCTGTTACTTCTTCCAACACGTCCTCTTAATTGATAAAGCTGTGCTAATCCAAATGTGTCTGCTCTATCAATAATAATTGTATTAGCGTTTGGAATATCGATTCCTGACTCGATAATTGTTGTACTAACAAGCACATCGATCTCTTTATTGATAAAACGCTGCATAATATTTTCAAGCTGTGTTTCTGACATCTGTCCATGTGCACATTCAACTCGAAGCTCTGGCACAAGTTCACTTAATGCTGCACCAATTCCAAAGATACTCTGCACACGGTTATGAATAAAGAAGGTCTGACCTCCCCTTTGGTGTTCACGTATCAGTGCATCTCGAATTAAAGTATCACTACGTGATGCAATATAAGTTCTTATTACTTGGCGATTAACAGGTGGGGTGTTGATTACACTAATATCGCGAATATTTAGCAATGAAAGATGAAGCGTCCTTGGAATTGGCGTTGCAGTCATCGTTAACACATCAACCTGTTTTTTTAGCTGTTTTAAGCGCTCTTTTTGTTTAACACCGAATCTGTGTTCTTCATCAATAATTAAGAGTCCTAAATCCTTAAACGCCACATTCTTTTGTAATAACTTATGAGTACCAATCACAATATCAATATCATGATTTGCAACTCCTTCAAGAGTTTTCTTATTTTCTGCTGCGGGATGAAAACGGCTCAGTGCTGCAATTTTTACAGGATATCCCTCAAATCTTTCCTTAAAAGATTTGGCGTGTTGTTCAACCAAAACAGTTGTTGGAACAAGTACTCCAACCTGTTTTGCAGATTGGATACACTTAAAGGCAGCGCGCATAGCAACCTCTGTCTTTCCGAAACCGACATCACCGCAGATAAGTCTATCCATCGGTTTTGGGGATGCCATATCTTTTAGTGTAGCTTTAATCGCACTTAGTTGATCTGGAGTTTCATCAAATTCAAAACCATCAGCAAAACTATCATCATCCGGTCCTTCCTTCTCAAACTTAAAACCGTTTGCAACACTACGTGCAGCGTAAAGTCTGATTAGATCGCCGGCCAGCTCTGCCACAGCTTGTTTAATCTTAAGTTTTGTTTTGCTCCATCTTGATGAGCTAAGTTTATCAATAGTTGGTTTTTCTCCTTCAACACCGACATACTTTTGAACCTTGGTAATGTGTTGAATCGGAACATAGAGTTGGCTGTCTGCGTACTCCAAGTGCAAAAAGTCCGCTTGAATATCTTCAACCTTTAGGTTTACGAGGCCGTGATATATTGCAACGCCGTATTCTTCATGAACAACGAAATCACCGTCTTTAAGTTCAGAGATTGAATTAAGGAGTCGCTTAATTGTCTTTTCACCAAGAGCTTTTCCCTGTCTATGAGAGCGGCGAGTAAATATTTCAGTTTCTGCAATGAAGACCAACTTTTGTTCTGGAAGTTGAAATCCTTCAGAAAGTTCTCCATCAAGAATTGCAACAGGTACCCTTGCTGCGTGTCTAAGCCAAAGTGCAGAGTTTTGAAATGGTGCATCGATATTTAGTGAAAGAAGTATCGACTGTAAACGTTCTGCCCGAGTCGGGGATGCTACAACAAAAGCGATATTGTAGCCCCGTTTTCGCCAAGTTGTAACAGCGGTTTTTAGTGGTTTTAAGCTATCCGTTTGTCCTGCAGTAGCGATAAGTCTTGATTTTAATTCTGAGTTGGGGATTGAGTGAACATTTACCGTATCTCTATCTTCGGTAAGTGTTTCAGTAAGGCTTAAGCTACTTATTTCGATTTCTGTTTTTTCTTTACACTCTAAAAGAAATTTTTCTTTATCAATAAAGATGCTTTCTTTATGAGGAAGAAGTACATGCTCTGCTTCAAAGCGGGCATATCTTTCATAGGCTAAAGCTGAAAAAGCTTCGACCTCTAACTCAACTGCATCTTTATCTAGTGTGATAAAGGCACAGTCATCTGGCATAGCATCAAAGATAGACTGCTGCATTGCTGTTGCAGCAGAGATAAGTTCTATCCCAGGAAATCTTGTTCCATCTTTTACAGCCGTTATGATTTTTGCGGTTTCACGAAGTGGTGTTTCGCATTCACGGCTTAGGGTTTTGATTTTTTCGATAGCTTCTAGGAGATTAAATTTTTCGTTTGAGTGAAACGGGATGATTTCTCTTACAGGCACGACGTTTACAAATTTTACAGTAGAGATAGATCTTTGAGTTGTTGCATCAAAACTTTTTATCTTTGTAACTTTATTTCCCAGAAACTCAATCCTTAGTGGATTTTCGATTGCTGGAGGAAAGATATCAATTACAGCACCGCGTACTGCACAGTCGCCAACCTTTTCGACTAAGGAGACCCGTTGATAGCCAGCGTTATCGATCATTAAAAGGAGGCTATTTCTATCAATTTCATCACCAACGTTTATTCTAAAGGTCAGCTCTTCAACAAAATCGTTTGGGAGTAACTTTTGTACTGCTGCTGCCGCAGGCACAACGCAGACGTAACTCTTTTGATGGTTTAAGGCATATAAGGTGCTTAATCTCTCTGCACTAACTTCAACTTGAGGAGAGACTGGTTCAAATGGCAGTGTGTCCCATGCAGGTAGCTCCAGCACATCTGGTACAAAGAACCTAAGGTCAGATGCCAGCACCTCTGCCTTCGCCCTCTTATCGCAGAGTACGACAACCCTTGCATATTTCTTATGCAGCTCTGAAATCAGCCAGCTATCCGCCGCCCCGTATGTCCCGATATATCTCTTCATAGCAGCAGGTATTGTAAACAGAAGAGCCCCTTCAGTAAAAACCCCATTTCTATAAAATTATAAATTTACATCTTGGAAAATCTAAGTTTTTAACTTATAATTTATAACTATGTGGATTAACAGAGAAATTTCAGAAAAATTGAACCAATTTGCAAAAGAATTTCCCGCTATTGTCCTTACAGGGGCAAGACAGGTTGGGAAAAGTTCACTCTTAGCTAAGCTCTTCCCCAATTATCAGTGCATCTCGCTAGACCTGCCTGCCAATGCTGAATTGGCAAAGTTTGCACCTGAATCATTCCTAACAAAATACAACCCACCACTGATTATTGATGAAATACAATACGCACCAGAACTGTTACGTTATATCAAAATTTGGATCGACAAACATAGAGAGTTACGCGGTCAGTTTTTAATAACAGGTTCACAGAAATTTGAACTAATGAAAAACGTAACCGAAAGCTTGGCTGGACGTGCTGGTATAATAGAACTCCTTCCTCTGTCATTTCGAGAAATACTTAGTGCAAAACCTTACTCTCTCGAAAACCTTATATTCAGAGGGGGATATCCTGAATTATACCAAGACGATTCTCGAAGTGCTGTATACTTTTATCAGTCCTACCTTTCGACCTACCTTGAACGTGATATTCGAACCTTGCTTAGAGTTAGCTCTTTAAGTGACTTTGGACGTTTCCTAAAGATCCTTGCTCTTAGGGCGGGACAAATTGTTAATAAGGCTGACATAGCTAGAGACACTGGTGTAAGCGCGGTTACAGTAAACGAATGGCTAAACCTTCTTGTTATTTCAAATCAGATAACCCTGCTAGAGCCGTATTTTAATAACAAAACAAAAAGACTAACAAAATCTCCCAAACTGTATTTTAATGATACTGGGGTTCTATCTTCTCTACTCGGAATAACTTCAGAAACTGACTTACTAAAAATGCCAAACATTGGTGCTATCTGGGAGAATACTGTTTTTATAGAACTATTAAAAACGGAACAACTTTTTTATTCAGCAGAAAATCTCTATTTTTGGCGCGATAGTCAAGGTGTGGAGGTAGATTTCTTAATTGAGCGGGCTGGGACAATTCAACTTATTGAGGTTAAACTAAGCGAACATCCAACTGCACACGACTTAAAAAACATTGATAAAGTTATCAAAACTTTCGATGCTAAAAGAATCGAAAGCGTTAACATAATTTGCAGAACCACATCACCTTACCCCATACAGCTGGAATGGGGAAATGCGGAAGCCATTTCCTTATTTGATTATATAAGGAAATGAATACTTAAATCTTCGTGTCATTTTTTGTAAAGACTGAATCAAACAACAACTATTCCTTTGTTATCTCATTGTTTCTAGCAATGGTATTTACTAAACCAAGTGCTTTTGATTGATAAATGGCTAGGAGTTGGCTTTCAGTTGTAACGATCGGGATAGACAAAAAGTTAGAAATTACTTGAGCTAATGACACTATATCATCTTTATCAATCAAATATTAAGATTCAACAAGTCGCCCCTATATAAGATAAATGGTTGTAATTATTAGTCTTTTTTAATCTTAGCAGCTTCGTTTACACATTTATGATATTCCAAAAATTTGTTCTGTATTGAAATCAGTAGGCTTCAATTCACCGGGTGATATTACAGCATCTTTTAAGTCAGTTTTCTTCTGTAGAAGTTGATCTAAGTTTCTATCAAAAGAAAGCTTTTCTGGATGATCAAGAATTGGAACATAAATATTAACATCCTTCTTCTGCCCAATTCTATAAACTCGATCCGTCGCTTGTGCCTCCTTAGCTGGATTCCAATGCCTTTCCAAATGGATAACATTGTTTGCACCAACAATTGTTAAACCAACTCCTGCCGCAAGCGGTGACATGATAATAATGCCAAAGCCAGCTTGAGACTCAAATTTTTCTATTATAGTTTTTCTAGTTTCATCACCTGTATTTTTTTCTACAGCAGATGTCTCACCATTAACTATTAGAACATCACTAAGATTAAAGACCATCTTTAAAGCTATAGATAAATAAAACTGCAATTTTCTATTAATAACAAATATAATTACCTTCTCTCCACGTGATTTAATTACTTCCAGTATATGTTGAACAGAAACCAATTTAGAAGACTGATTAATAAAATTTTGCGCATCACTTCTACTCTGCGGGAGTATCATCTCTGTCAGCAAATTCGGATGCAAGGAAATGTCACGCATCTTATGAAGTGACGATAGGACTAACTTTTGCAAATCCTTACTTTCAACTTTTTTGGCAACCTGAACCTCTCGCACTACTTGATTGTATTTATCTAATTGTTCACCTGACATCAATGGTACCAAGTTCACACCATCAGTTTGACATCCAGCATAGATAATCTTATTTGGAAGTGAACTTAATTTTTCCTCTTTACTTCGCCTTAACATATAGTGTGAAACTTTATTGCGTAAATTCTTACCGACACTAAACCTTACATCTTCATTTTCATTTGCTTCATTAATTGGTTTAATATAAGTTTCTCTAAAATTTCTGCACGTATCGAGGAAACCTGGTTTAACTGTATCAAATATATTCCAAAAATCTATTAAATTGTTTTCTACTGGTGTACCAGTTACAGCTAAACGAAAATCTGCCTTGAGTGCCTTTGCAGCCCTAGAAGATAAAGCATTCGGTGATTTAATATTTTGTGCTTCATCAAAAATAACACAGCCCCAATCAACAGCAGACAAGGAAAATTGATATTTCTGGAGCGATGCATAAGTTGTTAAAACTAATCTTTTTGGTAGATCTAAACGATCTGTTATAAATTTCCTCCCAATCTTTAAGGCAAAATCATTCTCTGAATCATGTTTTACATTATTTCTAAAACGTCTTAAATCACCATCTGATTGCAAAACCACGACATCCCTAAAAGGAGATTCAGAAAAATATTTTTTTATCTCATCTTTCCAATTTTCAAGTAAAACTAATGGGGCAACAACCAAAATTGGCTTAGAAAAGTAGTTAGAACTATCATCTTGTTTCAGTATCCTTTGCCAAGCATAAATACCTGCCATCGTCATAAAAGTTTTACCGAGACCCATATCATCAGCAAGCAAGGCTCCCGCCATTTTATCGTTAGACTTCTGAGCTTTTATGGCGTGTCCAACAAACCATCTTATACCCTCAAGTTGATAATCAAAAGGCTTCAATAATAAATCCTCTATATACAGTTCTCCCCGCCATCCAAGATCTTCATTAAAAAATGAGGAAGTCTCATTAAATAAAACATCATCATTTAATTCCACAGCAACAACTGTTTTAACACTCTCTTCTTTCTGTTTTTGCAATGAAGCTGTGGTAGGTTTATTCTTTATTTCATCTAAAATTTGTCTACTTTCATCTCGACCTGGAGGCAAAATAATAGTTAAACCATCATCTTCTACAATATTTTCTCCAGCATCTATTGCTTTGCCAATTTTTTCAACTAATAAACATTTTTTATCATAGGAAAGATCCATATTTAAGAGATTTCTTAAAGGAATAACAACTCCTCTTTCGTTATCATACCAATCAATATGTCTTGTATCAGTTTCTCCAAAGTATGCTGGCTTAAAAACCTCCGAACCACGAACTCGAATTGAAAAACCGTTATCTAAATCAACAAGATAAGAATCAAGAAAAGTACCTGGGGCTTTCAAAAAACTATCTCGTTCCTCAGCAGGAATATCTCTATTTGCCAAAATTTCTTGAATAGCCCTAAGTTGCTTTTCCGTAAGCTTCACTATCTTATTTGTAGTCTTTGTTTTAATTCTAATACAAGTTGAACCTTCTCCATGTAGCTGCTCAAGTCGACTTTCGATCTCTTCTGGTGAAATCCCATCAATACCAAACTCTGGTGATATGTGAATATGTCCATCTGGTTCAAGCTGTATAGCAATTCCGATGCGAGACGGAGATTCAACATCAATCTCTTCAAAATGGCGCATATTAATATTTAGGCCGTCCTTCTTTGCCTGCTGTATTACAGAAATCGTTGTAAGGTTAACTTCTTCTGTTTGTTTGGAAAGTGGTAATTCTGCGTGTGTTTTTATGGCATTTAGAGTTAAGTACTGTGGATAATCCAATAAATATCTCTCATTACCAGATAGGAACAGAAATGGTCCATCAAGCCTATAATCCCTAACTAACTTCTCACTATCAGTTTTAAGAACCAAAGATATATTAAAGCCCCCCAACAAATAGGTTTGTCCTTTTGTTGTAAGCTCAAAAGAACCTGGCCATGCCCCTGGCAAATCAAAAAGTAGCCTTATATCAGGGCCAAACTGCGCTATAATTTCTGGTCTCACAAGAAAACCATCTTTTGCCAGCTCTGCTTCCCCATTCTCACAAAGCATTCTTAAATAAACGAACTGATTTTGTAATTTTGAGTTAGCAACTCCACGCTTGCAATCTTCATGACATAATGAATAAAAATGGCAGGGATATGTTCCTTGAGGCTCTATTTGATACCCTTCTTTCCCATGGATAATTTCATTAATTATTTTAGCTATACCAGACATTAGGAACCTCGATAATATTGAATATATTCATCTTCAGTACAAATTTTTGTAATATCAATACTTACACCATACCTTTTCAATATACTAATGGCTCTAATTTTCCAATTAACACTATGTACTATTTCATGATAACCATCATTGGTATTCTTAAATTGTTGAGCATATCGCTCTGCAAGTTTTGTTCTCAACTCACCAATGTGAATTTCACTTTCAAATCTCAAAATAGGTGAATTGTTTGGGATATTATCTAGGATCTTCATCGTAAAACTATGAGCACCTTCAATAACATGGGCATTCCCAACCTGATAATAAAAAACAACGTCCCCCCCACCCTTAAGCTTTGTAAAATTCGGTATCTCTTCTTTTTTTAACGTTCTTCTTAGCAGTTCTTCAGCTCTTAGACCGATAAATAACCATGATATTAAAACGTCATTCTTTTCAAAAATATGACTAAGGAATTTCTTACGCTCCTTAAACATTCTTTCTTTTTTTGGATCATGTTCACAAAACTGTTCAATAATATTTAAGAATAACTCCATATCAAATTTTGAAAGCCAGGAACGCATTAAAACCAAATACTCCTTCTTTACAATAGCCCACCATTTTCTATACCTTGGGCTTGACTCACTTACCCTTGGGTCTCCAGCAATTGCAAGAATTGTATTCTTCCAACGTTCTGATGGGACTACATGTGCTTCGTGGAGTTTTTTTATCAATGTTTCTATTATATCGTGTCCTAAGAGCCTTCCATTATTATCCTTAATTGTATCATATAATTTTTTATCAGTTACTCGATCAAGGATTTGACTGTTCTCATTAGCCTTAAGTTTTCTTAATTGTTCAAATATAAAATGATAACTTGCAGATGAATAATAACTTGAGCCCTGAGGAATAGTGTAGCTATCAAGAAGTTCTGTTATACTACATTGCTTTTTTAATGCTTCTTTTGCAAACCACTCTGGACCAGATATTGAAAAAATATTGTCCGCCTCTGCCCTGAATTTCGTTAGCCCGAAAAGCTTTCTATGGGACTTATACTGTAATAGTTGGTTTTTTATTAACAACGTAAATGGTTCCGATAACTCCCTAAAATTTTCATAATTCATAAAATATACATTACACAATCCCCTTAACCCAATTGTCGTTAATGGATTACCTCGTAGCATACCATCTACGGCTGAAAGAACCCTCATATTTAATCGGTATTTCGCAAAAAAGATAGGATCTGAGTATAGAGAAAATAATGGTCTAATGTACTCTCTCGATCGTATTATATTTCCTAATTCTATCTTCTTACATAAATAATTAGCTATCTCCCTTTTGATTTCATTAAACCTGGAACTATGTTTTCCTCCCCCCAATGCATACTCTTCAAGTTTTTCATTGAATTTAATAAAATTCTTTTTAACTCGAATCAAATCAAACTTGTAAATATTAGTAGCAGAATAAATAAAACTATCCTCTATGGCATTTAAGAATTGATTACTATTCATACTTACCTAGTCCGCTAAGAGGTTCTCTAATTTTGCGAAGCTGTTCAGGTGTAACAGATCGAATTATAAAACGAATTTCAATACGCCGATTTTGTCTTCTACTCTCACTACTATTATCCTCAGTTACCCTGCGTCTTGTATCAGCATAACCACTTACAGAAAAAAGAGATTTAATTCTTGTTGTACCATTTTCTGTTACAGTACGTCTCATCTTTAATAAACCTTCTCCAAAATCATCTTCATGATCTTCTGTCCAGTACTTCCAAAGTGATATTGCCCTTAATGCCGAGAGCTCCCAATTCCCCATTCTATACATCTTATCAGCTGAAACACTGTCGGTATGCCCCTCAACAAAAATCGTCTCCATCAATTTCCAGCGGTTGTCTTTTTTTAAGGCCTCATATATTTTTTTTCCAAGTGAAGTAGCAGCCTCAACATTTCTCCCATGAATAGCAAAACTACCACTATCAAAATCTAAGGTTTTTTCAGGAACTATTACTGTATCATTATCAATCTCAACAAAAAGTCCCTGCTCATCTAAAGAGTTTTTTATCTCCGAAAGCATCTCATTTCTAATTAAGATATTCTCTTCAAGTCCACGAATATTGGTTTGAATCTTTTCCTCTGTCTCTGATAACTTATAAATTAGGGCACTACACACCAAGATAAAAATAATAAGAATCCCAGACATCATATCCGAGAATGACATCCAGTATGGATTATCCGTAGGAGTACTTTGCTTTTTTTGTTTAGTATATAGCTGGACCATTAACTATTATCTCTTACTTTTGCTTTCAATATTATCTACCAAGTCACTCATAGCCCCCACTACTTCGCTCATGTTACGACAAAAGTTCTCGGTTTCTTTATCCCAGGATCGTAGACGATCTGATGTTTGTTCTTGTACATGACTTCCAAAATCTCTCATCATCTCTACAACCTTCTTATTATAATTCAACATCATCTCATTAAATGTTCGATTCATGCTTTCATTGTTGGATGTAATAGATTTTGCGGTTTGTAAAAACGATGATGATGTATTTGACAAGCTATCCTTAACACTTTCAAGTTTTATTGCTGCACTAGAAAAGGAGTTTTGAATATTTTTGCTTTCAGTATTAAGTGAATTAGCAGAAGTAAGGGCCTTATCAATATTATTTGATACATCCTTTAATATTTTATCAATATTCTTACTTAACCTCTCCATACTGCCAGCAGAGGTACCAATTTGCCTAGTTAAATCATTCATACCAGAGTAAAGTTCTTCAAGTGATTCAATATTTGAAGATAAAACTTTTTGAACATTTTGTGTTTTTCCAACAATCTCCTGTGATGAAGATGAACTCTGTTTCAAAATATTTTCAAAAGAATCAATGCTCGTTTGATGTTTTGAAAGCATTGAGCCGATCTCCGCTAAGACTTTTGTTTCTTGTTCTTTAACCGTCTCAACATGATTTGTTTGCTGTTCAGAGAGTTTTTCAAATACTTTATTGGATTGTTCAGTAGACGCCTGAAGAGTTTCTTGAAGCTTTTCTATGATTACAGAAAGATTCTCTCTTTGTTTCATATTTGAATCTGCTATTTCACCATTAATTTTTTCAACAAACCCCGATAACATATTTTCAACATTTGAAACCATATTCAAACTTTGTGCATTAATTCCTTCACTCTGTTTCTGTTGTTGAGTAATAAGCATATCAAACAGTTCTCTTGTCTTAATTGCATTATCTTGAAGTAAATCTCTCAAACTATTTGTCGCATTTTCAATACCACCACGCTGTTCAATACCAGCTCTTCCTACTTCGTTTATAAATCGTTCAACAAGAGCTTCAAGGGCACCCTGAGAAGAATCAAAACTTCTATTATTCATTTCAGTAGAAGCTTGGACTAATTGATTTACTGCAGGCTCCATTGATTTTGATAATCCATCACATATTCTTTCAGGAACAACATCTGTGATTCTTTCAATAAGAACGCCCAAATCGCTTGATGTCATACTAAGAGCATCTGCAATCTTTGAAGCAAGTGTTTCAACATTAGTTTGCATCCGACTTCCAATCTCTTCTGCCAACTTGCTCAGTGTGTCATTACTACTTGCAAGATTCTCTTTGACAGAAACCATAAAGTCATCAACGGGTGATGTTAGCGGGAACACTTCTTCTATTTTCTTCTTAACTTTATTGATTTTTCCTCTTAAGATAAAAGCCCATATACCATATCGAAAGAGATTTAATATTAAACCGCTACCCACCCCCCAAACAGATGTGACAAATGCTGTTGATGCACAAGCTGTCATATTCTTAATCTGCTTGACAATTTCTAATGAAGTTCCATCAAATGTTAAGTCTTTTAGACCAACAGTTAAGCCAAGAAAAGTTCCAAGGACCCCTAGCCCAGTAAGCAACGTAACGATATTTGATATCTGTTGTGGATTAGCAATATTAGTTGCTAGTGTATCGTAAGAAAAAACTTCATCAACAGGAATAGTCGAATAAACTCTACCTTCTCTCCAAATCAACCCATTGTAATATTTTCTAAATAATTCGTGCTCAATTGGACATTGAGTTTGAGAAATCCCTTCTTTTGATACTTTCTCTATCTCTTTGAGTAGATTCTTATTGTCTCTGTAGTACCTCCAAGAATATCTAAGTACAATGAGAAACAAAGAAATACAAAACAATACAAAAATTACAATAATGGCTATATTTGTTATATCCTGTGATGTTTTTAACTCGAACCTGACATCTTGAGGTAAAAGGCGTAGCCAGATACTATCTTTTGAAAACAAATTTCTAAACATGATAACAATGGAGTTAATCCAGTTAAACAGGACTTCAAAGCAATTTACTATTACATTTATGACCATATTCTTCTACAATTTTAATCTAATAAAATGGGCTAGCCGATACAAAAATTATAAGTCATCCAAGCCACTAGTAAAGAAATTTCAAATACGAAAATTTCTTAGATTTTTTTTCATGAGATCGCTGCATAAAAATTATTATATGTTAAAATATTCAGAAAAATTTTCTTGAAATAAACCATGAACGATAGAGAACTAAAAGCAAATCAAATTTTAGAATTCCTTATTTCCACCCCAAGACAAACAGCTCGCGAGATATCAAGAGCACTTGGTTTTGAGAAAAAAGAAGTGAATAGTATTCTATATAGCGAGCTAAAAAACCAATGTTCAATAGACAATGAATATCGCTGGAGCCCTAATAATTCAAAAAGCAAAAAGAATAACGACTTCAGTATTCAAACAACAGACATAACAGACTTTGATAAAAACAATCCATTGTCTAAACTCTGTAGCTACTACTTATCCTGTTTATCGTTAGAGGATGATGGTATAAGTGTATTTGCAGATAGTAATTTTGATTTGGATTACCACGAAATAGATTCTTTTTCTCGTATTCAAAATGGAAGAAATTTCTTCCATCCCGATCTAAAAAAACTTATAGACAAAACAAAGAAAAATTCAAGCAAAAAAGAATTATATTTTGGTTATCCTTCATCTGTTAAGAAAATTTTCTCACGGAAATCCAATTGGCAGGGAATGATCGTAGCTCCAATTATACTTTACCCTGTAATCAATGATGGAGATGGATTAAAAGTTAATTTCAACATGCCGTTTTTTAATCTCTCTGTAATAAAAGATCTTAGTAAAGTTGATCGAGAAGATCTTATCAATGAACTTTTGCTCCTAGAAGAAAAACTCGGTTTTAGTAACTCGAATAACATACCTGAGATTGATGATATGATATCACTTCTAAAGGATTTCAGAAGTGAGTGGCCATGGCAGGAAGAGCCAGATCCATATAATTTGAATTCAGATCCGCCACTAAAAGATATTCATGAAGAGGGAATCTACAATAGGGGGGTGTTCTTGGCTGTAGATCGTTCTCCTTATACACAAGGGCTTGAGTCAGAATTATCTCAGCTTTCACATCTGTCACTTGCCAGTATCCAAGGAAGTGCTTTAGCAAGTTGGATAAGTGATGACGTAGACGACTCAGTAGAAGATGATAGCGACCTAATTGAAGTCCTTCCAATGAATTTAGAACAAAGACTTGCAGTTAAAAGTGCACTTAACAGTAAACTTACAGTAGTGACGGGACCTCCAGGTACTGGCAAATCTCAAGTTGTAACAAACATTTTAATGAATGCTGCTTGGAGAGGGAAAAAAATTCTATTTGCAAGTAAAAATAACCAAGCAGTTGATGTTGTAGATACCAGAGTAAATAGTTTAGGCAGCCGTCCTATTCTTCTCAGACTTGGCACTGGGAAATATATGTCTTCACTGGCGGAATATCTACTAGACATTATGAGCTATAAGGTTTCAGCTGATGATAAAGAAAATTTCAGATTTTACCTTGAAAAGCACGAAGAAATAGAAAAAAAGTTTAGTGAAATTATTAAATATCAGGAAAGTATTGTTGCTCTTCGTAATACTCTGGATGAAAAAGATAGAAAATCATCTATCCTTAGAGAGATATACTCAAATGAACAAATTAACGAAATAAAAAATATTGATATAAAGAAATTTAAAGAAGATATAAGTTCTTTAAAACGCGCTATCATAGCAGCAGATCGTAATAAAAATAATTTTCTATTTAAGCTGTTATGGCTCGCCATAAAATCAAATAAAATAAGTTCTCTTCATCAAGCTCTTGAAAAATTTTACCCAATTGCAAACAAACTAAACTTATCTCTTCCCGAAAATACAGATGAATCGCTTGATAGCTTTTACACTTTTTTAACCTCTTTAGAAAAAGTTGTTGCAAGCTATGATATTCTCACCGACTATGACAAGTCTTATCAGGAGTTAATATCGAAAAAATCTTTAGAAGATCTCTCCAAAGATATTATGCAGCTACTATCTATTAAATCTTCTAATGAACAAGCCCTTTGGTCTTACTGGGTAAAAATTCAAAGCGAAAAAATTTCTGACAAAATCAGATCACAACTTGGGAATTATGTTGCTTTGCTAAAAATGGTTATCTCAGCTGGGGATGATATATATTCAAAACTAGGAAAGAATTTTTACCAGCAATACCTATCCTTATCTGAAAAAATGTCAACATTATTACCTGCCTTTGCGATTACATCATTATCAGCAAGGGGACGTTTGCCTTTTATTGATTCTTTTTTCGATATTGTTATTTTTGATGAAGCAAGCCAGTGCGATATTGCTTCTGCATTACCACTTTTATTAAGAGCCAAACAGGCAGTAGTAATAGGCGATGCGAAACAATTAAGTCACATCAGTTCAATACGCATCGAAAGAGATCAAAAATTACTTGAACGATTTGGTTTAATAAATGATTATTTGAAATGGTCATACTCAACAACTTCACTTTTTGATTTGGCAACCTCACTGGTCAAATCAAATAATATCATTAATCTTAAAGACCATCACCGTTCTCACGCAGATATAATTGAATTTTCAAATAGGGAGTTTTACGGGGAATCGCTGCGTGTAGCAACAAAATATGATCAATTAAAACTAGTTAACAATAGAGGAGGGATTCGCTGGGTCGATATTTCTGGTAAATCATATCGACCAAACGCTGGGGGAGCTGTTAATGAAATTGAAGCTATGCAGATCGTTAAGGAATTAGAAACACTTGTCTTTAACCAAAAATATAGTGGAAGTCTTGGCGTTGTTACACCATTTAGAGAGCAAGCAAATCTCATTCGTCGCCTGATATCAAATAATAACACCTTAGAAACCGAACTTACTAGACATGATTTCTTAGTCGATACAGTTCATAAATTTCAAGGAGATGAAAGAGATGTTATGCTATTCTCTTCGGTTGTATCCAATGGAATGCCTCCATCTGCTCTTTCTTTTTTACGCAATTCCGGCAATCTATTTAACGTTGCGATAACAAGAGCTAGAGCACAACTTATTGTTGTTGGTGACAGAACAGCAATGGCAAATTGCGATATAAAATATTATAAAGATTTTGCTGTATATGTTTCAAATTTAGAAAATAAAAAGAAGGAAGCTGATTCTGATATTTTACAAAATCTGGGTCCTCAGTATCCGATTGTAGCAAAACCAGAATTAGTATCGGATTGGGAAAAATACTTCTACGAAGAGGCTTATAAAGCTGGCCTTCGTTTAATTCCACAATATAATTTAGAAAAGTACATACTAGATTTTGCACTTTTTGATAATGAGAGAAAGCTTGATATTGAAATAGATGGTGAGCATTATCATAAATCTTGGAACGGCGAATTATGTTATCGTGATCAGTTGAGAAACCAACGTATTTTCGAACTTGGATGGGATGTAAAAAGATTCTGGGTATATGAAGTTAGAGATGACATTGAAGGCTGTATCAATAAAATCAAGGACTGGCTATAAACGATTGGGAATAGCAACCATTCTCTTACAGTCACAGAGTCGGTGAAATTTGGTAAATTTTAACTTACAACTCCCCCAATACGTCTATTTTATAGCATCAATGTAGAATGAACTAGTATTAGGAAGCGACCATCTACTCCTAACAGTTTGTTTTTATTGCCTTTTTGTGCCTGCGTAAAAATTTTTATATTTTTCTTTTACCGCCTCCCCTCTCGCAGTAGAATCACTGCATTTCATTTTTTATAGTTTGAATTATGAGACAATTTATTACTTTATTATTTTTGCTATTAACGATACCAACCCATCTTCTTGCCAACAATAATTTACCCATTACAGATGGTCTCGATAATTCTGATTTTAGGCGCATATACCAAGCCGCATTAGAAATCTTGGAAAAGGAATTAAAAGATGACGACTATGCCAAATTATATTTAGCGATAGCGTATCTTCGAGCCCAAGATATTGATTCGTGTTACTTCGATAATGCCACAGATCTTGGAGAGCTAATACATATGAATATCGCTCACCGCCATCACTATGATGGTGGTCTATTTATTCCAAACCCTGAAGTAGAATTTTACGTAACGATAGATGAAAAATGGAGGAATGAAAATTCTTTTGAATCTTGGGATTGTTTTCATGAAAAACCATACGAACTAGAAAAATGTAGCAAGATCGTTCGCTTTAACGAAAAAGATGCAGATGGACTTCACAACCTAGGAGTTCGTTATTATGATAAACATGAATACAACCACGCCTACGATTATTTTATAAAAGCGGCAGAGAAAGGTTTCGTCCCTTCACAGTTAATGATAGGACTTATGTATTCTAGGGGCTTTTATGTAACGAAAAATTATAAAGAGGCAAAAAAATGGTTCGACAAAGTTGTTGAAAATACAAAATCCTCTAAAGATGAACGGAGCATTACTTATAATGAGAATGCACAATATGCACTAAAGCTTATCAATTCACATTACGATGAAAATGTTAAAGAAGAGACTAACAAAGGGCAACAGGCTACACCTCAGCCAAAGAACCAATTAGAAGGAGATGATATTATTTCCTCATCTGAAGATAGTGACTTTAAGAGCTATATAGAGGGAAACGTTCTTTTTCAGCGTAGCCTTAAAGCTGACGGACTCCAAATACCAAAAAATGCTTATACAATTCGCGATGCTTTTTTTTGGGCAACGAAAGAAATACTCCCATATTGCACACAATGCATGAACTATAAATACGACTGCATTTATGAAAGGGCAAATTACATGATAGCTCTCGTTTTAACAATGATTACACTTAAAGAGACAGGGATCACCGGAAGTAATATGAAACCTAAAGATTATATCTTAGAAATAGAAATAACTGATAATTTATTAAATCAAATCAGATATTATGGAGATGATGATACTCAAATAAATCTTTTAAATAAAAATATTTTATCATTAGCTAATAAATTCTATCTCCTTCCTAAAGACTGGAGCATAAAAGAAAAAAATCGTTTAACCGTTGAACAACTTGAAAAAGCCTATAATTTACTTAAGGAACTAGCTGAAAAGAAAAATGAAAAAGCGAGGATAATATTAGATTTAGCATATTACTGTGACAATTTACCAAGAAATTATTGGCACTCAAAGCAGTATTATCCAACAATGAAGCACACCCTTGATACGGTTGACTTTTCTTGTATCGAAGCAGATAGCTTAGTCCAATCTCGTGAAATTTTCTGTGCTGCTTCAAATGAAAAAGCATGTGCCTTAAATCTACACAAAGATTACCTCGCAGCAGATCCTAAAAAAGCAGCAGCATGGTTAACTATTGCTAAGGAAAGAAGCTAGTTGAACAAATCATGGCTTTAACTATAGCTATTTATTAGCCGAACGGAAATTTAGTGCCCCCTGTGGTAGAATTTTGGACACTCATCTTTTTGGAAGCTAAGATTCTTTTATTAATAATTACAGCTGGTTATCAAAAATTTTGAGTGTCCCCAATTACAATAATTACAATAACCGTTTACTTCTCTGCTATGACATCTTTAACTGTTTTAAGTGCGGCAAAACAATTAGGAAAGCCAACATATGGCAAAACCTGAATAATTGCAGCAGTAATCGTTTCAATTGAATTACCAGCTTTTAGATTTCCTTTGATGTGACTTCTTAAAACACCAGTATTGCCAGTTGTTGTAAGTAAGGCAATCGTCATAAGTTCTCTCGTTTTAAGATCCAATCCATCTCTTGTGTAAAAATCACCGAAACAAACTTCTGTTAAAAATTTTGCAACACTACCCCCCATATCATTAGGCAATCCCTTCATATTTTGAACAATCTCATCGCCATAGATCGGATTTTGTATTTCATAGCCCTTTTTATATCTATTACTTTCATCAGTCGTTTTTGTATCTTTTAATTCTTTTTCCAACCCCCTCTCTTTTATAACTTCGTTAAATACAGATATCGCATTCAAGGTCTTCGGAAACCCAATAAATGGGGCACACTGATAAATTGTTTCTCTAATTGCTATCGGAGTATTTCCAGCATTTAACGCACCACCAATATGAGCCTTTAATTGCGGAAGCGTCTGTTGAACTGTCAAACTTGTAACTGTCAACAATTCCCTAGTTTTTATATCCAAATTACCAACCGTGAATACTTCGCCAAAAATATACTTTTGCAAAATATCCATAAATTCTTTATCAGGTCCTGCATTATTTTTTAGAGTGATATTAAACAAAATTTCTAAATTTTTATCAGCAATTTCTTGCCTTGTACCTGTTTTTCCTTCATCTGCAAATACACTCGAATTAAACATTAAAACAGATATTAAAGCTGCAATACTTAACTTTTTAATCATAAATAATCCCCTGTTGTTATATATTGACATCGTGTCAGAATAAAAATAATATTAAGCTGACACGATGTCAATATTTAAAGACACCTCACAACTGGGAATAATTATGCCAAAAGGTTCTGCACAACTAACTGCTTCAAGAAAGGATGAAATTGTAAAAGCACTTGAAACGCTTTATCAGACGATGAATTTTAAGGATATAACCTTAAAAGAGATCGCCGATCTGACATCTTTTACCAGGACATCAATTTATAATTATTTCCAGACAAAAGAGGAAATCTTTTTAACTTTACATAAAATCGAGTACGAACGCTGGATTGAAGATTTAGAAAAAATAATCAATTCCTACGATTCAATGAGCAGAGATGATATTGCCAAAAAAATTGCTCGTACCCTAGGAAAAAGAGAACAGTTATTAAAACTGATGAGCATGAACCATTTTGAAATGGAGTCCAATAGTCGCCTTGAAATTCTAACTGAATTTAAGATCAGTTATGGCAACTCCATCAAAACAGTTGAGAAATTAATTAAAAAATTTTGCCCCGAAATGAAAAAGGCTGAAATAAACGATTTTATATACGCGCTGTTTCCATTTATATATGGGATTTATCCCTATGTTGCAGTTGATGAGAAACAAAAAGAAGCAATGAAAATAGCAAAGACAGGATTCATTTATCATTCAATATATGAACTTGCTTATAACGCTATAAGAAAAATGTTATGTTAATGAGGTAACGTATGAAATATACAAAACTTGGGAATTCCGACTTAAATGTATCTAGAATTTGTATGGGGTGTATGGGCTTTGGTGATAGCCAAAGAGGACAACATTCTTGGACTATTGATGAAGAACATACTCGAGAAATAATAAAAAAAGGGCTTGAACTTGGTGTCAATTTTTACGATACCGCAATCGCTTACCAATCAGGCACAAGTGAACAATTTGTCGGCAAAGCCTTAAAAAATTTTACAAGCAAGCGAGATGATTTTGTTATTGCAACAAAATTTTTACCAAGAACTCAAGACGAAATTAATTCAGGCATTTCAGGACAGCAGCACATTGAAAATATGTTAAACACCAGCTTAAAGAATTTAGGTTTGGATTATGTTGATTTGTATATTTATCATATGTGGGATTGGCTAACGCCCATTGAAGATATTTTAGACGGACTAACCCAACAAATCAAAAAAGGCAAGGTTAGATATATCGGTATCTCAAACTGCTTTGCTTGGCAATTAGCAAAAGCAAATATGATTGCAGAGCGTGAAGGGTTTGCAAAATTCGTTTCAATTCAAGGACATTACAATTTGATCTTCAGAGAAGAAGAAAGAGAAATGATTCCTTATTGCAAAGAAGAAAATATCGCCCTTACTCCATACAGTGCACTGGCTTCTGGCAGATTATCCAAAAAACCGAATGAAACAAGTAAACGCCTTGAAGAAGATAAATATGCAAAATTTAAGTATGACAATACAGCAGAACAGGATAGTAAAATCATTGAGAGGGTAATTGAAATAGCAGATAAAGGAGATGTCACGATGACAGAAGTTTCGCTTGCTTGGTTACTCACAAAAGTTACATCACCTGTGGTTGGAGCGACAAAACTTTACCATATAGAAGATGCAGTGCGTGCCACTGATTTAGTTCTAACACAAGATGAAATAAATTATCTTGAAGAGTTATACTTGCCCCACCCCCTTGCAGGCGTTATGGCACAAAACAAGCCACAAAACGCTAAAGAGAAACATGTCTGGACAACGGGCGACCAAAAAATTGATAAGTAATAAAAAAAAGACAAATTGAGGATACTCACATTTTTGGAAAATATGATTTTCCATTATTAATTACAGACGGTTATCAAAAAAAACGGCGCAGCACATCTCCTTTACAAGAATGCCTGCACCGTTTTTTATTTTTATTTCAAATCCTGAAATACAAGCTTAACTGCCTTACTCATCTTGGAACGTTTTGTTACTATCTTCTTTCCAATCTTTTTGGTTAAAACCATGCGGTACTGAACAGTGACAGTTGTTCCTTTCTTGATTTTTAATTTGCGTAAGTTCTTTTTCAGGGCTTGAACGAACTTCTTTGTTGTAACCGTCTTCTTATTCTTGGTCTTGATTGTCACCTCATACTTAGCCGTAGCTGGCTTTTTGCCTATCATACCACCTGCAAAACGTTCGAAGTAAACAGTAGCTGCATTACCATCGCGTAAAACAAATGGTGGAAGTGGCTTAGTTGCTGGTGTCGCAAAGTGATCCTCTACAACTGGAACATTTGGATCGTACGCTTCAGGAACATCACTTCCATTTATAAAGCAGCCATCTTGTGGCATCTCTAACGCATTGCGTGGATCATTTGGACAAACATCTACGCAATCAGCTGTTCCATCGCCATCCGTATCAGTATCAGGAACATCACAACCACAGATACCTGGTTCGCGCTTACCCGGATTAGCCGGGCAAAGATCAGCATCAATAGTTAAATCAACAGCACCACCTCGTGGAACTATTACATAATAATTACCGTCTGCATCAGTGTCTGTAATTTCTATGCCGTTATTATAGGCCTTTTCAATAAAAACCCCATCAAAAGCAGTATCAACTATGACCTTATCACCTTCCTTTGCAACGTAATAATCGTGGCTTTTATCAAGTTCTTTACCATCTGCTTTCTTAGGTACAATATTTTCATCATGCTTGATGATGTAGTTTATTTTCCCTGCAAAATCATCATCGACTGCATAACTTTTTTCATCCTCAGCAGAAGCCGTCTGTTTGACAATGGCATAACCGTCTGGAGCTGCAATCTGCCAAACTGTTAGTTTATTATCTCCCATTGCAGGATTATAACTATTGGCGTCATAAGTTCGTGTGCAAACACCATATTTACCAGCAATCGTTCCTGTAACCAAAACATCAGACGTGTCAGATGTTCCACTATAACTTAAGCCCTTTCCTTTGCTTTCATCATTTGCTGTAACATCGCCATAAACGTCAACGTTAACTGTTCCCCTCTCTCCTTCATAAAAGGAGCTAACATAGATACCAACTGCTTGTCCATCAACATTCCCATTAACAACAATATTAGACGTTCCACCTTTTCTAGTTGAAACCACAGCTCCCCATCCAGTCGCACCGACTGCTTGAATGTTTCCATTAGTAATTATAGAAACTACACTGTCTTTTATTTGAGACCAAGCACTTACACCTTGATCTCTTGAAACGACATTCCCTGTCGTAATAAACACACGTCCTGAAACGTTATCCTTAGAGTTTCCTGCAATAGCGTCAATTCCGTATAAATATATAGAACCAACAGAAACATCAACATTAACATCCTTGGCGTTAACGGTTGCCGTTTTCCCATCTCTTGCTAACGCTCTAATACCCGCTACTGACATTGGATCATTCTGTATCGTCACATTTATATTTCCGACATTTTTTGTAACATCTCCATTTGCATTATTTGCAACTGCCTCAACACTGTCTGTTTGATCCACACCATCTGCAAATACCGTTAGTGGCAACACCATCAGAAAAAGTAATATCGATTTTATACCTAATTTCATAACAGTCCCCATAAAACAAAAAAAACAACCGACCTAACATTAACCCGAAGATAGTCGACACTGCTATACTATTTCTTATGCGCGTAACCTTCCTATTTGTTGTGGCGTGGGAGGGGGCGTATCGTCGCCATATCATTCGTTTCGATAGAAACGAATGATATGGCTTTTCTCCTACCCCGATCGCTTTAATAACCCCTTAGGGAAGTCGAGTAACTTCATCTAACCTATTATTTTTATTCATAATATTGGCTGAATGACTAAGTTTTTCTCCATCATTTCCAAGCTAAACAAAAATTCTAATATTTCCGATATAGATCACAGGAATTTTCATAAATGGAGAGTTATGGATATTACACAGCTACTAAAATTTGCTTTTGAGCAGGGAGCTTCCGACTTGCATATCAGTGCAGGTGAGCCACCTATGGTGCGTCTTAACGGTGATATGAAAAAGCTTAAAGTTCCTGAGCTTACACCCGAAGTCACTCACGCTATGATCTACGATATCTTAGGTGACTCACAACGTAAAACGTTTGAAGAGTGTAATGATGTCGACTTCGCTATGCAGATGGGTGATATCGCGCGTTTCCGTGTAAACGTATTCCGTCAACAACGCGGTGTCGGTGCAGTGTTCCGTCAAATTCCAACCAAGATCCTTTCACTCGATGAACTTGGTATGCCAAACATCTTAAAAGAAATTCCAAAACGGGAACGTGGTCTAATTCTAGTTACAGGTCCAACTGGTTCTGGTAAATCAACCACCCTTGCTGCAATGTTAGACCAAGTTAACAATGAACGCGAAGGTCATATCCTAACTATTGAAGACCCAATCGAATTTGTTCACCACTCAAAGAAGTGTCTTGTTAATCAACGCGAAGTAGGCCCCCACACCAACAGCTTCGCTAGCGCCCTTAGAGCTGCACTGCGTGAAGATCCAGATTTTATCCTTGTTGGTGAAATGCGTGACCTCGAAACAATCCAGCTTGCACTAACCGCTGCAGAAACAGGCCACTTGGTTTTTGGAACTCTTCACACATCCAGCGCACCCAAAACCGTTGACCGTGTGATTGATGTTTTCCCACCAGCACAACAAGCCCAAGTTAGAGCGATGTTCGCTGAATCAATTCAAGCTATCATCACTCAAACCCTCTGCAAGAAAGTTGGTGGTGGTCGTGTTGCAGCCCTTGAGATTATGCTTGGTACAACCGCAGTTAGAAACTTAATTCGTGAAGCAAAGATTCACCAATTGCCAAGCACAATCCAAACATCTCAAGGTGTTGGTATGCAAACTTTAGATATGCACTTACTAGAGCTCGTTGCAGCAGGTGTTATTACACCAGAAACAGCCTGCGAGAAGAGTAGTAATCCAAACTTGAAAGATGAAATAAAGAATTTTAGCTAATTAACAGAAAGGTAATATTATGTTGGATATAAGCAAATTATTATCGGTAATGGTTGAACACGATGCCTCAGACCTTTATATAACGGTTGATAGTGCGCCAATGTACCGCATAAACGGTGTGGTTCGTCCTGCTGGAAATTATAAACTTACAGAAGCAGATACAGAAGCTCTTGCCAATAGCGTTATGAACGATAAACAACAGGCCGTTTTTGAGCAAACAAACGAACAAAACCTGGCACTTTATTACTCCTCGCTCGGACGTTTTCGCGTAAAC
>JAEEGL011303758.1_pt1 | contig 23969 bp, 13 predicted proteins | sample 9134231 | NCBI WGS metagenome assembly JAEEGL01 (sample SAMN16246548, study PRJNA631951) | gut metagenome | biome: gut microbiome; feature: rumen; material: fiber-attached | host: Bos | place: Iran: Karaj | collected 2018-10
TCGACTCGTTACTAATCATAATCAGCAAAATTACTGATGTATGAAGGCGACCCGACGAATGGGAAAATTCTTGAACACACAAAAACAGCAAACGCACCCTGTTCGGATGCGTTTAACCGTTGATAGATTGATATTTGTGACGGCGATTTTTTTCGGCTCTCGTTACGACACCACTTCGACATAGAGTCCCACGAGTTGGGCAAGCGGATGGTAAACAGGAGTGCCGGTGTCGCGGATGCAGAGGTAAACGACTCCATCCTGCGAATAATACTTGCCCTGTTCAAGCGCCATGTTGCCGTTGTAGGGGATCGGGTTGTCAAGCGTGCCCTGCTCGGCACTGATGGCCACCTCGGTGAACAGGGAAGCCGCCACGTCAGGCGTCCAGTCTGCCTGGACGGTGTGGGCCTGCAGCACCTTCCACAGACGGCCGCCGTAGAACAGACGTTTTCCGGCCTCGACCTGCTTCCCGATCATCTCTTCCCATGTTGGGAACAATGCGGGAACCTCGGCTGCTTTCTCGTCAGGCAACTCCAATGCCTGACCCTTGAGCATCATCACGGCCTGCTGCAGCATCGTCATGCCGTCGGGACGTAGTTCCACCTCGGTGGGTGCGTTTGGCTCTTCCTCGGGCTCCAGTTCGGCTTGTGCAATGCCCTGATCAGCCGCCCATGCCATAGCGATGCTCGCATACAGTTTGGCGGCGTCTCGCCACTCCTGCAAAGCGCGGTACTCGGACAGGTAACCAGCATTGAACATGTCGCCTAGGAAATTGTTGATGATGGCCTGCACCTTGTCGGCAGGGTAATGCGCCTCGACGAGGGCATTGATGATGAGTGAACGGCCCCAACGGCCGTTGGGCAGCGTCACGCTCTCCCACTCATAGCCTCCCTCAACCTCGGTTATCCCGACGTTGACGGTGAACACGTTTTGACCGCAGTCTCTTGCCACGGTCACCATATCGGGGCAATCCTGCCCGCTCTGCTTGATGTAGTTCGTCATCTTTTTGAATTAAGAAACTTTCGTAATTAAACTTCTTCTTTACTTTCACCAACGTGAACCTGCGTTGGATGTTGCAGCACTTCCAAAAGTATGGGAAGTCATTGAACATCTTCCGGCGTTGGTTGTAGGTGAAGTTATGCACGCAGAACCCCATGTAGGAATTAAGACTGCACACATGACGTTTGAGATCCCGAAGCCGTTCCTTGGTAACGCCTCCCTCGATAATCTGACGGCATACCCTGTCAGTGCCACGGACGCGGTTCCTCATGTTGCCGAGAGTACGGCTTGACGTGTAGAGACGTCCAGGTTTAATTACGGCACCCACGAACTTGACGCCCTTGCGGACTTCCTGCAGGTAGAACTTGTCGGGGTGAAGTTTCAGCTTCAGGTTCTTCTTGAGCCACTGCGTCGCCTTCAAGCGCAACTCGATGAGGAAACGCTTGTCGGTTGACACAATTATCATGTCATCAACAAAACGCACATAGCCGGCATTGTTCCATTCGCACTGCTCATTCATGAATTCGTCGAAGTACGACAGGTAGAAGTTGGCCAACAGCTGACTGGTGATGTTTCCGATGGCCATGCCCTTCTCAGGCGGCATCGTGAACAGGCTCTTGTTGTCGGGCAGGTCGTCCCACATCCACATCGGCGAACGCCGCTCGCAGAAGTTCTGCGGCATGTGGCGTATCGTCACCTCGGTGAGCCACAGGAACGTGTCGAGGTCGTTTCCCTGGTAGTTCTCACGAAGGAACGGCAGCAGCTTGGACAGCAGGATCTCTTTGTCGATACTCATGAAGAAACCGCTGATGTCAATCTTTGCCACCCATGCCTCCTTCTTGTAGCGTTCGCTGACGCGCTCGATGTGCTCCTTGGCGGTCTGCACCGCACGCAGGGTGCCGTAGCCCTTCCTGCAATTAAACGACACGTCGCCCTGGCTCAAGAACCTGCGCTCAAGCAACGGCTCAAGGCGGATGGTTATCCAGTGCTGGACGATGCGGTCACGGAACGCTGCAGCGAAGATCTCTCGGATGCGGGGACGAGTGACAACGAAACAAAACGCCTCACTCGGCTTGTAGGTGCCGTCATAGACCTCGCCAACAAGTCGCCACAAGTCCTCCTCATAGTTGTGCCGGTACTGGCAGCACTGCTTGGCCGACAACTTGCGCCTGGTACAATCGAAAAAGGCATCTATCCACCCTTCCTTTATTTCCGTACCAAGTGCGACCACCGCACGAACACTGTTCGAATTGTTCTTGTTGTTGTTGTTGAGATTGCCATTACTTGCGTTAATGTTCCACGCGTTAGTGGCTGATCGCGATGATGCGTGACTTACTCGTTTCCTAACTACGGCTTCAACCGCAGTAGCACGCCCGTTTGATAATGAAATATGGACCATAGTAACCGTAATCGCTATGGAGTTTTACCGCGACAGGTCCTTCTCGTCGAAGATGTTCAGCTGCTTCGGCTCGCCGTTCGAGATCTTCGGCACGGCGGCTTTGGCGGGCTTCCCCTCCTCTGCAATCAGGAACTTTGTCTTTCGGAGCCATTTCCCAGCCTGGTCAGCGATGGAATTCAGCATGTCCAGCACTTGAGCATACTGGCCACGGCTTATCGTGTCGCGCCTCACGCGGTTGAGCAGACGGAACGTCGTCTTGACCGACGTCATCCGCATGACCACCGCATTGATGCACTCAAGCCGCTCCAGCCTGTTCTCGGCCTGGAAGGCGAGCACCACAAAATCCATCGACTCTTTCAAGTCGAGGATGAGACGCCCGCCAAGCTCCATGTACGGCAGGGATTTCGGGAAACGCTCGGCCATCGGTATAGTGAACTCCAACAGCCGCTCTATCTCCCGATAGATAGATGCCTGACTTGGTTTCATTACATTTGTTCCTTAATCCGATGCAAAGATACATCTTTTCGGGAACGTCGGCAACATTTGCGGGAAAAACGGCTTGGGGCGTCGAAGCCCCAAGCCTTGAAATTCAAAACGCGACCACCGCACGAACACTGTACGAATTGTTCTTGCTGTTGGTGTAGATATTGCCATTACTTGCGAATATGAGCCACGCGCCAGTGGCTGAATATTCAGTTGATGACCAGTAGTATGCACTATTGCCGAGGCCCGAGAATTTAGCGCCACCAGCGGCACTCTTGGCGAAGCCGAAGATGTTTTGAGCATTAGCATTGTTCGGCTCGACGCGGTCCCAATAATAGATGCGTGCCAACTCGCCGCAGCTCGGCAGCCACCACATGTGGGCCTTGAACTTGTCGCTCAGCACCTCACCAGGCTTGACGGCGGGCTCATAGGCGTAGCACCTCGATGCGGGAGGCCAATAGAACTGCTTATAATTGCCGTTCTTGGCCTGACCGATGGCCGTCATCGCATACTCCAACTGGTTGGACTCAGGAGAGTCCTCGCTGATGAAGAACGGATAATAAGCAGCCTGGTTAAAACCGTCAATCGTCACACCCTCAAGCACCATCTTGCGCTGACGGATGATCAACTGGGTGTTGTACTGACCAGCATGGACGGTCTTATTGGCAATAGGGCCGAAATCTGCCGGACATGGACCAACAAGTCCCCAGTCGCCCATCGCCGATGCGCCATAGGTGTATTTCTTGAAGCCGTCAGGCTGGTTGGAGTCGCGCATGTTCGCCTCAGTGACCGAACCGGCACCGTTGCTCGTCAAGTTCGGCAACTGCTGAACATCGTAGCACTTTGTCGCGTTCGAGTCGTTATCAAGTGTGACGTTTGCGACACCGTTAGACGAGTTGTTATACAGTCCCCACGGTCCTGCAGCAAGGTTCGACAATCCAACGGCAAGGCGGTCGGTCGGGTCATTAGGATTGATATAGAAGCAGACGCCGACAACGGTCTTCGCTGACAGATACTCGTCACTGAACGAGCCATCGGCATAGACAAGGTCTCCCAACTTGCACGAGTGCTCGTGGAAATAGAAACGTTTCTCTGCGGTAACCGTCGTTCCGTCCCTCTTTGTAATGCTCACCGTCACAAGGCTGCTGGGAGGCGATGACTCGGTACCCAGCTGCTTAACTGTAACGGCACCCGTAGCGGAATTGATCTTCGCGAACTCGGTCTCAGGCATTGACCACACAATAGAGGTGAAGTCATTACCGCTGGACGACATCTCCAACTGGTGGTCACCGACACTCGACAAGTACTTGCCGGTGATGATCTCCACATTTTCGACATAAACCAGCGGGTAAACAATCGTCAGACCGTTGGTGCCGTGATCAACATCGCCCCAGGCCTCAACCCATCTGCGCTTCGTTTCGAAGTCAACCGCAACGCCCGTGAGGGTAATGGTGCCCTGCAACCTCGAATTTGCGGCGATGGATGCAAGTTTATTTACCAGGGACAGTCCTTCCTGACCATCAATCGTCCAGTTGATGTCATCGATATTCACGTCATGCAGAGGTGCGCCCATGGAGTTGGCGTTACGCAGCACCTCAAGGCTGTTCGCCAACGGCGTGTTGCGGATGGTGACTGATGAAAGCCTCGAATATCCCTGGATTTCCAACGTTGTGAGGCTCGTGCAGTCCACCAGCGACAGGGTGTTGATGTATCGTCCCAGCTTCACGCTCGTCAAGGTCGCCGTCTTTGGCAGGATGACGGAGTTCACACCATCGCAACCGTAGAGGTCCACCGTCTTCAATCGGGTACTGTTGCTGAGGTTCACCGTACCGCCGAGGAGTGACGAATTACGCAGGCTGATGTTCTCAAGCAGTGGCACGTTGGTCAGCACCAGCGACGCGGGACGGAAATTCGGTTCATCGGCATCGGTGGGGATGGCATTGAAGTCCGTCAGACGCTTGGCCACCACCTCGAAGTTTCGGCTCTCCTTGACGCTCAAGTCACCGAGGTTGCCGAAGGAACGGTAGTAGTTAGAACAGTACAGCGCACATGCCGTATCACCGTCCACCGTGCCGAGGTTGAGGTTCACGGGCACGCCAGGGGCGCAACGCTGACGAAGCGGCTTATTGGTCTGGCCGTTCTTTCCACCGGGCCATAGCCATTGATGTGGTTTCAGACCAACGAAATTGATGGCGGCGGTCTGGTCGTTCACATCGGTGGTGCCCTCGAAACCGAGGTTGTTTGCGACATCCGACAGCCCAATGTTACCGCTGGAGGCTCCCGACACCGAGAACTCGCCCCATTCGGCATAAGAGGCCATGAGCACCAGACGGCGCTTCATGAACTGCAACTCGCTTTCCAACTGATCGCCCATGGATTGCGAAATCGGGTTCACACCACGGTCAGACACGAAGCCCAACGATTTGGGGTACTCGTAACGGATACGGGCCGTCTCGTTGTACGCCACAGCGGGGATCCTCACCTGCGTGGAGAAGAAGTATTTCCACATCGCGCCCCAAGGGGTGGGTCGCTTGTCACGCTCCACCTGCGGGATATTGTCGTTCACACTGACAAGGGCACTCATACCGCTGAGGATGCTACGCATCATCTCTCGCAGTTCACCCGTGCCCTCATACATCGCCTCGCAGAGGTTGAACAGCGCGTTACCTCCACCCTCATATAGGCTGTCGGTGCTGCCATAGGCGCACGGGTTCTGGCGGTCGATATAGTACGGTTTGGACTGGAAGCCCGAGTTGTCGGTGGCGAGGATGGTATCCATATCGTCCTGCGAGAAGAACCATTGCAACGTGCCAGGGTCAAGGGTGTAGTAGGTATTCTTCGAGCAGTTGTCGGTACCCGCCAAAAACTGGTTGGTAAAGCAGTAATGGAAGCGCAGGCTGGCGGCATTGATGATTGCGTTGTTACCTGCAAGGCTTGTTCGAGCCTCCTGTGCGATAGCGTTGATGATGCCCGCATTGATGGCATCCCAATCGCCACTGTTGGCACTGACGATAGAGGCATAGGTTTCGGAGGTGTTGAGGTCCAGCACCGCCACCTGCTCGTTCTCGGCATCCCATCCTGCCTCCACCCATGCGGCGTCCACCTCATCATAGCGGCGTAGCTTGTAGGCGTCATCGCCACTGGTGCACCATACCTTACACTTGCGCCACAGCGGTTCGCTGGCGGAACGCACAAAGCCGTTGGAGCCTGACCAGGGACCGACAAAGACTTTGATGCTGGGGTCATGGTAGTAAATCCAGTTGATGAACTCCTTGATCTTGTTCTCCACATCTACGGACGGACCCTTCAAGGTCTGCACAATCCTGTTGTTGCTGCCGTCGAGGACGTAGAAGTCACGGCTCACTGTCTTGCACCTGTCCATATTGAGGTTGGTCTCACCGTTATAGATGTAGCCGTCCACCTCGCCGCTCTTCACCTTGACGGTGATGCGGTTGCTCTGCCAGGGCACACGCATATCTGTCAACGCCTTGTTATTGTCGGCACCCTCAATCATGCAGAACATGGGATGGTCACTCTTCTTGTAGCCCCATGTCGGGTCGTCCATCTTGCCGGCACCAAAGGTGATGGGGCCTTGGAACATGGGCGTGGCGGCATCATTGGCCTGCGTGAAGTACAGGAAAAGTTCCTGGTACTTGGCGACACGACAACCGTTGGCGGCAGTCTGCATGGAGTTGTAGCCCACAATCCTTGTGTGCAGGTCATTGTAGAGCCTGCAGGCTGCCATGAGGTGGCTCTGCATTGACGAGGCATAGTTGATCTTGCCGACCAGTTTGGTGGCATAAGGCACACCAGCGGCACTCTTGTACTGCGCACCACGGTACTTGCCGTTGCCGTCAATCCAACCGTCCGATACGAAGGCATAGCCAGAGCGAGAACCACTGGCCACATAGTCGGTGAAGTCCTCATGGATATCGGCCACAAGTACCCAGATACCGTGAGTACATGAGCCAGTACCAGCATTGGAGTACGGCAACTCTGCCGCCATCGCACGGGTCTTCTTGTTGGCTGCTTCGGTAGCGGTGCCGAGGCCACAGGCAATCCATGCTGCTTTGACTTCTTCCTCGAACGCACCCGACACATCCTTGAGCTTCGTCTGGATGTTGGAGTAATAGTAGGTGTTGGCGGTGGTACCCTGACGGCTGGCCACAAGGCTCTTGGTCTCCTTGCAGATTGTACCGCTGTGTTCCAGGTCTTCGTCGCCGTTGGTATCGTAAGCGTGGAGTTCCCACCATCCCGATTGCTCTGCAGTCAGTTCGTGCGTAGGCTGGACACCGTGCCACGTCAAGGTGTTCACCTTTTTCTGCTGACACTTGTCCTTGCTGACACGTCCTGCACCGTCGAGAATGTCATTTTCCGACCTGAGCGCCGACTTGGTGGCCGCATCAGGGACGGTGGAGATATAGTCATTGAAAATCTGGCTATTGTTCAGTTCCTTGTGATACACACGGATGCCGTAAATATCGATGTCGGCGGCTTCCTGGCCGATGACGATATTACTTCCGGTACGCCACCACTCGCCGTTCTGCGTAGTGTCAAACTCGAACTCTCGGTTGATTTTGCCGTTGATGAAGACACGGCACAGCGGCAACGCCTGTGAGCCTTGCTCGGTGCTTGAACGCAACTCGCTGACGATGTTGATGGCGATATGCTCACGCTCATCCTCCTGCCAACGGAAGTCCTGCGCCTCACTCGACAACTTCACGGCGGTCATGATGAAACTCTCAAGGGGCATCATCTTCACACCGATATAGCCTGCTGTGCTACCGTATTCCTCAAGAGCCTGGAAGATGGGAGCGGTCTCGTTGGTGATATTGCGCACCTTGAAGTCGAGCTCCAGCGTGACATTGGCGAGGCGGTTGTTTCTGAATGGCGACAGCCAGTCGTAATCGATGGTGACGGTACGCCCTGCAGGGACACGCAGCACGCGCTGGCCATCCTCTGCGGTGATCCACCCATCGGGCAAGACAGCACCGTCATTGAGCCACGAGAAGCCCGTAAAATGAGCCGTGGCACCGTCAATTATCTCGGTATTGTCGGCTGATGTGCCGTTCTTTCCCGAGTTGTTGCGGGTCTTGGGGTTCAGCACCCATGCCGCGCCAGGGGTGGCGGCATATTTGTCGGTGTTGTCAACGGTGATGGCGGTTCTCGTCGCTGATGCGACATTGTTGACCGACCATCCGAGGTAGGCATACAGCGTGTCGGTGACAGAGTCCTCAATCTCCACGGTGGCGTTCTGGTTGTAGCGCGTTCCGGGGACTGCGTTGTACTGCTCCTCGAAGTAACTCTCGTCGCCCGCATAATTCTCCAACGTGAACGACACGGGTACAGTCTCCACACCAGGAGCCCACACCGCCCACGAGAACAACGGGTTCACGGGGACGTAGTTCTTCACGTTGAGTTGCAGGTCCTCGATCAGCAGACGCGGCGTGGTGTCGGTACCGGCATCCACCATGACCTGGTTGGTGATGTGCTCACTCTCGATGGCATCTGCCGTGGTGCCGTTGGAGCACGTCAGCCAAGCCTCAATGGTGCGGACACCATGCGACAGCAGACCGTAGGTGTTTGAGTCGTCGGCGGCATATCCGTTCCATGTGGACAGGTCATTGGTGTACTCGTTGGCACCGATGTTAAAGTAGTTCTCGTAAGTGGAAGTGCCACCTGTAATCCTGATATGCAGCTTGCGGGCGACCTCACCGCTCAGCTTATACGCCAAAGGCAGACCTTCGGTCGCGTTGGCAGCGACAATGGCCTGTGCATAGTCGGTGGCAAACTCAATGGCGAGTCTGGTATAGGTGATGTTGCTCCACGTCACAGGCGCACTCGTGGCGGTGGCAATGACGTTGCCGCCATCATCGGTGACGTTGAAGCTCACCCTCGCACGGATCTGCTGCGGGTTGGTGTCGCCGAAATACTGGCCGATGTCGTATGTGTCGAAGCCCGTGTCGTCGGTGTCGCGGCTCTGGATGGTCGTGGTGCCCACGGTCTCCCAAGTGACACCGCCGTCAACGCTCTTTTGGAAGATGATGGTTCCCATCTCACCGGCATTGCTCACGTCGCCGTTGTCGTTCATGATGCCCGAGAAGCGGAGACCAACCGTGTAAGCCTTATCCACCGCCACGATGGGGTTGGTGGTGGCCACCGAAGCGGTGAGCCTTGCCGAATAGCTGACGCCCTGGTCGGTACTGATGGGGATTTGGATATCCTGCACATACGACGAGGGGTCATTCTGATAGTCCGTCAGGCTCTTGTAGCAGTACATGTGGTAGAAACCGTCCTGCTGCTTCGCCGAGGGGATGTTGATATACCCGTACTTGTTGGCATTGGCCTGAAGCTGCGCCTTGATGAAGGCCTGCACCTCCGAGCCGGAATGTTGTTGCCAATCCTCAGTGAAATTATTGATTGCTGCCATATTATCTCGTTATTTGTTGTTCTTCCACTTCTCGTTGTTAAGCCAAGGCTTGTTGTTGATCCATACACCGCTGCCGAAACATGAGCGCACGGCCATCCACACCAGGCTTGCACCCTTGTACACGGCAGAGATGATGTGTCCCTTCCAGTAGATGCCGGTTATTTCGTGTCCGTCCTTGCGTATCATTGCTCGTAGGTCATGTAGATAGTGTCGGGATCTTTGTTCACAAGGTCAGCATAAGCCTGCTCAGTGAGCACGACGTGCGTGGTCTCGCTGCCATGCTCCTCCATATATTCCGCAAGGTCTTCCTCGGTAATGAAGCCTGACGTGGCTTCGTTTATGGCTTCGGTCAGTGACGTTTCGAGCTGCGACAATGCAGTATTCACATCGTCAATGTCTGCTTTCAGCGCAAGGGCATCCGTGACACCCTGTGCAGTAGCCATGCCTGTGAGGGTGTTTTGGATTATCTCGTTCACCTTGGCGAGGAAAGTCTGCAGGCCCTCAATGGTGATGAGTGCCGAGAGGTTGGAGATGGTCTCGCCAGTGAACAGCTTGTTGATGTCGGTGGTTGGAGCGGTGGCGATGAACGTCCCGACGAGTCCGCCGAGGTATGCGGCAAGCACCTGGGTGTTTACCTTCTTCGCATTGCCGTTCGCTACCTGCATCAGCACGAAGTCATTGTTGGTGACCGCACCGATGAGGTCGAACAGGTTGAGAACTTCTGCTTGTGTTACTGCCATATCGTTATACGTTTTGATCGTTCATATATTCAGCCAAAGTGCCGTCATATTCCACACCGTCGTGCCTGCAGATGGTGGCGATGGGTGTCGGATTGCTGCCGGTGGTCATCTTGAAATAGACGTGCTTCTGCTGCACCAGCGAACCGCTTGAGAATTTATAAGCGACCACATAGTACAAGTCCACGATGTCATGCTCCATAGATGCCGGGTAAATGCCGTTGTTGGGCTCGACATAGATGCCGTTGGGGATATAGTCACTCGTCGTCGGCAGGTTGCTCTTGCTGACGGAACGCTTGAAGTATTTCCCGTTCCACTGCGACGGCTGCGAGGTGTCACCACTGTTACCGATGTCGTACTGCACATAGTACACGCCCTGCTGATCCTTCAGACGCTTGTAGCCTTCATGGAAGCAGTAGTAATTCGTGCAGTTGGCATCCGTCACGCCAAACATCTGGCTGATTTCCGTCACCTTCTTGTACTTCAACAGGGTGTTGGACTCATCCGTCTGGTCGAAGTTGTTGAGGATGCCTTTGGGACCGAGGTCGTACATGGCTGAGCCGTACTTGTTGTAGAACCGAAACACGCCCACACCATCATCATCGGTGGCAAGTTCGATGCTCGGTATCTCCAGCGTGCCGAAGAAACGGGCCACTGAGCCGAACATTTCCACATGAGGCTCGCCTAACGCACCCGTGCGGATGAGTTTTGCGACGAGGTTGTCTATTGCGGCCTCCTCGGCAAGCAGCAGCTTAGTCGCGATGAAGTCGAACTGGCTTGCCTGACGCCACAGCAGTCGGCCAGCATTAGTGCCGGGACGGTTGTCAACGGTGGCGGCGCCATTGACGGTGGAGCCGTCACCCGTGAAGTGCGCCTTGCGGCACTGGTACCAGGTACCGCCGTAGAGCCTCAAGTCGATGAAACGCTCTCCTGGATCTCCGGCATAGACCATCTCGCCAGCCTTCCAAGGCAGGAAACGTGGCACGGCCTTGGTGCTCGCCGTTCCGTCGGTGTATGCGGTGGCCACCATACCGATTTCCAACTTCGGCATGCAGACATAGACATACTGCTCCGTGGTGGTGTCGGTCATCAGCCACTGCACATAGTAAGAGGCGTTCTCCACCAGCGTGTCAATGGCCTTGAACGTCAATGTGTGCCTCGTCCAGGTGTTGGTGAGGTTCTTCCACTGCCAATAGTGGTTGGCGTCCCTCTGCACGCCATCGACGTACATCTTCTGCCCGCTCGTCTCGTCAACAAAGTTGATGGACGTGTGGACCTGTGAGTTACCTTTCACCCAGAACGAGAAGGTGTACCACCTGCCGCCTTCCAGCTTCTCCGTTTGCCCCGTCTTGTGGACTACCTGTTGTAGCAGGTAAGCAAGAGAACTCTGTGCAGCGGTGCCCTTGAAGCGTCCCATATATGCGTTCCTGGACTGCGTGCCAGTGGTGATGCCGAAGAAGTTGTCGAAGAGCTCATCATCGTAGTTCTCCTCGTCGTACGGGTCGGCGGTCGGGTCATTCTGCACTTTGCTGATCCTCCCGTCAGACCTCAGCCACGCCTCCATAGCGTCATCGTTGGTAAAAGACGTGTCGTCAAGCAGGTTGACATTCGGGGACGATGAATACACGGCGATGAGCTCACACGTCGGATTGGCGGGAGTAGTCGTGCCGTTCGACAGGGTGTTAATGGTGTAGCGCCACACATAAGGCCTGTCGGCGTCAGGCGCCTCATAGGTCTGCGACCATCCAGGCGTGTTGACAGTAACACCTACCGACAGCGTGGTCTTGAGATACCACGTCTCGGTGCCCGTCACGCTCACACCGGGAGGACCAGGCTCGCCATCATCAGACCAGTTCGCCCACAGCACAGGAGTGGAGAACGAGTCCCACACGCCATCGCTTTTCTTGCGCTCCGACATCCACTCGAACGGGTACGCCTCACGCACGCCGTTGGGGTTGTCGGTGAAGGTATTGGTCATCGGATAGCAGCCATAAGCACCGGTGCGGTTGCTCACCGTCGGATAGAAGTTGTCGTTCTGCGACGAGGCATTGGTCATCACGGGGGTGATATTCTTCTGAGTGAGCAGGTAAACACGCTCGTAGAAGTCGCCATCCTTGCCCTTGATGTAGTTCCACTCATATTCCGTCCAGCGGTTCTCGCCGGGGTCGTTCGGTGAATTGTCGGTGCAGATGCCCATCCAGTCGTATTCTGTCTCACCCTTGACGAGCGAGAAGGTGTCATAACTCCTGGGCGTGAAGCCATCATTCTCGAACGTGATGCCATTGGCCCATGCAAGATGCACATAGGCGTTATCGCCATCCGAGCCGTCGGCTCCGTCGGCACCCTTGAACTCTCCCATGTCGTTCCAGTAGTCGGGGAAGCTGACGTCGCCGCCGACAAAGACGTACAGGTGGCGGTTGGCATCCACTACCCAGCAGTCACCGAGAGCGCAGTCCTCGGGGTCAATATCTTGTAGGGCCGTCTTCCCTGACGTGGTGTAAAGCACCTGCTTAGAGCCTTTGAGTGCGATACCGGTGCCGTCCTCTCCTTCGGCCTTGACACCCGTGTCAACTCCATTGATCCACCAAGTCGGAGGATTGCCCTTAATCTCGACAGTCGGAGTCTCGCTATATGTCGCCCACTTTGCAGGCGTGGAGAATGAGCCCCAAGAGCCGTTGATCTTCTTGCGGACTGATACCCACTCATTAGGGTATGTCTTGCTTACACCCGAAGGGTTATCGGTCCATCCAGAAGGTATCCACTCGCCCTGGGAATTGGTGGAACCGCTGGAGTTGCTCGGCGTGGTGGGCCTTGTAGAACCTGTGGTGCGCTTGAAAACGTACTCTATACCGTCACCGTCCATGCCCGTGTCGCCGTATGCCGACCACACGAACACGTTAGACCAGTCGCCCCATTGCGTGGCACCGACGGCCTTGATGCGCTGGCACATCCACTCATACTTGTGGTCCTCGTCAACTCCTGCGGGGCTTCCGCTCCATCCCGAATTGACGCCATCGCCGCTGGGCACATAGCCGTCGAGGTTCTTATTGTTCACCGTTGGGCGGTCATCGGCACCGTTGAGGTTCGGCATGTCGTTGCTGCGCTTGTAGATGAACTCGATATCGCGTCCGTCGGCACCAGGCTGGCCATCGGCTCCGCTGATGCGTACAGGGTCTCCCCAGTCGCCATATTCGCCGTTCTCATAAGGACGCTCACTCATCCACATGGCCTGATTGCTGCCCACGACGAGGTTTGTCGTCGAGGCATACCAGGTGATGGGCGATGCCGACACAGGGAGGTTGCCAGTTCTGGTGATGATCGTGGGAGTGGTACCCGAGGCGACAACGGTGTAGGCGTGCTGCACTCCGACTCCAGGCACTCCCGGCTCGCCCTTGATGAGGACGATAACCCACGGGCTCCACTCGGGAACTCCCGAGGAATTGACGCTCTTGCTGCGGGTCGCCATCCAGTTGAACTCGTCATAGTGATTGGCGAACTCGGTCGCATCCAGCTTCGGGTCAAACCAGATCTGCGTGCCGCTGCCTCCGTGCGTGTTCGTCGCGGAAGGCTCGGCAGGGTAACTGCCCACAGCGTTTTTGCTGAACTCCACATCGAAACTGTCGGTGTCGCTCATCAGCACGACATCGCTCCATGTGTTTTGTGCCGGTGCCTGGCCGTCACTGGTGAAGATGCGGCTCGTCATCCATAGAGGCTCGGTGCCTGACGGGATGCCGTCACTCCACCCTGTCGGCACAGGAGAGCCGAAAGTGCCGTCACTTGTGGTGGGTTTGTCGGGTTTCGGCTTCTGCGTTGTGGGCGTGTAACGCTTGAAAACGATGCTTTTGAACGATGACTGACCGTCCTTGACGAATATCGACACCAACTCGCAGGGGGAATAGGCGTGCGTTCCGTCACTGTATTCGTAGTCTATGAAGCGCCACACATACTTCAATGAGTTCGTGGGCGGTGTAAATGTCGTTGACCATCCAGCCTGCGAAGGATTGGAAGGACGTGTCACACCAGTACCAGACGATGTATTGAGATACCAGTGCGTGATGCTGGTGATGCCCACGCCATCCTCGGTGTATCTCGATATGAGCTCACACGGCGTATAGTATGGGTCGGCTTTGGTGAATGTGTACTTGGTGTATGTCCACACGAAGGGCCACTCCTCGTTGGGGGCGACATAGGCGGTTGACCAATCGCTCTCCATCTCGGCGGCGGTGTACGTTCCTGTTCTGGTGACACCCGTTGACAGCGTGGAGCGGCGGTAGTAGTTCGTGATACCGCTCACACCATTGCCTGCGGGTCCCGTACTTCCCTGACCACCGACACCCTCACGGACGATGCTCACGCCCTCGCTGTCCTCGATGTCGCCATCGGCATTATAGAGCGTGAAAGTGACGTTGGTGATGTTGTCGCGCCACTGGGAGTCTTCAAGGTTGACAGTGTCATTGAGCGTCGTCATCGTCACCTCAGACATCGTGACGGTGGAATATACCGTCTCGCCATTCACCACCTCTGAGGTTACTTTGGTGATGGCATACTTCAATGCCCATCCTGTGGGCAATGTCGATGCCTGCTGGCGTCCCTGCTCGGCACTCTGGCTGTAAACCCTCACACCGACCGACGAGAAGTTGAAATGGTCGTTCTTATCGACGTTCACGCCGTCATGCGTGGGGATGATATCCCATATCGCACGGTCGGCACTTCGCGTGATGTGCAGCGACAGTGTACGCTCATAGCTGACTCCCGCATAGGTGGTCGAGACGGTGAAGATGATCTCAGTCACTGCAGCAGCGTTAAAGGGAGCGTCGATAACACTGAAAATTCCCGTTTCCAGGTCCATCGTGAACTCCCAACCCGTGGTGGTGCGCTTCCTCCCCGCATTGCGACGGCCGATGTTCTGCTGCCACACCGGCTGAACACCATTGATGGTGTTGATGTCGAAATCCTCTATCGGCAAATCCTCATTGCCCTTCGACATGTTGATCTTCGTCACCACGGGCAGACCGATATACTCCGCATCATCCGTGTTCCAAGATATAGCGGCGTTCTCGTTGGTGAGGTCGGCGATGATGTACGGCACAGGGTCGTGCTTGATGGTGATTGGCACGTTCTGCACAATGGTGCCCACGCCCTCGCAGTCGATGACGAGTTCCACCGACACCCTCTCCACGGCACGCATGGCATCGTAGTCGAAGTTCACATCATCAGGACTGCCGGCAACGCCGTCCTTGACGTTCTCAATTCCTGTGATGTAAAGGGTGGAGTTGGAGAAGCTGCAAGTACATCCATGAGGGATGCACGTAACCTTGTAGGTCCCGCTGCCTACCGCTTGGCCAGCGGGAGCCTCGGTAAGCAGCGTATTACCTTTGCGTACCGTCAAAGCGGTGTATATCCTGTATCGGTTGACAGTTTGATTTCCTATCGTCTCGGTGTACCAAAGGCCGTCAATGACGTTGCCCGCATCATCCACCTTGATGACGTCGGTATATGCCGACAGGTAGGCATGGTACACACCAAGCATGTCGGCGATGTCCTCAAGGGTCTCAAGGTCGAGGTGCACAAGGGCATTGCCGAAATAGACATTGTCCTTCACGAACAATCCGTTACCCTCCAGCGTGCGCTCATAGGTCGTACCATCGGCACGTTTCAGCACTACGGTCAGGTTGTCGAGGTAACCCAGACGGGACGCGATGTTTGAAGGGCGCAGCGCCCAGGTATTCACACCCTCCATCTGCTGCGTATAGGAATGACCGCCGATGGAGTTCATTATCATGCTCGATTGACGGGTGACGTCGGTGAAGTTGCCGTACTGGGCGAACTTCATGTGGGCACAAGGGTGAGGCGTGGTGTCGGTGTCGTTCACCTGCTGGCTCATCGTCTCGTACTCGAAACGGCACTTGCCCGAGGTGTACGGGGTCAACAGCTTCTTCACCCAGAAGTATGACGTGAAGAACCCAGCCTTTCCTGGGAAGCCGTTGGTGTCGGCGGCAGTCTCGGGAACGCTGTAGTTCCTCGTCCTGCTCGGGTTCTCGTCGTTGTAGCCTATCATGTTGTAGATGCCTCGGCAAAGGTCACCTTCCTTAACGCTGGCAAACTCGCCCTCTTCGATTTTCAGCGTGACGATCTGGTTCACATAGTCCACCTCCACGATGTCGCCGAAGCCGTTGGTGTTCCACCACTCGCCCTCGGTGACGAGGACGCGGTTAAAGCGGAACTCGGGAGTAGATATGAAATCTCGACTGAAAAGGCTCTGCACCTCGGCGGCACCAAGACCGTCAATGCAGGCTCCCGTTCCGAAAACACCCGAGTTGAACGTGCCGAAAGTGGCACCACGCTCCAATGCCGCAACACTCTTTGAGGTGAGGCCCTGACGGAACGTGATATGTCCCTGCGCCGTGTCGTCCACGACGCGTGACAGGAAGTTCTGCAGACCCGATGCCGCATCGGAAGCACTTGCCACGATGAGGGCACGCAGCACGCCGAACGATACCTTTCGCCCGTCGTTGAGCTCGAACCAGTCCGTGTCGGGATGCAGGTCAAGTTTCGCGGTAAGCTGGTCAATGGTCTTGGAGTTTACCTTCAACGTGTTGACCACCTCATTGACTATGCTGTTAAATTCAATGTCAGTCATATCATTCGCTTGTTACAAGTCGCAGTTTCAAATCGTCAAGCTCGCCACTCGGGAGCACACGGAACTGCTCCTGCTCAATCCTGCGCAGGGCAATCCTGTTCAAGTTGGTGGTGGCACCTTCCACATCCCTGTGCTTGCGCAACGCCTGAGTGAACACGAAGGAGTCAAGGCCGTCCACCAGCACGTTCATCGTGGGCACCTCCGACTCGTTGCGGGTGTAGCGGTCTCCGTTGAAATACACATAGGAACAGGTCAGCAACCTGTTGAACAATTCGCCGTACCACACGGGCACGCCCATGGCGTTGCCGAGGGTGAAGGTCTTGGTGATATAGTCGGTGGCGTACAGCTCCACCAGGTCCTCATGCTGGGTGGAAAACTGCTCGTTCGTCACACCGAACTGGATACCCGAGTCCTTGAAGCCGCCCGGCACACGGAAATCGAAGAAATACACCTGGTTGCTGATGACCGACAGCACATCGTCACGCTGGCGGTTGTCCTTGAACCTGTATTGTATGAGCGTAGTCCCCGCCAAGATGTTCTCATCGTCGGTGACAATAAACTCATCACTGACCTTCGTGCCGATGGTGATTTTGTAATGCCCTGGGTCTAATTCATCCAATTCAGCGAAATAGACCAGCTTTTCGGCGTTCACCTGCCACGACTGCCAAGTGATTGAGCTCACGGTCTCCTCGGTATGGGCATTCCACAACGTCGCAGTGGGCGCTTCGTCACCCACTGCAGCGATGATCTGCAAGAGTATCTTGTCAGTCGTCGCCCACGTCTGGATGTAGCGGCTCGGCAACCCGTCGGACTCGTTCGCCTCAGGGAAATGCAAAGGGACAAATGGACTTATCTTCATAGTGCTGTAACTTGTTTGACGATTAGTTTATACTCTACACCGTTAATCTTGCCGAGACGTGCCTTCGCCTCCTTGATGAAGCCCGTATAGACGAAATACCCGTCAGTGACACGCACCATGGCGTTCAGTTCGGATGGCAAGGCTGTGTCCTCGGTGGAGAACTCCAGTTCGCCTGCGGTGAACAGCGCATTGGCGACGGTGACGTTCACCAACTCGTTGTTGCCGTCACTCGATGTCATGGTGAGCTGCACGGGCTTGCCGTTGCCCATCACGGCAATCATGCCTGCATTGTTGACGACACACGCTGCGGGGTTGTATTCATCGTTGTTGGTTGGGGCGTAAGAACGGATGCTGTTCAGTACCGTGGTGTTCAATACGAAGATGTCTTCATCACTCTTGTCATCCTTCGTCTGGCTCTCGCTCTTGCGGGCCACGAACTCGATACCATACGAGTCGGTGCGGTACTTGCTGATGAGTGAGAATTTCTTATCGGTGACATTGGTGCCTGTGGAATAGTAGTTGGTGAAGTTCTTCTCAAGACGACCGTCAATCTCGCCATACTCCTTCTTTGAATAGCCTATCTCGACGGTGCTGTAGATGAGGTCATCGTTCACGCTGTACTTGATCTCCTTGGCGTCAATGTCCTTCTCCACGTCGCCGATGAACACCTGCGAACGGGGCAGGAATGTGACAGCGTTCCCGACCACCTTGTAGGTGAAGCCGAAAACAGTCTCCATCCATTCGGCGAACTGCTTGAACGTGGTATAGACCTTTGCGCCTGAAATCTTTCTCAACTCCTCAGCGGGCACAAGGTAGGTGTTGGCGAGGATGCCGTTGCTGTCCTCCACGATGGTGACGGTGGCGGCGGGCGTGATGCTCTGCACCACCCTCTCGATAAGCTGCTGAGGCGTGAGGGCACGCACCATGAGGTTATTGCGGATGGGATCTGCCCACGATGCGGTCATGCTGCCGCCCATGAAGTACAGGTCGCTTGTGATGTGCAACATGGGATAGTGGCCAACGGTCAGCAAGGAAGCAGGAAACGGCGTCGATGACGTCACAACCCTGTCCTGGTAATAGACCACCGCAGCGCCTTTGTTTATCCAACGCCCGTTGTTGTACTCATACACCACGTTCCAGTTCCAGAAGTCCTCGGTGCCGTAATTGTAGGAGCCCACAAGACCGAACATGCCGTTATACAGCCCGTCGGGATGCGACTGTGCCGCAGTCTTGAGGTCTGCAAGTGTGGCATACTTGGTAGGCGTGGAGCCGGTACGGAAGCCAATCCACATGTTTTTCAACTCTCCGTGGATGCGGAAACGGCGCAATTCGTCGGTAAACGCGGTGTTCCATATCTGATACCGCCCTGCGCCATTGTTGGCGTCCTCATCCCAATAGCCGACCTCCAAAGAAGCGACAGGGACGGTGCCAGTAGCACCAAGGCCGAAATGCAGAGGACACAGGTAGCATCGCACGACGCCCTGGATGTTCACTGTCATCGACGCGCCGTACTTGTTGACCATCATAAAGAACCTGTTGATGGATGTGCCGTCAAAGCCGGTGCTTTGGTCCTTCGGCTCAAGGTACTCAGTAGAGATGACCGCCGACTTCTCGTCCACCTTGCGCACGTCCACGTTTCCAGCCGCACTGCCCGCAAGCATGTACTCGTTAGGGAACTCATAATACGCCTGACTCTTCAACTCCACACGCTGAACATTGACATTCGTCGGGGAAAAATCGTCAACTTCGTACTGGTATTTCTGGCTTTTCTTGCTCTTGATGCCTGCGGCAAGAGAGCTGTCAAGGGCATTGATGCTCAGCTGCCCGTTCTCGTCCTCCATACTGGAGAAGTCCAACTCTGCGCTGAACTCGTTTTCGTAAACATGATTGTTGTTGATGATCTGCACGGTGATGGTCGCAGAGGCGTTGAAGCCGTTGGCGAGATACTCAGCCCACAGCAGGTCGCGGGCCTCTCCGACAAAGACGAACTCGGTGGAATAGGAACGCATTACACCCGAATAGTCGGTGCGGGCGAACGAGAAGGATATCTCGTCCCAATTCTTCAGGCATTTCTCGGGCACCTCGTTCGCCGTAGTCCCTATGGTCAGTATGTATTTCGTCAGCATAGCACAAAATTACCGACGAAAAAAACCGCTTTCCCAATCCTCTGAATTCTTGAGGGTTGGTTCTGCGGTTGAATGGGGGTTAAACCGCTATTCCTTAACTCGTTAGCGGTCTAAATTGTTTCTCTCTCGTTACTTCACCATGTCACTGGCGCACAGCAGGGCGTTGCCCGCAATGTGGTCCTCGGGGAAGATGGCTCCCAGGGCCTTCGCCATGACGGTTGCCCTTACGTTCTTGGGCAGCTTGCCTTTGCCTTCCTCATTGATGACCATAATGCTGTTCGCCGTTAGGGTGACAATCTCGATGTTTCCATCAACCAGTCCCTGGAGTTCCTCAAGGGTGTAGTCGGTAAGGTTGGACGGGGCCACCCCTACGGTGGCCCCAGTCGCTGTGATTAAGATACCCGCTCTCATACGGCAATGGCGATGAAGTTCTCAACTCGGAAGCTGCGGAAGGCCTGCTTCTTGGTGTCCCAATAGCACATGGTGCCGAAGTTCGGCTTCTTGGTGGCGCTGCGGCGGGAGGTCACGCCTGCGGGGAGGTCAACAAGGGTGCCGTAGGCGACTCTGGCACTGCCATCGACCTTTTCATAGAAGAACTTCACCACGCCATTGCGCATCATCTTGGCGAGGCGGTAGAGCGTCCAGGCTTTCTTGAGGGCTGAGGCCCAGCTGGTGTTGGTGGTAAAGAAGATGTGATGAGCGTAGCTCATAACTCGGGTGCGAAAACTTGACTTGTTCATAGTAGTACGAATTAAATGTTTGACTTATAGTTAGTTATTACACTTATAGTATTGCAAATTTAATACCAATAAGCGGATAACAGGCAACAAAATGCACCCAAAATTCCACCTTCCAACTCTTTTTAACTCAAGGCTTTATGAAGCAATGCCCGCCCGTCATGAATGCGCCTCTTGACGGTGCCCAACGGCAACCCTCTCGCACTCGCTATCTCAGCGAGGCTGTACCCTTTGGCATAGTCCATGAGGGTGTCCAGGCATACCGACCGGGAACGCAACGCCCCAATCGTCGCGGTGATGTCATCAACTATCGTCCGCTGATCGCTCTGTTCCCCACCCTCGGTGTCCCAGTCGCCCAGACGGACTGTCTGCAACGCCTCAAGCCTGCACCCAGCATTGATCCACAGGTTGCGCATGATGGCCCGACACCATGCGAGCAACGGACGGGATGGGTCGTAACAGTCGCGGTGCTCAAGCGCCCTCGTCACTGCTTCCGCTGCGAGGTCGTCGGCACATTCGTCATGGCAGTAGCACCTCGCTATCCTCTTGAGGTCGAAGTACACCGCCACGATGTCCCTTTCAAAGTCCACGGCTTGCTTCCAACATGTCACGGGCAGCACTTTTCATGTCGGCGATTAGATTGTCCAGCCTTTCATACCTCATCTGCCGCACCTCATCCTGGAGAGCGCGGACTTCCTTGCGTAATTTTCGGATTTCTTTGGTCGTATTCATTGTTTCTGTGTTTTTAGATGGTTTGCTGTTGGACGCTGCAAAGGTAGCGCAAGGTAGTGCCACATTCTTGCACTACAAAATTAAAAAAGCCTATTTTTCACGGAATTTTCACGGAATTTCTCGTTTTTTGCCACTTTTTCCGCCCTTTTAATGGCTTAAAAATGAGCGTTTTAAGGTTTGTTTTGACGTAATTTTCACGGAAATTGGACGTAATTTTGACGTTTTTATGCCACTTTACGAGAAAAAGAGCCGCCCCTGGGGGACGGCTGAACCATGCACGAAAGCATGGCGGGGCAATATGATTGGCAAATCACATGAAAAGTCCGGCAATGGGAGGCATTTTCGCCATAGCCTTGTTCCTTTCTACGGCCTGGTGGACCAGGTTGGCATAGATGGCGGCATTCATCCGCATGTCGATGGGAACCTTGAGGATGCACATCACACTGGCAATCTCGCTGTACCAGGAACGGCGCACCTCGTCGGGGGATTTCATCTTGGAGGCACGCTTCTCGTCGTATTCCTCCATGCGTCTGGTCTCATACTCCACCTCGCCGATGATGGACTGGCAGCGGGCGAGTACGGCAGACTCTACTTTCATGTGCTCGGCGCTCACGCCCAGCTCCACGAGGATCGAGCGGGCCATGTCGGGATAACCTGACGAGCACAACGCCATCGCTATGCGGGCGCACTTGTCCTTGATGCGCAACTTTGACCGCTTCTCGGCCTCGTTGAGGTCCATCCTCGCCTGTGCCGGGGATGCGATAGACTTGTACTCTGCGAGGATGCGCACGGCTCTCGCGGCAGCCTCGTATTCGGCAAGTATTTCATCACCCTGGGACACCACCGAATAATCGCCACACGACAACTCGATGATTTCCTGCAATGTCAGTTCGTCAAGACGTTCTTTCATAGCCTCTTGGTCAGATATGCAGCGAAACGCTGCGACCTCAGTTCTTTCGACATGCTCTTCTCAAAGCGGGCAAGTGCCTTTGTCACGGCCTTGGTGTTCGCTGCGACGCGGCCCTCAAGCGACGTGAAGTCATTGATGACAACGGGCTGGCCACTCGACTTGTCTCGGGGCATGGCAAGCGTCAACGAGGCTCCCATTCGCTCCACATCCTCCTGTGTGACATCCGGGAACACCTCGGCACCCTTCGGCAGATCAACGAGCGTCGGCTTGTCGGGTGTCACCCACGCACGACGGCCTACAACGACCAGCTCGGCCTGACCGCCATCACCGACAACGGCAAGACCGCCGGGATGTGGTTTGCCCTTGGTGCCTTCCTTATAGGCTCTGATGGGCTGCGCCAGTGCGGTGGCCATCTGTACGGCACCCATGGCACCTACCAGCGCCATCATCACCCAGTTTGGAGATGCTTTCATGATGCCCAGGGCGGTAGCGATGGCAATCTGGCTGATGTTGTTCGCCTTTTCTGCAACGGCACGCTTGTACTCCAACTGGGCCTTCTTCTTCTCCAACTGTTCCTGCTTGGCTGCTGTGGCGGCTTCTGCGGTGCGTTTGCGCAATTCGGCCTCCTCGGTAGTGATGGCTCCACGCTCGGCAAGTTCCTCGATGTTGGCGATCTGCGCCTCATGGTGCGCATCCTCGGCCTCCATCTGTTCTTCTATCTTGGAAATCTGGCCATCGTACAAGGTGGAGAACAGTTCGGAGACGTTCCCGATGAGTTGAGCGGCCTTTTGCGCCCAATCCTGGAGGTTCTTCATGCGCTGGTCTCGCCCGTCCTGTTCGGCTTGTGCGGCCCTGTCGAGTTGCTTCTCCTCGGCATCACCGACAGCCTTGGCAAGGTCCATCTTCGCCTTGGCGAGTTCCTCGGCGATGCGCTCACGTTCCTCATCGGTCAGGTTCTCCATCTCAAGGGCTGCCTCAAGCCCACGGATGGAAGCCTGCGCCACCTCGATAGCATTCTGCTCTGATAGTTCAGCCTGCTCCCTGGCGTAACGCTTCTTGATCTCGGCAATCTGCTGTTCGTTGCTTCCGGCCAAGCGCAGTTCCTCAAGGTAGATTTCCCGCAAGACGTTCATCTTATCTGCATTCGAGGCTTGGATGCTGGCAATTTCCTGCTCATTCTGCTCTTCCAGTAGTGCCAGACGGTCGGCCTGCATCCCTGCGATGGTATCGTACATCTCTTGGGTGTTCTCCTCGACCTGCCGCTGGTACTCGGCATCGATGGCTGTCATGGCGGTAATCCTCGCCTTCTCCAGTTCCGAGGTGTCCTTGCCATACTTCTTCGCCTGGGCAATGGCATCGTCGTACTCTTTCTGCTTATCAGCAAGAGCCTTTGCCCGCTCGTCGTTGATGTTCGACTCAAGCACGCCGAACAGGGTCTTAACCTGCTCCACCTGTTCCTCGTAAGCCTCGGCTGTGGTTGTGGTGATGACTGCGGCGAGGGCGATGGCACGCTTGGTGGCGGTGTTCTCCCACTCGTCAAGCATGTCGTTGGCCTCGTCGATGAGTTCCTGCATCTGCTTTTCGGCATCCTCGGCACCATTGTCGGCATTTGCAGTGGACTTGCTGCTTCCAGACTTGCGGGTGGACTTCGTACCAGACGAGGATGGCTTGGTGCCCGCACCATACAGCTTCATGCGTTCTTGGATGATGCGACGCATGTCGGCGGTCTGCTTCATGTAGAACTGGTACTGCTGACGATAGTGGTCCGCTGCGGCAACGTCATTATTGACGGTGGCCTCGGCTATCTTGTTGAGATATGCCTGTGCGGTGGCCTCCAACTCAAGCATGTAAATGTAGTCATCTCCAATGGAGATAAGGGCTTTCTTCCACTGGGCCAGGTTCTGGTAGTAGCCGATGGCA
>JAEEGL016494258.1_pt1 | contig 23965 bp, 17 predicted proteins | sample 9134231 | NCBI WGS metagenome assembly JAEEGL01 (sample SAMN16246548, study PRJNA631951) | gut metagenome | biome: gut microbiome; feature: rumen; material: fiber-attached | host: Bos | place: Iran: Karaj | collected 2018-10
AATCCGTATGTCACTTTTCTGCTTCATCGTTAGCCTCATCTTGGCTTTGACTGTCGGTTGACTGTCGGTTGACCGTCGGTTGACTGTCGGTATTCACCGCTAATTTCTTGTATTTCTTCTGGCGCTGCTCCCAACGCTCGCGGGCATACTGCTGCATGTCGATGACTGTGTCGTTCTCGTCGATGATCTCCAGACCGAAGATGGTCTCGATGATGTCCTCGAGGGTCAGAATACCCACAAACATGCCGTATTCATCGATGATTTGCGCGATCTGGCTCTTCTGCTTAAGCATCGAGTCAAAGATCGTTCCAAGCGTCAAGTCCTGGTCGAATGCCGGCAAGGGACGCTTGATACCGCCGAGGGTCTTACGGAAATGATCCTCCGTCAACTCCTCCAATGCATCATTACGCAACACATAGCCGGTGATATACTCCGGTGCTTCGGGCTTATAGAGCGGAATACGCGAGAAATGGTCGTATTCATCGTTGTCGTAATATGCCCTGAGCGTCATGTTCTCCGGCGCTATCTTCGCCACCACGCGAGGCGTCATCACGTCGTACGCATGGATCGAATCGAGACGCATGAGGTTAGAGAAGATCTTATTCTCGTCTTCGTCCACCACACCTTCTTCTTCGCCTACGTTCACCATCGCCAACACTTCTTCGCGGCTGACAGAAGGATCGTCTTCGTTATCCGGCACCATGCGGGAAATCAGTTCAACGAGTCGTACAAGCGGATAAAGGATAAAAATCAGAATGCGGATGGTACGAGCGGTGATACCCATCAACTCGCGCCAGTAGGTCGTACCGATCACTTTCGGGATGATCTCTCCGAAGAAAAGAATGAGGATGGTGGTCAGCGCGGATACCAGGCCGAACCATTTCGATCCGAATACAGCGGTCACTTGCATACCCACACCGGCAGCACCGATGGTATTGGCTATCGTATTGAGCGATAAAATAGCAGCCAAAGGACGACTCGTGTCTTCCTTGTAACTGCTCATCAATTTGGCCGGCGCATAGCCGTCCTCCTCACGTAAATTGATATAACTAAGCGACGTGGACATCAGCACCGATTCCAGTACGGAACACAGGAAACTGACCGCCATGGCGCCAAATAAAAACAATAAAAGTAGTCCCATAAATCAAATTTGGGCACAAAGGTACTGCTTTTTTAGGATATATGCAAATATTTTTGCATAAAAAGGTCCGAGTGCCCGCTTTTATCCCACATTAAACTGACTTCCCCCGATAAACTCGCGCAGAATAGAGGTACGCGGAACAAACGAGGAGGGTAGCGGTTCAAAGAAATTCAGGTAGAACAGCAGCAGTTTCACCGTCTCGTATTCCTTGGCCGTAGCCGATACAGTCTGCAGCGCCGTTTCTACCGTCATACGCAGCGCCGGCATTTCGTAAGTCATCGAAGTGTCGAACAGCGCGTCCGCTTCTTTCTTGAACGGCTCTATCCATTGCGCCTCACCTTCTACTACCGAAGGCCAAACCTTGAGGGTATTCAAGGGCGATTTGCCACGCGTACGCAAGTCGCGACTCATACGACGCAGCAGACGATTGACGTAGGTCGGCACCCATCGCTCGCCATCTAAGGATATCGAACTCATCGGCGCCGCATAGATCTTGAACTTGCTCGCGGCATCGATATGCTCGGTAAGAATCGGATTGAGGGCATGGATACCTTCCATCACCAAGATACCATCCGGCTCCAACTGCAAGGTATCGCCCGTATACTCGCGTTTCTCTTCGGCGAAGTTAAAAGTAGGCAGCGCTATTTCCTGACCGGCTATCAATGCTTTCAGGTCTGCTTCCAACTGCTTGAGGTCGATAGCATAGATGGATTCATAGTCTTTGCTACCATCCGCCTTGAGAGGCGTGAGGCTTCCGTCTACATACCAGTTATCGAGGGACAGCGCCACCGGTTGTTTGCCTTGCGCGAGCAATTCCAGGCACAGCCGATGGCTGGTACTGGTTTTTCCGCTCGACGAAGGACCGGCTATCAGCACGACGCGCACCTCGGGGCGCGCACAGATATCTTGCGCTATCTGACGGAGTTGCTGCTCGTGGTACTCTTCTCCTTCTTTGACCAACTGAGCGGCCCGTCCGCTCTCAATCATCTCGTTAATATGCGCCACGCGGCGTTTCAATTCTTCTATCATACAGGATCGCAATCTATGATTAGTTTGACATTTTTATTCGTTGACTTCGAGAGAATATAGTCTATCGACTCCTTCAATCGGCGTTTGGCTTCGGCGATATTAGCCCCTTGCTCAATACGCAGATTCAGTTCCCGAATCGTATAAGCTTGGACACGCTCGACAGGCGGTATGAAAACAGACGATATACGCGTGCCGAAGACTTGTTTCAGGTGCGCTTGCAACTGCATCGCCACGCTTTGTACACGTACCGCATTATGATCGCGCAACTGCACACGAATTATCCGATGAAATGGGGGATAATGGAATGGTTCTCGCTCCGCTATCTGGTGTTGGTACAAGGCCGTATAGTCATGATTTTGTACCATACCGAGCACCGCATTCTTGGTATCGAAGGTCTGAATCCACACTTCTCCCTTGGTGCCTTTGCGCCCCGCACGCCCTGCTACCTGCTCGAGCATCTGGAAAGCACGCTCGTACGCCCGAAAATCCGGTTGGTTAAACAGCGGATCGGCATTCAGCACCGCCACTAACCGTACGTCATCGAAATGAAGTCCTTTGGTTACCATCTGCGTACCCACTAAGATATCGCATTCATGGCGGGCAAAAGCATTGATGATATCTTGGTAAGCGGTCTTGCTGCGTGTAGAATCCAAGTCCATACGCAACACCCGTGCTTCTGGGAAGAGTTCTTGGATCTCATCTTCGATGCGCTCCGTACCAAAACCGATGGATTTCAGTTCTCCGCCGCATTGCGGACAGACAGGCGGTATAGGGGTGCGGTAACCGCAGTAATGGCAACGTAACTCTTTCGCCCGCAGGTGCAAAGTCATCGGTACATCGCACTGCACACACCGCGGCGGTTGGCCGCAGGATGTACACTGCAGTTGCGGGGCATAGCCGCGTCTATTCTGGAAAAGGATGACCTGTTTGTGCTCCGCCAGGGTCTCGCGGATACGCGCAACAAGCGGGTCACTGAAATGTCCGTACATCTCCTTGCGCTCGTACTGCCGCTTCAAATCTATCAACCGGATATCCGGCAGTTCCACGCCTCCGAAACGCTCGGTGAGGGAAACCAATCCGTACACACCTTTCTGCGCCAAGTAATACGACTCCACGGAAGGCGTAGCCGTTCCTAAAAGCACCTTCGCTTGATGGATCTGTCCCAGAAGAATCGCCGCAGCCCGCGCGTGATACCGCGGAGCAGGTTCTGCTTGCTTATAACTGGGATCATGCTCCTCGTCGACGATTACCAGACCGATATTCGGAATCGGCAAAAAGACCGCACTACGTGCGCCGATGACCACATGGGGTTCCGGACGCGCCGAAGCCAGATAGAGTTCTTCTCGTTCCGCATCGGTAAAACGGCTATGGTACACCGTCAGTTGGTCGCCAAAGATATGCTGGAGGCGCGAGGTGAGTTGGGTAGTCAACGCTATCTCCGGCACTAAATACAGCACATTCTTGCCTTTCTCCAACTGCGATTGGATCAGATGGATATACATATCCGTCTTTCCGCTCGAGGTGACGCCATGCAATAAGACGATCTGTTTGCCGGAAGACCATAAACGCGCGATTTCATCGACACTTTTCGTCTGTGCGGGCGATAGCGGGTGCATGGGTTCGATAGGCCCGTCGTAGGGCGCGAGGTGCGCGCGGCGGCGTTTAGGGGGATTGAGCAAGCGGTTGTCCAGACCGGAAGGTAAAGCAGCCGCCATCACTTCGCCGAGTGTACACATATAATAGCTACTCATCCACTGCCATAAGGCCAGCTGTTCCGGCGATACGATCGGTGCGGTCTCGCTAACAGAGAGGATGGGTTTGATCTTCGCAGTGAAATTCGCGTCCACCGATTCGGTATGCTCCCGCAACACAATACCACGCACCTGTTTGCGCATCAAGGGAACAAGCACGCGGGCACCCGGCGCAGGCATAGACAAACCATCCGGGATGCTATACGTATAACAATCTCGGATGGCTAAAGGTAATATGACGTCAACAAATCTCACCCGCTATGGCTTTGTTATAGCACGCACGACAGAGGGGTTCATAACTATCGGTCTCACCGAGTAAAACGCGCTTCTCGGAAGCCACCAGGCGATGGCTCACATACGCTAAATCGCCGCAGTGCACACAGATAGCATGGGTCTTATACACATCTTCGGCAATCGCCATCAGGGCGGGCATCGGACCAAAAGGTACCCCCTTGAAGTCCATATCCAGACCGGCGCAGATCACACGGATACCGCGTTCCGCCAACTGCTTACATACATCGACAATACCCATATCGAAGAACTGCGCCTCATCAATACCCACTACGTCGATATCGTTGGCCAGCAACAGGATATTCTGACTGGAGTCCACCGGTGTAGACTGAATGACATTGCGGTCATGACTCACCACATCTTCTTCGCTATAGCGCACGTCAATGGCGGGTTTGAAAATCTCTACACGCAGTTTCGCGAACTTCGCGCGCTTCATGCGGCGAATGAGTTCTTCGGTCTTTCCGCTGAACATCGATCCGCATACTACTTCAATGGATCCGCGGCGTAATACCGGTCCTTTGGTGTCTCGTTCTGAAAACATATCTCCTTATTCTTTATTTACTGTTTAATCCACTAACTTGATATCCTGCGCATTCATCTGCAAGGTCGTTCGTCCGCGATAGCTGTTTTCCTCCAGATAGAAACACACGTCGATACGCTTGCCGTTTTGCAAATGCTCAGCCTTGTCACCTTGACCAAAAGCGATTCCGTCCATCGCTACAATACAATCTGTCAAGTCCAGATGCAAGTGTTTGCCTTCACTCACCGCACGCGTGTTGCGGTTATTGATCAGGTTCTTGCAAAGGAAGAGCGGACGCTCATTACCCGGTCCGAAAGGCTCGAGGCATTGCAGGATCTTGTACATCTTCCAATTCATATCGCTCAGTTCTACTTCGGCCTCTACTTCCAATGTCGGTTTTTGTTGCTCAGGCGTGATATGCGCAGCTACGTACGCTTCGAAGCGACGCTTGAACTCCGGCAAATCGGCTTTGTGCATACTCAGTCCGGCGGCAAACTTATGTCCGCCGAAATTAGTAAGCAGATCTCTACAAGAGTCTATTGCGGTGTATATATCGAAATCACTGACCGAACGGGCACTGCCGCTGATGATATCGTCGTCGCCGGCTGTCAGGACTATTGTCGGTCGGTAATAGGTCTCCGTCAGACGGCTGGCCGCGATACCTACCACTCCCTTATGCCACTCCGGCGAGAAGACCACGGTCGTGAATTTGCTCGAATTCATCGGGTCTTTTTCCAATTGTGCGAGGGCTTCATCAGTGGTCTTACTATCGAAATCCCGGCGGTCTTGGTTATAGGAATCTATCTCATGTGCGAAACGTAATGCCGCTTCCGCATCGCTGGTGATAAGCAATCGAACCGCTTCCGCCCCACTCTTGATACGTCCCGCTGCATTGATACGCGGACCGATCTTATAGACAAGGTCGTTGATGGTGATCGTCTTGCCCTCTATACCCGCCACCTGCATGATAGCCTGTATACCCACAGACGGCTGCGCATTGAGTGCACGCAAGCCGTAGAACGCCAAGATGCGGTTCTCGCCCGTGACAGGTACGATATCGCTGGCGATACTCATCGCCAAGAGCGGTAAGAGACGATAGACCTCCTGCATCTCTATTCCGCGGCGCTGCGCGTAAGCCTGCACTAACTTAAAGCCCACCCCGCAACCACTTAGTTCCTTGAACGGATACTGGCAGTCCGCGCGTTTCATATTCAGCACCGCTACAGCATCGGGGATGACGCTTCCGGGCGTATGGTGGTCGCAGATAATAAAGTCGATCTTTTTATCATTGGCATACGCGATCTTATCCACGGCTTTGATTCCGCAGTCCAAAGCGATGACTAAAGTGCAGCCTTTCTCTTGGGCGGTGTCGATGCCTTTAGTAGAGATACCGTAGCCTTCGGTATAGCGATCGGGAATATAATAGAGAAGGTTATCCGTCTGCGTGCGGAGGAAAGAATACATCAGCGCCACGGCCGTCGTACCATCCACATCGTAGTCGCCATAAACCATGATACGCTCGTTGGTATCGATGGCGCGGCAGAGCCTGTCTACCGCTGCGCCCATGTCGCGCATCAGGAACGGATCGTGCAGACTATCCAACGACGGACGGATATACGCCCGTGCTTCTGCACCGGTGCGCAGTCCTCTGCCGGCTAAGATACGCGCAGCTACCGGACTGATATCCAGTTCGGTCGTCAGTCTATCCGCTGCCGTCTGCTCTTCCGGCGTCAGTTGTTTAATATGCCAATTGGTATTCATCTGCTTCTTGCCATTGCGGCAGTACTTCTCTAAAATGTCTTAGTTTTTCTATAGATAGGTCCACTATCTTTGTTCCTGCTTCGTAGTCCTCAAAGCCCGCTATATCTTTGAGCCAGGTGTCGTAGGCTGCCGAATGACCGTTATAATCCATCTGCAACCCGTCCGTACCGACCATATTCACGCCGATACCGTAACAGTGGTTCTCTGCTGCGCGGGCCGGAAGGAGTGCATCCCAATACTGGATACGCACGGTCGGCCAACAAGCTACGACAATCAACAGGTCGTACAGGTTGCTCTTGTCCTGCCGCAGCCATACAGGAAAACGCAGGTCATAACATACCGCCAGACGTATCTTGACTCCTCGGTATTCAAAGATCGGTCGCTCATTTCCGGGTGTAAAGAACTCCGCTTCTCCCCCGCTGGCGTACAAGTGGTGCTTGTCGTAGTACTGCGGGGTGTCGTTGGGACGGAAGATAAATCCGCGATTGCACAGTTTGCCGTTATCCGATGCCATCATCGAACCGACGATCGCCAGATCATACGTATCCGCCATACGCTGAAGCGCCTGACAGGTCGGTCCGGTAAGCCAAGGTTCTGCCAATCCGGGACGATCGGGACAGAAACCGGTACTGAACATTTCCGGCACTACGGCCATGTCTGCTTGCCCGGCTACTGCCCGCAGGCGTTCATCCAGCAGGCCTATGTTCGCCTGCGGATTAGCCCACTCAATCGGATATTGCAAAAGCGCTATCTTCACTTTTATTTCTTCCCCTTCTTCTCTACGGGTCCGCCGGCGATCTGCTCGCGCATGGCGGTGTCGGCCTGGATATTCTGCATGCGGTAGTAGTCCATGATACCGAGGTTGCCGTTGCGGAAGGCTTCCGCCATCGCTTGCGGCACGAGCGCCTCGGCCTCAATCACTTTCGCACGCGCCTCTTGTGCTTTCGCTTTCATCTCCTGCTCGGAAGCAATCGCCATGGAGCGACGCTCTTCTGCCTTAGCTTGAGCGATATTCTTATCAGCTTCCGCCTGATCCATCTGGAGTTGCGCACCGATATTCTTACCTACGTCAATGTCGGCGATGTCGATAGAGAGAATCTCGAAAGCGGTGCCGTCATCCAAGCCCTTAGAAAGCACTAATTTACTGATGGAATCGGGGTTTTCGAGCACCATCTTATGGCTCTCGGCACTACCGATAGAGCTAACGATACCTTCGCCTACACGGGCAAGAATCGTATCCTCTCCGGCACCTCCGACGAGTTGCTTGATATTCGCGCGAACGGTCACACGGGCTTTCGCGATGAGCTGGATACCGTCTTTGGCTACGGCCGTTACAGGCGGAGTATCGATAACGCGAGGATTGACGCTCATTTGCACCGCTTCGAACACATCACGACCGGCTAGGTCAATAGCTGTCGCCATTTGGAACGGCAGATTGATACCAGCTTTGCTGGCCGAAACCAAGGCATGTACTACGCGCTCGATATGTCCTCCCGCGAGATAGTGCGCCTCCAGACCATCGCGCTTGACATCCGTCAGACCGGCCTTATGCGCCTCGATCATACAATTGACGATCTTGGTAGGGGGTACTTTACGGATACGCATCAAGAAGAGTTGTATCAGACTGATATGCACACCGCTCACTACGGCATTGATCCAGAGCATGAACGGCACATAGTACAAGAAAATAATCACGGCGATGCCTATCAAGGCATACAGCACGAGAGAGAGAGCACTCAGATCCATAGGAATTCGAATTTATGATTTATGACTTTTGTTTTTCTTCTCTTCTTTTTTGAGTTTGTTGTCCGCCAACTCAACATGGCTGTCAATCTTGGCATCCAGCGCCATCTTATCCAGCGCGTTACTGCGCACGAATCCGAAGATAGCGAGACCTGTCAGAAGCACGCAAGCACCTAAAGTAATCAATCCTGCGACATGACCGATCCAGATCCATGCCACTACTACCGCGCCTATCAGCGCGATAAAACCACTCACGCCCGCAATACCGAAGCCCGGCAAAAGGAACATCTCCATTAATAATAACGCGACGCCCGCGAGCACTAATAATACGACTAAAAAGATATTCATGCAAGTCCTTTCTATAAAAAAATTCAAATATTTTTTTCAATTCGGCTGCAAAGATACTAAATATCTTTGATATATGCAAGCGAAAAAAAATAATTTGCACAAATAAATTATTTATACTACTTTTGCACCGATTTTTTGAGGGACACCTTATTATATATTGCATATGAGCAAGAATTTGGTAATAGTAGAGTCTCCGGCAAAGGCGAAGACGATTGAGAAGTTTCTGGGGAGCGACTATCATGTGTTGAGTAGTCAGGGTCATATCCGCGATATCGAACCGCTGGGAAAGAACTCGATGGGTATTGATTTTGAGAACGGTTATCAGCCTCATTATGTGATAGATGCGCACAAAGAGCACTTACTGGACCAATTAACCAAAGAGGTAAAGAAAGCCGACACCGTTTGGTTGGCATCCGATGAGGACCGCGAGGGAGAAGCTATTGCCTGGCACTTAAAAGAGGTGCTTGGTCTGGATAAGAAAGATACCAAGCGTATCGTCTTTCATGAGATCACCAAATCGGCTATTCAGGAAGCTATTCAGCATCCGCGCGATATAGACTATAATCTGGTGAATGCCCAACAGGCACGTCGCGTGCTGGACCGCATCGTAGGATTTGAGTTATCGCCTATCCTTTGGAAGAAAGTGACGACGGGTCTCTCCGCCGGTCGCGTCCAATCGGTAGCCGTTCGCTTGATCGTAGAGAAAGAGCGCGAGATAGAAGCCTTCCGCGCCTCGTCATCCTATCGTATTTTTGCCGATTTCATCGGTACAAATCCCGGTGACGCATCGGTGCTTCGCTGCGAATTGAACCATCGCTTCTCGCATAAGAAAGATGCGATAGAGTTTCTCGAGAGTCTTCCTAAGTCGCAATTCATCGTACGCGACGTACAGCGCAAGCCGGTGAAGCACCTCCCTGCTCCGCCGTTCACTACGTCGTCCTTGCAGCAAGAAGCGGCGCGTAAGTTGAAATTCCCTGTATCGAAGACGATGCGCCTGGCGCAGTCGCTGTACGAGAGCGGAAAGATTACCTATATGCGTACGGACTCAGTGAACCTCTCTTCGCTGGCGCTCGCTACAAGCAAAGAGGTGATTGCACAGTTATACGGCAGCGAGTATGTACATACGCGCCAGTTCCACACAAAGGCCAAAGGAGCTCAGGAAGCGCACGAAGCCATTCGTCCGACCTATATGAACGTACAGACAGCCGGTGCGACAAGGGATGAGCAACGCTTGTATGAATTGATCTGGAAACGTACTATCGCCTGCCAGATGGCCGACGCAGAGAGCGAAAAGACGAATATTGAGGTGTCTGTATATGGAAGCAAATACGCGTTTACGGCCGTAGGCGAAGTCATTTCGTTCGACGGTTTCACCCGCGTCTATGTACAATCAACCGATGAGGAAGAAGAGACCCGCCGCGTATTACCGGCTATGTCTCCGCGCGAGCGGTTGAGGCTGCAAGGCGCAGAGGGAATTCAGACCTATGCCAAACCGCCGTTGCGGTATAACGAGGCGACGCTCGTGAAGCGCATGGAGGAATTAGGTATCGGTCGCCCGTCCACCTATGCTACGATTATCGAGACCATTCAGAATGTCAAATACGTAGAGAAAGGATCAGTAGCCGGTCAAAAACGCGACTGCACCATTCTGACACTTAAAAACGACGAGGTAGTAGAACATCAGAAATCCGAGATCTACGGCGCAGAGACGCAACGATTGTTGCCGACGGATTTGGGCCGTATCACGAATGATTTTCTGGTAGCGCATTTCCCGCAGATTCTAAGCTATGACTTCACGGCGCATTCGGAAGAGCAGTTCGACCGCATTGCGGAAGGTAAGGCAGAGTGGGTCAATACCGTCGATACGTTCTATAAGACCTTCAAACCATTATTATCGTCGATTTCATCGGGAAAAGTGAGTGGACGACTGCTGGGTAATGATCCGGAAACAGGTCAGCCCGTAATCGCGAAAATCAGTAAGATAGGCCCGTGCGTGCAGTTAGGTGACGCGGCGAACGAAAAACCGAAGTTCGCGAGTCTGAAGAAAGGCCAGTCGATCTTCTCTATCACGCTCTCGGAGGCCTTGGATCTCTTCCGCGCCGCACAGCCGGCTTCGCTGGGCGAATACGAAGGACAAACCATCACGACGGGCACCGGTAAGTTCGGTCCGTATCTCCATTACGGCAAGACCTATATCAGTCTTCCGCGCGGAAAAGAGGTATCTTCTATGACGCACGACGAGGCGGTGGCGCTGATTGAACAGCAGAAAGAGAAAGAAACGCCGATTCAATCCTGGGGAGATATCCAGATCATGCGTGGTCGGTACGGAGCATATATTCGGACGGAGAATGGTAACTATCAGTTGCCGAGAACAGCGATAGCAGATACGATTTCGGAGGCCGAAGTTCGTGAAATTATTGCCAAGACAGAGCCATTAAAGCCCATAAAACGCACTTTTAAACGAAAAAGTGTAAAATAATTTGCAAAAAATTTGCTCAATTCAAAAAAAAAGCAGTACTTTTGCACCCGCTTTCGAAGAAATCGAGAAAATTTGCGCCAGCAAATAATCGAAGCGAGCAAAGCGAGCGAGAAGTAGCGCAGTTGGTAGCGCACTACGTTCGGGACGTAGGGGTCGGGCGTTCGAGTCGCCTCTTCTCGACAAAAAGGATGGTCGATGGCCATCCTTTTTGGAAAAAGAACAATCATAGACTAGCAATACAATGGCTAATTTTCAAAAACTGACTCCTCGCAGCGAGGATTACTCCAAGTGGTACAACGAATTGGTAGTGAAAGCCGACCTGGCTGAGCAGAGTGCCGTTCGCGGATGTATGGTAATCAAACCTTATGGCTATGCCATATGGGAAACTATTCAGGCCGAACTGGATCGTCGATTCAAAGAGCAAGGTGTGAAGAACGCCTATTTCCCGCTCCTTATTCCGAAGTCTTTCTTAAGTCGTGAGGCAGAGCACGTAGAGGGTTTTGCCAAGGAGTGCGCCGTAGTGACGCACCACCGCTTGATGAATGACCCGAACGGTCGCGGTGTGGTCGTAGACCCGCAGGCGAAGTTAGAGGAAGAACTCATCATTCGTCCGACGAGTGAGACGATCATCTGGAGTACGTACAAGAATTGGATCTCGTCCTATCGCGACCTGCCTATCCTTTGCAACCAATGGTGTAACGTGATGCGTTGGGAGATGCGTACGCGTCTTTTCCTTCGTACGGCGGAGTTCCTTTGGCAGGAAGGTCACACGGCGCATGCCACCAAAGAGGAGGCAGAGGATTATGCACGCCAGATGCTGGATGTATATGCCGACTTCGCAGAGAACGTGATGGCTATTCCGGTGCTGAAGGGCGTGAAGAGTCCGAACGAGCGTTTTGCCGGTGCGTTGAACACCTATTGCATCGAGGCGATGATGCAGGACGGTAAGGCATTACAAGCAGGTACGAGTCACTTCCTCGGCCAGAACTTCGCGAAGAGTTTTGACGTACAATTCCTGACGAAGGAGAACAAATACGAGTATGTATGGGCTACGTCTTGGGGTGTTTCGACCCGTCTGATGGGTGCGCTCATCATGACGCACTCGGACGACAACGGTCTGGTACTGCCGCCGCACTTGGCGCCGATACAAGTCGTTATTGTGCCTATCTTTAAGAAAGAGGAAGACTTGGCGAAGCTGATGGAGAAACTCAATCCGATTGCCGACCAGATGAAAGCGCTCGGTATCCGCGTGAAGGTAGATACGGACGAGAAATATACGCCGGGATATAAGTTCGCGGACTATGAGTTGAAGGGAGTGCCCGTTCGTCTCGCGATGGGTGGCCGCGATTTGGAGAACGGCACCATCGAGATCGCACGTCGCGACACGCAGACCAAAGAGACGATTTCTCTCGATGGAATCGTAGAAAAAGTGCAGGCATTGCTCGAAGAGATCCAGAAGAACTTGCTGAAGAAGGCCCTTGACTTCCGTATCGCTAACACCCGCGAGGTGAATAGCTACGAGGAGTTCAAAGAGGAGCTGAAGAAAGGCGGCTTCCTGCTCGCCCACTGGGACGGTACGGCTGAGACTGAGCAACGTATCAAAGACGAGACGAAAGCGACAATCCGTTGTATTCCATTGGCAGACCTGCCGGGCCACAAGAGCGAACCGGGTGTCTGCATGGTGACAGGCAAACCGTCTGCAGGTCGCGTAGTATTTGCATTGAACTATTGAGAAGAATAGCATTCATAGTTTTGGGGTTGGCAGTGGGTATGAATATGCTCGCTGCCAATGTTTTAATGACCCCCGCGACAGAAGTTAAGCGGACGTATCTGGACTCGTGTATGATTCGCGTGACGGGTAATGATACCTTGTATCTGGCGTGGCTGCATGAGGTATGGGTGTACCCGCCGATGAGGTTCAAGAATAAGAAACAGGAGAAGTTCTACTGGCGCACGGTACGGGACGTGAAGAAATGTCTGCCATACGCCAAGAGCATCACCAAAGATATGGAGTATGCCAACTGGGAGTTGGCGAAGTTACCGGACCAGAAAAGCCGGAGGAAGTGGTGGCGCTCGTACGAGCGATACCTCTTTAAGAAATACGAGAAAGATTTTCGGGGCATGTACGCCAGTCAGGGTATGATGCTGATGAAACTCATGGACCGCGAGACGGACAAGACGAGTTACGAATTGATCAAGCAGTACAAGGGCAAGGCAAGTGCGAACTTCTGGCAATTCATCGCCAAACTCTTCAAAAACGACCTGAAGGAAGAATACGACGCGGCGGATAAAGACCGCATCACCGAGCGGGTCATCAATCTGGTAGAAGCAGGGCAGTTATAGCGCTGCTTCTTTTTTTAGCGTAAGGGATAGCCTCTTCGGAGCGCTTCAAAAGCTTCGGGTTGCGCTTGCAGGTCGCGGGTGATTCGTTCCAACCAACCCGGAGCGGTATCGCCTTGTGAGGGGAATGAAGGAAGGGTGACGGGCGGCAGAGCGAACGTGCAGGCGATGGCGTCGAGGCATGTCTGCGACGCATTACGTTTGCCTTCTACGGAATAGCCGGCGATGTGCATAGACGCGCGGAAAGCGCGTTGTAGTACGGCGGGGTCTATATGCGGTTCGTTCTCCCAGGTGTCGAGGATAAACGGATGACCGCTAGCCAGCAGCGCCTGCTCGTCCACTACCCCACCTCGCGCCGCATTGATGATCATGGCATGGGGTTTGCAGCGAGAGAGGAAGGCAGCATCGCAAAGATGGAAAGTAGGGTTAGGGGTTAGGGGGTTAGAGGTTAGAGGTACATGGAAAGTGATGATGTCGCAATTTCTCGCGATCTCATCGAGAGAAACGCCGATATGCTTGGGCGGGTCATTAAGGAGCACTTTCAGTCCGCGACGCTCCGCCATCTTAGCCACTAACGAACCCACATGACCAACACCGATGACACCGATGGTCGGTGTATTGGGGATTGGAGATTGGAGATTGAAGATTGAAGATTGAAGATTGGTGATTTCGTTAAGGGCTTCTTCGATATAATCGCATACAGCTTGGGCATTGCATCCGGGACAAGCGGTCCATGAGATGCCGTGCGCCTCGCAATAGGCCGTATCGATATGGTCAAAACCGATGGTGGCGGTACATACCAATCGCACGGATGAACCCGCCAATAGCGCTTCGTTGACCTTCGTGCGCGTACGCACCACCAGCACATCCGCATGGCGTACAGCCGCAGCGTCTATTTGCTCCGGTTCCATCGGAGAAATATCGACGTCGGGCCACGCCTTACGGATGGCTTCAACCAAGTACGGAATATGTGCGTCGCAAACTATTACCAAGTACCTATCACCAATTACAAATTATACTTGATATTGTCTATCAGACGAACAGGTCCGCAATAGACGGTGATGCAGCCGATGGCATGCGCGAAGGTGTCGGTAGGCAGGAGTGTTGTTTGGTCTACTATCTCGTAGTACTCCACTTCCAGACCGGGTACGGCATTGACGGTATCGATGACGCGTTGCTGTACTTCCGCCACAGTTGCATCTTTTGCCCATTTCAACGACTCAAAAAGGGTGCGGGAGATCGCGAGTGCCGTTTGTTTCTCGGCGGCAGAGAGTCGTTCGTTACGGCTGGAGAGCGCCAATCCGGATTCTTCGCGTACGATCGGGCAGTCAATGATCTTCAGGTCTCCGAACGTACCGGCCATGGTGCTGCGCTCTACCATGTGGTGAATGATCGCCAGTTGCTGAAAATCTTTCTCGCCGAAATACGCCTTATCAGGTTGGACAAGATAGAAGAGTCGGCTAACGACTTGCACCACGCCGTTGAAATGGCCCGGGCGCATCTTACCTTCCATCACCTGGTCAAGTCCGGCGAAGTCGAAAGCGAAGGTGGTGTTCATCTCTTCGGCGGAGTACATCTCTTCGGGCGTAGGCGCAAAGACGAAATGCGCACCGATGGAGCTGAGCAGCTCTGCATCGCGCTCGATATTACGGGGGTATTTAGCCAGGTCCTCTTTGTTATTAAACTGCGTAGGGTTGACGAAAACGGACACGACGCATACGTTGTTCTCTGCTACGGCGCGGCGTACCAAGGACGCATGTCCGGCGTGCAGCGCACCCATCGTCGGTACTAAACCGATGGTTTTGTTTGCTTCCTTGCAGGCCTGTACCGCCGCCTGCAATTCTTTTTTAGTAGTGATGATTTGCATACTTATTTTTTGCAGTTACGTTTCTTGCGGAATTCTTTCTGAGCTTTCTTGAGTTGTTTCAGATATGCTTTGCTGGTGTGAATGCGCGCGAAGGCTGCACCGGCAACTACGCGGGCGGCATCGACATCACTCTGCCAGTGGAAACCGACGATGACACGACTCTGGCCGTACTCAAATCCTTCTTTGAGCAGCGCATCCTGGTCGGCAGGATCAACTTCGCAGAGGATGAGAGCCGTAGACCAACCGAGCGTTGTATGTCCGGAGGGGTACGAACCGTTGTGGCTGAGGGGTTCTTCATCGGCCGGAATGAGGGTCGGCTCATGGAACACCATGTACGGGCGCTTGCGCATATACGTGATTTTGGCGCTGTCGCATGCAAAATCGGTTGTCTTGGTGGCGTCCGTCAGCAGTTTCCATATCTGCGGGGTGTTCTTCTCGGAGATCTCTATACCGAGCACCGGAGAGAAGATAGCCGCCATGCGCGCGATGCTGTATTCGGCATCCAGACGGGCTTTCTCGCCGCGCGGCGTGGGACGCATACTTTTGCCCCAGTTATACTGGGCGGTGTCGTAGGCAAAGCGCATCGAGTTAGCCTGCGGCGGTCCCGGCAGGTAATGCAAGGCGTTCGGCATCTCCGGAGAGGTGAAATACGGATGTGGCGTGCTTGCCATCAGATAGACGGACAAGCAGAGCGCAGGAATAAGGAATAATCGTTTCATAGATGTATATTGTTTGATTTATTTGACTTCAAAATCATGGTTGTTTAACAGCGCCTTCAGTTCGGCTACAATCTCTTCCTGGATGCGCTTCGTATCGGCCTGCAGCGTCTCATAGTCTTCCGCAGAGCGGAAACGGCTGTCCGGCACCTCCACATAGACCTTCAGCACGGGTTCGGTACCGCTCGGGCGGATGGTAACCTTGATGTGGCTTTCGGCCGTGAAATACTGCAAGGTATTCTCCTTCTGCGGCAGGTTTCGGCCCTTGTACGCATCTTCCTTGAGGTAATCCAGGCTGGTGAACGACTCGCCATGGATGGTCTTCAGATGATTGCGGAACACATCCATCACCAGCGGTTTGTTAGTTGCCCATAACTGACCGTTGTGAGCCTCTATCTTCATCTTGACGGTGTATTCGCGCTGGAAGCCGTAGTGGAGATAGATAGCCATCAGATCATCCCAAAGGGTCGTACCGCGCGCCTTGGCGCCGGCCGTCATTTCAGCCAGCAGACAGATCGATGCCGGTGCATCTTTATCGCGTGCGCAGTCGTAAGGCAAGTAGCAGAAACTCTCCTCGCCGGCACCGATGAAGATACTATCCGGATGGAGCGGGCGAATGGACACGATGCGGTGGGCGATCCACTTGAAACCGGTGTACTCGTCATACATCTTGATCTTCGCCTCATCCGCGATGCGCTTCACGATCTCCGAGGTCACGATGGTTCGGCCCATAAACGCTTTCTCCGGCATCTTGCCCAAGTGCTTGCGGGTGTCGATGATATATTGGGTGAAGAGCATGGTCGATTGATGTCCATCCACGCGATGCCATACGCCCTGACTGTCTTTGCAATAGAAGCCGAAGCGGTCCGCATCAGGGTCGGTAGCTACCGCCAGATCGGCATCCTCTGCCTGCGCTTGCTCCAGCACCCATCGCATAGCGTTTTCGTCTTCCGGATTGGCTTGGCGGGAAGGAATATCTGCCACCGAAGCGAACTGTCCGTTGTCCGGTTTCTGTAAATCCACCCTGCTTACCTGCGTCACGCCCATCTTAGCCAAACACATGGGCACGATGTTATATCCGGCTCCGTGCAACGGGGTATAGACAATCTTCAGGTATCTCGCTTGAGCCGCAGCATCCAAGTCAATCAAGGCCGTCATCACGGTATCGGCATACACGCGGTCCATATCCTCACCGATGAAGGTTACCAGACTGTCCACACGCGTGAATCGGATGTCCTCTATCCGTACCTTTTTGGCTTCCTCTATGATGAGGCTGTCATGCGGCCAGACAATCTGACCGCCGTCACTCCAATAGGCTTTGTATCCGTTATACTCCTTCGGGTTGTGAGACGCGGTGATGTTGACTCCTCCGGCACACTGCTTCTCGCGGATAGCAAAACTGATCTCCGGCGTCGGACGCATGTCGTCAAACAGGAGCACATAGATACCGTTGGCGGAGAACACATCCGCCACCATGTCCGCAAACTCTTTGCTGTTATGCCGGCAGTCATATCCCACCACGACCCTGCAGCAACAGTTGGGGTTTTCCTTCTTCAGATAATTGGCGAACCCTTGCGTAGCAAGAGCGACGGTGTACCTGTTCATCCGGTTCGTACCGGGTCCCATCAATTCGCGCAGACCCGCCGTACCGAACTTCAAGGTGTCGCCGAAAGCGGCAATGATCGCATTCGTATCACCGTTTTGGAACCATTCGTCCAGCATTTGTTTGTCTTCCGGTGTCGCAAACGGATTATCATACCAGGCTTGCCGGTACGCCTGGATCTCCGGACTGAACGTCGCCTGTCTGGTACACGCCATCGTGCCTGTTAAGGCGAGGATCAGAATCAATGTGTGAGTTTTTTTCATACGTTTACATAGTTTAATGACCGGTTGCCAAGTATCTTTGATAAAGAGGAAAGGCAGGAAGAATAAGATGATACAGAACAGGACATATTCTGCCATTACCCACAGGACAAAGACCAGCGATACAAACCAATACCACCAGCTGTTATCGAGTATCCGGTGCAACCAATAGTCATACCAATAGTACGGAAAGTCGATGAATTGCCCGCTCAGTATTTTCCATGCGGCATTTCGCATGGTCTGTTTGCGGTATATCTCCATCGCTACCAGCACCTGCCCGACATTGTTGAGGGGATTATTATCATTCACGCCGAAGGTCAACATACCGTCGTGCTCAATCTTCAGCGGTTCTTTCTTGCTGATTTGCAGACGGGGTAAGGCATAGATGCGATCCGGGCAAAGGGAGTCGGTGAGACGCAATCGGGTTTCGGGTATAATCTGCATCAGCACATCGCCGAAAAGCGCTGTTTTATCTAAGCCGCGGGGGTTATTCACCTTGCGGTTCTTCAGGTCAATCTTTTTGGGGTTATCCGGATCCACCTCTTCGGGCGGCGTAGTTACATCCACATAGCGGAATACCGTATCACGAATGGCATCAAAGGAATCCAGCAGGTTATTTTTCACATACTTCTCTCTGACATCCGCCCAGAAATTGTTTTCGGTGGCTTTGATCAGTTTTTCATAGTTCGTATGGTACGCTCCGGAACCGGCGATGAACAAGATGTCGTCTTTCTGCACCTGTATACCCGAGGCCGCCCATGCTTCGGCAGGGTCATAGAGGAACATCGCATACTCGCTATTGAATGACTTGCGCTCGAAGGCACCGAACGGATTGATATGCAGATCCACTTTGTGCAGCAGCACATTTTGCACATAGAAGGAGGCACTGTACAGGACGAATCCGAGCGTGAAGATGAAGACCAGCGCAAAACCGATAAAGCGCGCCACTCGGAATCGCAGCGGCTTCTTCCCCGGGGCTAAGAGGACCGTCAAAAAGCTATCATTCTCGATAGTGACTCTGTCGTTGCCGCTATCGATAATGTGCTGCAGTATTTCTTTAGGTATTTGAGTAGCCATATTACTTACGATAATTCTTTTCAACAATAATCAAGAAGGAGCCGACATTATCATCGTACCATGCTTTCGGGTACTTGTTCTCCAGATAATAATCCATTTCCGTCTTTATCGTCAAGGTATCTTGCTTTTTAGCTTTTTCATTATAGTACGGACCAAACTGGAAGTACGTATGGCGTAAGATTTGTCTATATGTTCTGGATTCCTTCTCCGTAAGCTTTGCCTCCTTGTCTCCTATAGGCTGCAGGTCCGATTGCTTCTGAAGAAGCCCGCTTTTCGTCTTGATAAAATCACGACGTTTCTGAAAATCTTTGTTCGTTTCTCCGTCCATCTTTTTCGCCGTATCCGATATAAGCTTATAGTTCTCTTTGAGCATCCTCTTAATCGTTGTCGAATCCAGGACGATATCGTTGATGGCGAAATAGAGCGTACCTCCTTCGTTGATGATGATGTTCTCGCGGTGCTGTGAGATGAAATAGAAGTTCTTCTCTTCCTCCTCGTTTCCGGGTTTCAACGGCGGCCGGTCTGCGCCTTTATAGACCTGCATCACCAGTGCGCTATTAGGCATATCTGATACGATACGGAACTTGCGGCGCGCTTTGTCGCGCTCACTGATATAATTGACGCGTTCTCCGTTCGCATCGAAATATTCCTCATCCGGCTTGAAATTACTTCCTGCCGCTTTGTGCAAGTGGTGAATAGCGGTATGTGCCGTTCCGGACGAGTGAACGGAAAGCACATCTCCCTTATCTACCGTAATACCGGAATTGGCCCAAAGGGTCGCGGTGTTGAACAGGAAATACGATACCTCTTTCTGCTCGTCCTTGAGGGTGGTGGCGCCCAGCGCATTCGTCGTGATATCGCTATAGGTATAGGCTTTCTTCAATTGGATGGCGATAAACGACACTCCGGCAAACAGCGCCAGGCCGATAATCACCACTACCAGCACCAGCCGGAATACCTTTTTATTGTCATCCAAAACATCTACAATATCCTGCCACCGTTCGATATGAATGTGGAGTTCTTGTTTGCTTTTCTGACGCTCTTGTGCGCCTTGTTCTTTCTCTTTCATGGGTATGTGTGTTTATAATTTTCTCGCTTTATAGAGCATAAATTCTATTCTATTTTTGTGTTATTTCGCTACTGTCCATGTCGGGGTGTAGGGAGCGGAGGGTGAACCGAGGCGGCCGTCGTTGACATACACGAAGGTCTCTTTGGCCACGAAGACACGCTTGAGGTCGGGAGAGTAGAACTTCAGCAGGACATTCTCTCCCTGCGCCGAAGGCGAGATATAAAGGTAATAGAGGCCGTCCACGAAGTCCACCGAACTCGTCACGCCGCAGCAGTCGTCACCGATAAACGCCGCGAGGATACCGGGTTGGGAAGCAATGGACACCTTCACGATAGCCGTCATAGACGACATCAGGTCATTCTCTACTGTGAGTTCCCAATTGGGGTTCGGTTGTTCACTTTGGTTCACGAACGGGTCGGAATTCTCGCAGCCTGCTCCGATAAGCAGGACTGCAAGAATAATTGCAAACTGGAAATTGAAGATTGGAGATTTACTCCATCTTTTTACCTGTGACATCATATTTCTCATTGTTTCGGATTATTACTACGTGATCGTTTTCGAGGATCTTGTACGGACGGTCATCCGTCGGTTGGAGGATAACCGGTGCCTTGAGGGTTCCGTGATGCGCATCCGTGACATACGAAATCGGTTGCTCTGCAGTCAGCGGCGTGCCGTCTTCGGTCTCGAAGCGGAGTTCGCCTATGCCGTCATACGAGATGGTGAGGAAGTAAACGACTTCGTCGGTGTTTGATGTATTATGTATGATGTATGACGTCGCAACACCGACGAGTTCGTCGCCAATATAAGCCATCACCTTTGTACATTGTACATCGTCACTTTGTACTTTCGCAATCATCGTCATGTTCGTGGCGGCGTTACCGCGGAACTTCGGCGCACGTTGCGGGGCAGCGTTGGAAGTGGCCTTGTTGAAGAACCGCACATTGACGGCACCGCTGCCGAGACGGCGGAACATGTATCCTTCACCCGGACGGACAGCCGTCAGGTCTCCTTCCCAGCGTTTGTTGTTCGTGAAGACCGCAAAATGGTCGTGGCTCTTGAGCATATCACCCGGCGTTGCGTACTGGTAGTAATCTGCCAAAGCTTCTGTGACAGATGTCGCTTCTTTGAACAGGCACGGGAACGCATTCCAAGCACCATTGCCGTTCAGCGTGATATGCATCGAGTCCTCCGGCAGCGTATTACCATAGACGCGCATAGTATTACCATTCTTTGTATAAATCATGTGCATCCATATGTAGTAGAAATGGTAGAGAGAACCGGTGAAGCACCCGAGCGAGTCGCTATAGACGCAGAAATTGCGGGTATAAGGATTCTTCATGAGGTCTCCTTCGCTCCATGGTTCTGCTGCTGTCATAACGTTGTTAATCACGCCGGTTGCATTTTGTTGAACGTCGATATTGAACGATGTCCAGTTCCAGCCCGGGTTGAGCACAATGTTCTGTACTTCTGAACCATTCGTAACAAACAGAACAGGGTCGCTATTGCCACATCCGTAGATGGCTCCTTCCGCAAACTTGATGGTCAGCGGTTGGTCGTTGAGCGAGGTGTTGAGGTTGAATGTCTTGCCGGTTGAAGCCTGCCAGAGAACGAAGTTCACCGGTTTGTTCGCCATCGTCTCATTACCATAGACGGTGACGTAGAGTCGGGACTGGTTGGTCGCGGCATCGAAGGAGATATTCGCCATTCCGACGCACTCCTCTTTGCAGGTCGCATAGATGATATCGCGCTCGTCGGTGTCGTAGGTGTTGTCGATGAGCACTTGACCGCAGACGGACATGTTGAGCGGATAGTTATTCCGATCCACCTCGTCGTACGGCGGCATGGCCTCGACGTTATACTCGATATGGAGCGGTTCGCTCAGTCCTTCCTCGTCGGTGAGGTAGATGATGTCGCTGTATTCACCGACGTTGATTTGGCTGTTGAAGGTCAGACGAATGGTCTTTTCCTCCAGCGGATCCATCGCGCCGTAGGTGGAGCTAACCGTCAGCCATGACGGCAGCGATTCGATGGTGTAGGTATGGCGTTTACCACTCTGGTTGATGATGTCGATGCGGGTCTCTACGTCCTCCGCTGCATTGTCTTCGGTCGTGATGGTCAGTTTTTTGGCGGACCATTTCAGGCTGTTGCGATCCACGAAGGCGGTCCAGCTCACCGGCGAAACCATCGGGTTGCCGTTCAGGTCTTCTACGTCACGCACGGTCACGTATATCGACTGCTTGTTCACTTCGTAATCGCGGTTGAGGACGTTGACCATCAACTCGTCGTTGTTGAATGACCAATCGAAATAGAGTTTGTTCAGCACGCCCTTCGACTTAATCGGCGCGTTCACTAACTCACTCATTCCCTCATTTACTGCTCCTTGTACCAGCGGTACGGTTTTCTTGACCACCTTGCCGTTCGCATCTTTGAAGACACGCTGGTCGTTGATGGAGAAGCGCTGTTCGATGATGCCGTTGGGGTTGGTGTACTGCTCTTCGAAAGGCAGGTACGCGAAGAGTCCCATCTCATCGCCGGTCAAGGCGTTGTCGTCGTACAACTCGACGAGCGATTTCGGCAGCGCCTGCTCGAAGATCACGAACTCATCGATATGGCCTTTGAAGCCGTTTCCGCCGAGCCACATCGCGCCGGTGATGCCGTCGAGTTCGGTGGCGTTGAACGTCTTCACGATCTTGCCGTCGAGGAAGAGCGAGACGTTGTTAAACGTGCGGTTAACGGTCAGCACGAAGTGGTGCCACTCGGCGTCAGCATAACCTGCGGGCACGTCCCATTGCTGGTTGTCCGCGCGGAAGAGCGTTCCTTCCGTCTCGGCTTTGAACCAGAACATCAGGGTCTCGTCGTAAATCTTCGAGCGGCCAAGCAGGTTGCCGTTCAGTCGAACCGAATCGCCGTCCAACTTAAGCGAGTACCCTTTCTGCTTGTTCCAACTGCAGCCCTGGAGGAAGAGGGTGGCGCCGTTCGCCTGGTCGGTGACGGTCTCGCCCTTGCCTTCGTTCATCCGGTAGTATGCCAGCAGCTCGCGCTCGTATCCCGTGAGGGACTTGTTCGCCGTCGCGCTGATCTCTTCCGGCGTCAGGGCTTTCGTCCAGATACGCGCCTCGAGCATGTCGCCGTCGTAGTCGCGACCGAAGCGGAAGAACGCACTGCGATCCGGTAACTCCTCTGTTGTCTCGTTACTACCGAGATTGCCGGACGTCACCTCTTCCGTACCGAGGAAGAAGCGCGTCTTACCGCCTTTCTCATATACGCATACCACGCGGGTGAAGGCACGGAGGTCTTCCAGTTTCTTGGAACTCTTGGCAAGGAAGTTCTGTCCGTTGGTCCGAACGAGTCGCAGGTAGTTGTTTTTGGTCAGTATCAACTGCTTGTTCACCTGTTCGTCGCCGGTCTCGAAGAGGATCATGTCGTTCGCGCGGTTGTTCGCTACCGTCGGACGAATCATCAGGTCGATGGTGAAGTCGGTCTCCGTCAGGTCGCGTTTTGCCTTGGTCGTCGCGGATGCTTTTCCGTCGAAATGGAGGGCCGTCGACGCCGCCAAACCGGTGTTATTGGTGATACCGGTGATCTGGAAGTTATTATCCTCGTCGAGGTAGTTACCGGCTATCGGTTCGTTGAACCGCAGTTTGAGGTGGTCGCCTACGCCTAAGATACTGTTTGCCGGTTCGGGTTCGCCGAATACGCGAGGCGGACGGGTGTCCTTGATACCGGTGAGTACGGGTGAGGACTTAGTAAGGAACGAGGTGCCGTAGCGGCAGAAGGATACGGCGCGCAGGTCGTACTGCTGCTCCATCGGGTCACGCTCGCCGTAGAACGCGATGTTCTCGATACGGCCGGCTTTCATCATCGCCTTCGAGCCCGATGCCGCGTTATACAAGGTATCGTTCGCGTAGAACGAGCAGAGGTTCACCCATCCGTCGTCCGATTGCTTGGTCAGTTTGTATTGGAACTCGAT
>JAEEGL017033985.1_pt1 | contig 23965 bp, 23 predicted proteins | sample 9134231 | NCBI WGS metagenome assembly JAEEGL01 (sample SAMN16246548, study PRJNA631951) | gut metagenome | biome: gut microbiome; feature: rumen; material: fiber-attached | host: Bos | place: Iran: Karaj | collected 2018-10
CTACGAGGAAAGCCGGAAGCGGTGGGTTGCTGAGATTGCCTGGCAAGACCGCTTAGGAGAAACACACAAAAAGCGTTTTACTGCCCAAAAGCAAGTTGCCGCCAAGACAAAACTAAACGAGTTTAAACGCCAGCTGCTCATCTGCGCGGCTGCCCCCAGGAACTTTCCAATTGCGTTGATTCAGCCGAACGCGAGTATCTGCCCTACGGCATTACCGAGGTTTTGTCTACGCTGGATTTCATTGACTCCGGGCTGAATGTCTGTATCCTGGGGCCGTCTGACAGCGGGAAGTCCTATCTCGCAAAAGCTCTGGGCATTGTCGCCTGCAACAATTACAAGGTGGCCTACCACCACTGTGAGCAGCTGTTGGAGGCGCTGGTAGCGTTAAAGGCGACCGATTACACGAAGTTCCAGAAGCGCCTGAAGAAGATCTGCGGGACGGCACTGCTGATGCTTATCCTGCTGATGCGAGGGTCAGCCACATTGAAAAACACTGGCTGAACACTTACGGAAACGGCAACATCTGGGAGCCAGGCGTTTTCGGGTGGGAGGAAAACGTCTGAGGCAATTGGGCAGGAAGTCATCCATTAATTGAGTGACTTCCTGCCATTCCATGGGCGTTCCCTTCCGCATACGGCGGCTCAATCGCATAAGTGCAGGGATTCAGACCATGACGCCACTTTGAAGGTACTTCTTTATGAGGTCTGCAACCAGAAAAAATCTTACTAAAAAACCAGAATGCTGCTGAAAAGAAGTTGCTTTTTTCTCAAAGCACGATATAATAATGATGAATATATTCATGATTATTATTTTCGACTGACAAGCGCCGGTCGTCAGACGCCTGGCTGTCTATTGGAGGCATAGTTTATGATGTTGAATGAATCCATGAAAAAGCAAACTTCGTCCTTGGCTGTCGTTGGCCTGGGCTACGTCGGTATGCCGCTGGCTGTTGCCTTTGCGAAGAAAGGACTGCGGGTCATCGGCTTTGACCTGAACAAGGAAAAAATCGAAACCTATAAAACCGGCGTCGACCCAACACATGAGGTAGGCGACGAAGCAATCCGGACGACGACGATGGAGTTTACCTCCGATGAATCCCGTCTGAGAGATGCCCGCTTCTTAGTCGTGGCTGTTCCGACACCGGTGAACGCCGACCACACCCCGGACCTGACGCCTGTGGAAGGTGCCAGCCGGATCGTTGGCCGGAACCTGCAAAAGGGCTCCATCGTGGTCTATGAATCCACGGTTTATCCTGGTGTCACCGAAGATGTTTGTGTCCCGATCTTGGAGCGAGAGTCCGGCCTCAAATGCGGTGTAGACTTCAAGGTGGGGTACTCTCCCGAGCGTATCAACCCCGGCGATCCGGTTCATCGCTTGGAGAACATCCGCAAGATCGTCTCCGGCATGGACGCAGAATCCTTGTCCGAAATCAAGGCCGTCTATGATCTGATTATTGAGGTGGGAACCTATCCCGTCTCCACCATCAAAACAGCAGAGGCGATCAAAGTCGTCGAGAACAGCCAGCGGGACATCAATATTGCTTTCATGAACGAACTGGCCATGGTCTTTGACCGCATGGGCATTGACACCCGTGAGGTCATCGACGGCATGAAGACCAAGTGGAACGCACTGAACTTCTATCCCGGTCTCGTGGGCGGCCACTGCATCGGCGTGGATCCTTACTACTTCACCTATGAGGCGGAGAAGCTGGGCTACCACAGCCAAATCATTCTCTCCGGCCGCAAGGTCAACGACAGTATGGGCGCCTTTGTGGCGGATGCCGCCATCAAACAGCTGGTGCTGGCCGGGAAGGTAGTCCGGGACGCAAAGGTCGTGATCCTCGGTCTGACCTTCAAAGAAGATTGCCCTGACACGCGCAACAGCAAAGTCATTGACATTGTCAAGCGGCTGGAGGAATACGGCATCCATCCGGTCATCGTCGATCCCCAAGCAGACGCCGCTGAGGCAAAGCGGGAGTACGGCGTTGTGCTCACTCCGATGGAGAATGTCCGTGGTGCCGATTGCGTGATTCTGGCTGTGGCGCACAGAAAATTCCGACAGATGAGCCTGTCGCAACTGGACGACCTCTTTGTTCCCTGCAGCAACGACCAGAAAATCTTCATTGACGTCAAAAGCATCCTGGACAAACAGGCTCTGGATGCGGCGGGCTATCGCTTCTGGCGTCTGTGATCCGCGGTCAAAGAGTGTATCATACAAAAAAGGAACCAAACAAAAGGGAAGAGGAGAGCTTTGCTATGTCAGTCTTCAACAACGCGACGCTTTTGATCACCGGCGGTACCGGGTCCTTCGGACATACGGTGCTCAAACACTTTCTGACCTCGGACATCGGGCAGATCCGCATCTTCTCCCGTGACGAGAAGAAGCAGGATGATATGCGGCACGAGCTGCAGGCTCGGTATCCGGACTATGCCGGAAAGGTAAAATTCTACGTGGGCGACGTGCGGGATCCCCGCTCTGTGGCCGACGCCATGCCGGGAGTGGACTATATCTTCCATGCCGCGGCTCTCAAGCAGGTCCCCTCCTGCGAGTTCTTCCCCATGCAGGCCGTGAAGACCAACGTGGAGGGGACGGACAACGTATTGCATGCCGCCATCGATGCCGGTGTCAAGCGTGTGGTCTGCCTGTCCACCGACAAAGCCGCTTACCCCATCAACGCCATGGGCATTTCCAAGGCCATGATGGAGCACGTGATCTACGCCAACGCCCGCGTTGCTGCGGAACGGGGCGGCACCGTCATCTGCTGTACCCGCTACGGCAACGTCATGTGCAGCCGGGGCTCCGTCATTCCCCTGTTTATCGACCAGATCCGGGCAGGCAATCCCATCACCATCACGAACCCGGACATGACCCGCTTCCTGATGAATCTGGACGAGGCCGTGGACTTGGTGAAATTTGCCTTTGAGAATGCCGAGCCTGGCGATCTCTTTGTCCAGAAGGCTGACGCCTCTACCATCGGGGATTTGGCCAAGGCTGTCCAGCAGCTCTTCGGCGACACTGGCACCCGAATCATCGGCACCCGTCACGGGGAAAAGCTCTACGAGACCCTGGTAACCCGGGAGGAACGGCTGCGTTCCATCGACATGGGCGACTACTTCCGCATCGCCGCCGACAACCGGGACCTGAACTACGACAAGTTCTTCGTGCAGGGCAAGGTGGAAACGCAGTCCGACGAGAGCTACACCTCCTCCAACACTCGTCTGCTGGACGTAGACGGCGTAGTGAAGAAGCTACTGACCACCGATTACGTCAAGGACGCCCTGGGCCGCTGACCCGGGAGAAGGGAGACAACATGGCTGCCTTTCAAAACAACGGAAAGCTGAGGCTTCTGATCATCGTGGGGACCCGGCCGGAAATCATCCGCCTCTCCGCGGTCATCAAGAAGTGCCGCCGCTACTTCGACACGATCCTGGCCCACACCGGTCAGAATTACGACTATAATCTCAATGGGGTTTTCTTCAAGGATTTAGCCCTGGACCCGCCGGAGGTCTATCTGGACGCTGTGGGAGACAATTTGGGCCAGACCATGGGCAACATCATCGCCCGCTCCTATGAGCTGATGGTTGACATCAAACCGGACGCCGTTCTGGTGCTGGGAGACACCAACTCCTGTCTCTCGGTCATCGGCGCCAAGCGGCTGCACATCCCCATCTTCCACATGGAGGCCGGCAACCGCTGCAAGGACGAATGCCTGCCCGAGGAGACCAACCGCCGCATCGTGGACATCATCTCCGACGTAAATCTGGCCTACTCCGAACACGCCCGCCGCTATCTGGCGGACTGCGGCCTGCCCAAGGAGCGGACCTACGTAACCGGCTCCCCCATGGCGGAGGTGCTGCGGGCCAACCTGTCCCAGATCGAGGCCAGCGAGGTCCACGCCCGGCTGGGCCTGGAGAAGGGCAAGTATATTCTGCTCTCCGCCCACCGGGAGGAGAACATCGACACGGAGAAGAACTTCCGTTCCCTCTTCACAGCCATCAACCGGCTGGCTGAAACCTACGACATGCCCGTGCTCTACTCCTGCCATCCCCGCTCCGCCAAGCGGCTGGAGGCCAGCGGCTTCGCACTGGACGCTCGGGTGATCCGCCACGAGCCCCTGGGCTTCCACGACTACAACTGCCTGCAGATGAACGCCTTCGCCGTGGTCAGCGACTCCGGCACCCTGCCCGAAGAGAGCAGCTTCTTTACCTCCATCGGCAGGCCCTTCCCCGCCGTCTGCATCCGCACCAGCACCGAACGCCCCGAAGCCCTGGACAAGGGCTGCTTCGTTCTGGCGGGCATCGACGAGAAAGGTCTGTTGCAGGCGGTCCGCACCGCCGTGGAGATGGTCCAAAACGGCGACAACGGCATCCCCGTGCCGGACTACGTGGATGAAAACGTCTCCGACAAGGTGGTCAAGCTCATCCAGAGCTACACCGGCGTCGTGAACAAGATGGTCTGGCGGAAGGAGACCCTATGAACGTTCTGATTACCGGGGCGAAGGGCTTTGTGGGCCGGAACCTCGTGGAAAACCTGAAGGCCATCCGGGACGGAAAAAACCGGACCAGGCCTGAAATTCACATCGACGAGATCTGGGAATACGACCTGGACACGCCCCGCGCCGTGCTGGAAGAGGGCTGCCAAAGGGCAGACTTCGTCTTCCATCTGGCCGGGGTCAACCGGCCCAAGGACCCGGCGGAGTTCGAGAAAGGCAACTTTGGCTTCTCCTCGGAGCTGCTGGGGCTGCTGAAGGCGGCGGGGAACCGCTGCCCCGTCATGCTCAGCTCTTCCCTCCAGGCCACCCTGATCGGGCGCTATAACGGGGAATACGGCAGAAGCAAACGGGCGGGGGAGGATCTCTTCTTCCGCTACGCGGAAGAGACCGGGGCGAAGGTCCTGGTTTATCGCTTCCCCAATCTGGCGGGCAAGTGGGTCCGTCCCAACTACAACTCCGCCGTGGGCACCTTCTGCCACAACATCGCCCACGATCTGCCCATCACGGTGAACGACCCGGCGGTGGAGCTGGAGCTGCTCTTCATCGACGATCTGGTGGACGCCATGCTCGACGCCCTGGAGGGAAAGGAGCGGCGCTGCGACTACGACAGCCTGACTCCGATTCCAAACGAAAACGGCCGGTATGCCTGGGCGCCTGTGACCCACAAGGCCACTCTGGGCCGCATCGTGGAGCTGCTGTACAGCTTCCGGGACCAGCCAAAGACCCTGCTGATGCCCGCCATTCCCGCGGGCTCCTTCGAAAAGAAGCTCTACTCCATGTACCTGTCCTATCTGCCCAGGGAAAAGGTCGCCTTTGACCTGAAGATGAACGAGGACGCCCGGGGCAGCTTCACGGAGCTGCTGAAGACTGCCGATCACGGCCAGTTCTCCGTCAACATTTCCAAGCCCGGCATCACCAAGGGCCAGCACTGGCACAACTCCAAATGGGAGTTCTTCATCGTGGTCTCCGGCCACGGGCTGATCCAGGAGCGGAAGCTGGGCACAGATGAGGTCCTGGAATTTGAGGTCAGCGGCGAGCACATTCAAGCGGTCCACATGCTGCCCGGCTATACCCACAACATCATCAATCTCAGCAAAACCGAGAATCTGGTTACTCTGATGTGGGCCAACGAGCTCTTCGATCCCGCCAAGCCGGACACCTTCTTTGAGCCTGTTTGACTGCAGTATGTATACTATCACCAAAGTGTAAATCGGCAACAAATACGCCATGAGGACTTCTCGCCATGAAATAATTAGAGCATAGAAATGCACTCTACCAAGAAGCGCGGAATATTTAATAACGTGCCGGAAGATCATACTGATTTTTCTTCTTTTATTCCGATCGAAGTACCTGTCCCTCAAGTATCATGTCAATACATTATCCTGAAGAAAGATAATGATGGGGTTTTGTTCCCACTTGTGATAACGCATTTGGTATATTGATCCGGTTCAATCTGTTCCGCGATCATCGGATATGTCTATAATCCGTTCAGTAAAACGCTTCCGGGAGGAAGAAATTGCAGAGCAGTTAATTGCAGTATAGTAGTCTTATTCTCCTTGTTTGTTTTTCCGCAATAGTATGTTTTTTAAGGAGCAATCACTATGCAGAAGCGAATCGTTACTGTCGTTGGCGCCGGTTATGTCGGACTCTCTCTCGCCATTCTGCTGGCGCAGCACAACACAGTTACAATTGTGGATATCATTCCTGAAAAGGTCGAATCGATCAATCAGCGAAAATCTCCTATTCAAGACGAATACATTGAAAAATATTTATCGGAAAAAGATCTTGATCTGAAGGCAACGCTGGATGCTTCAAAAGCCTATCAGGAAGCGGAATTTGTAATCATCGCAACCCCTACGAACTACGATCCGAAGCTTAATTTCTTTGACACCTCCGCTGTAGAATCAGTCATTACAGCTGTGAAGTCGGTCAATCCGAAAGCATATCTTGTGATAAAATCCACTGTTCCGGTGGGCTTCACGGAAGATATTCGGCAGAAAACCAACAGTGATCAAATAATGTTCAGCCCGGAATTCCTGCGAGAGAGCAAAGCGCTATATGACAATCTCTATCCCTCCAGGATCATTGTCGGCGCAAAGCTGGAGAATCCACAGGTCGCCGAAGCCGCAAACGCCTTTGCCGCTTTGCTGCAAAACGCTGCAATCAAAGAGAATGTGCCCGTGCTGTTGATGCGCTCTACGGAAGCTGAAGCCGTTAAGCTCTTTGCCAACACTTACCTGGCGCTCCGGGTTTCATTCTTTAATGAACTGGACACCTACGCGGAGATGAAAGGTCTCGACACTCGGCAAATCATTGACGGCGTTTCACTGGACCCGCGGATCGGCACGCATTACAATAATCCCTCCTTCGGTTATGGCGGATACTGCCTCCCCAAAGACACAAAGCAGCTCTTGGCAAACTATGCCAATGTTCCGCAAAATCTAATCCAGGCCATCGTTGAATCTAACCGGACGAGAAAGGATTTTATCGCAGACCGTATTCTGCAAAAAGCTCAGTATTATACCGGAAGCAGTATCTGGAACTCGGAGATGGAAAAAAACGTCACGATCGGGGTCTTCCGTCTCACAATGAAAGCAAATTCAGACAATTTCCGTCAAAGCTCTATTCAAGGTATCATGAAGCGTATCAAAGCCAAAGGCGCTGTCGTGATTATCTATGAGCCCACGCTCAAAGACGGAGATACCTTCTTCGGGAGCCGAGTCGTCAATGACCTGGATTTGTTCAAAGCCCAAAGTGACGTAATCATTGCGAATCGTTTTGATCCTTGTATAGAGGATGTAGTAGACAAGGTTTATACGCGCGACCTGTTTTTCAGGGACTGATATAACAGGGAATTGGAAAACAGAAGACTGTAAAGGAACCGCAATGATCAGCGTAAATTTCTATATAGCCAGCGGAAGCCTGTATAAACCGCTGCCTTGACAGTTTTAATATACGGCAAATCCTCCGTCCCGCTCAAACGCCGAGCATAAACAACCAAGCAGTCACAAATCAGAATGTAAGTTAACCTGTACTGCATGTTTGGCTGCAATTTGCTGATTATTGAACTCATCTGTTCGTTTCTCTAGAATGAATCGTGATGCTTGATTTTGGTAGGCTACGGTTATACAAGGCGCTCAAATTAAGTGTTCTTCTGATTATTGATGAAGTAACGTGCGACATTCGGCCGGATTTCTTCCGATTGTGGTGCAATTTTCAAAACTTGCACGCCGGTCGGAGTCCCTGATTTTATCTGGATTTTCCGGCGTTTCCGGCGCTGTTTTTCGATCGCACTGCAAAGCCGTGTTACGGTCCCGCAAATCCGGACCTGGCAAGCGGAAGGATTCCCTGTATACTTCGGGTATACGGGGAATCCTTCCGCTTGATATTTTTGGTGAAAACGATTTCGAATAATCGGTTCTATGCGTCACTTGCTTTGCAGCTGCATCCAATAGCAGGGAATCTCCGGATTCAGGACGACGGCGCAAATACCGTGCTCCGGGTCAAAGCCGAAATTGTCGTCTCCGATCTTCACGGAATCCAACCCGGTGACGGAGGCGGTCTGTTCAGTAAAGACCAGCTCGGAACCGGCTTGCGTCACAAGGTCATATCCCACTGTATCGCTGCCGCCGGAATTCCGGCCTCCCAGTTGGTGGCTTGCGGTTTTTTTCTGTTTGGCCTCCACAGTCAGACTCCCGCCGGCGGGTATCGTGACTTCAAAGCTCTCGTACATGACCCGCGGGCTGTTGTGGGCTCTGGTCAGCAGCCCGATCGTGGCGCCGAGCCCGGTGCTGTTTTGCAGCACGGGCAGACCCTCCTCCTCCAGCAGCCGGGCCACGGCGGCGTTGTCCGCATGAGACAGGCCGGGCTCGGCGCTCTGCATGTACCAGGCCAGATCTTCTTCGAGGACCTCGGCCAGGCCGGTCTCCCGCCGCTCCAGCCGCCAGCTCCCGCCGCCGCCGAGGGGATCGTTCAGGGTGGGCGTCTCCAGATCGCCGCCCACCAGCACCACGCGGCAGGGCTCCTGGCGGGCGCTCTCCCGGCGGTCGATATAGAAGCCGACCCGCACGCTCCCGCTGCCCGCGTTCACGGAATGCATGGTAAAGCCCGAGGCAAACACCGCGGTTCTGGCCGGGTCCACCCGGAATCGCAGATTCACCTGTTCCTCCGCCTTCGTCCCGGGGCTCTCCTCCACCAGCGTATAGACCACGGCAGGCAGCGTCAGCTCAGCCTCCGGCGCCAGAGCTGCGCTGAGATGGCCCGGACGCTCCAGCAGCTGGCGGTATTCGTTCCATGAGCTGAGATAGTTCCTGCTTTCCGGAACATTGTATCCGATATGGAACTCCGGCGTAACGGCAGCCCCGTCCACACGGAACGCCAGGCTGCTCAGCGTCGCATCCGCCAAGCTGCCGGACACGGGATAGCAGAGTTTCAGGGTCTTGTCCTGTTCGCTCTGATTGCGCAGCACATACCGGTCCGTTACCAGGGCGGCGCCGGGATAGCCGCCGTCCTCAAAACGGGTAAAATCATAGGCCACCTCGCGGGCGGCAAGCAGTCCGTCCAGATCCCCCAGGGCGGTCATGGGCAGCACAGGCCCGAAATAGACAGAATAATAACCGTCGCGGCCGACGCTGCCGCCTCCCGTAGAGGCAGGGCCCCGACCCAGCAACAGAATCGTTCCCAAGCCTGCCACAAGAACCAGATTGGCCGCAATCGCCGCCCATCGCCTCCACGTGTTTCGGGTTTTGGCGGGATGCGCTTCCGCCTCCGATAAATAGCGCTCGTCAATACCGGTCACGGCATCATACATCACTTCAGCTTTCGATTTCATAACGTTACCCCTTTCGCTTCCAGAGCCTGACGGAGCCGCAGCCGCAGCCGACGCAGCCGTTGAGCCATCTGGTTTGGGGAGACGGCAAAATGCTTCGCCAGATCCTTTACGGGATCGCCGTACCAGTAGCGGCGCACAAAGGCTACCCGCTCCTCCGTCTCCAGATCCTTCAGCCAACGGTCGATCGCCTCAGTCAGTTCCCGGAGCTCCGCCGCCGCCTCCACATTCTGGGCGGCCGGAACGCAGTCCTCCAGCTCAGAGAGCAGCAGCTCCGTCCCGTCATAGCGCTTTTTGGCGCGATTGCTCCGCCAACGGTCGATGGAGAGATCCCGGGTGATCCGGCCCAGAAACGCTTTGAGCCGTTCCGGTCGGGTGGGCGGAATCCGGTTCCAGGCCGTCAGCCAGGTGTCGTTGACGCATTCCTCGGCGTCCTCCCGGCTTTGCAGGATATTTTCGGCCAGGTATCGACAGAAGCCGCCGTATTTCAGTTCGCTCTCCGCGATGGCCTGCTGGTCCCGGTCAAAGTACAGGCCGATAATGGCTTCGTCCGTCATTTGTCTGTCTCCTTTCTTCTTCCTTGAAGGTCCCCTCACCCATATAGCCGGAACGCAAAGCGGAATATGACCGCGTTTATAACTTTTTTCTCAAAACAGCCAAAGATATCTCTATGATACTCCATCCCCTTCGGAAGCGCAAGCGCTGTTTTTCTCTGCGGGGAACCCCTTTTGTCTGGAAGGAAACCGTTGCCTTTTTACGATATTGATTGTATAATATAGAAAAACGCGAATTCGGAAGGGTGGGAACGAAATGAAGCGGACGAGGCTCAGTCCGAAGTTCTGGGCGGTGCTGACGGTATTCAGTCTGGTGGGGCAGATTGCCTGGGTGGTGGAGAACATGTACTTCAACGTGTTCATCTACAAGATGTTCCACGCCTCGGCAGGGGCCATCTCCACAATGGTGGCAGCCTCAGCTGTGGCGGCGACGCTGACGACGATCTTCATCGGGGCTCTCTCGGACAAGCTGGGCAAACGGAAGCTCTTTATGTGCGGGGGCTATATCCTCTGGGGTATCTCCATCTGGAGCTTTGCCCTGATCCGCACAGACGTCATCTCTAAGCTCTTCCCAGCCGCGGTCTCCGCGGCTTCGGCAGGCGTCAGCCTCGTGATCGTCATGGACTGCGTGATGACCTTTTTCGGCTCCAGCGCCAACGACGCCTGCTTCAACGCCTGGCTGACGGACTCCACCGACGAGACCAACCGCGGAGCGGCGGAGGGCGTCAACGCCATGATGCCCCTGCTGGCGATCCTGGTGGTCTTCGGCGGCTTCATGGGCTTTGACCTGGATCAGGCCTCCTCCTGGGTGACCATCTACACGGTCATCGGCATCACGGTGCTGGGCATCGGCGTACTGGGCTTTTTCCTGATTCAGGAACCGGATGTGGACAGCTCCGCCAATCAGAATATCCTCCGAAACGTCATCTATGGCTTCCGACCCTCCGTCGTGCGGAAGAATCCCGCGCTGTATCTGACCCTGGCGGCCTTTGCGGTCTTTGGAATCTCCATTCAGATCTTCATGCCTTATCTGATCCTCTATTACGAGGTCAGCCTGGGGATGGAGAACTATGTGCTGATTATGGCTCCGGCCATTATTCTGGCAGCCGTCGTTACCTTTTTCTACGGAAAGCTCTATGATAAGCTTCACTTCCGCGGGACCCTGCTCCCTGCTTTGGGGATGCTTTTCGGTGGTTATGTCCTGCTCTGGCTCACCCGCTCCACGGTGCCGGTCTTTCTGGGTTCTCTGCTGATGATGAGCGGCTATCTCTCCGGCATGGCAGTCTTTGGCGCCATGGTTCGGGACCACACCCCGTCCAACCGGGCGGGAATGTTCCAGGGTCTGCGCATCGTGGGTCAGGTTCTGATCCCCGGGGTCATCGGACCGTGGATCGGCGCCTGGGTCCTGCGAAACGCGGAAACCGTGGTGGGCAGCGACGGCACGCTTTCCTTCATTCCCCACGCCGGCATCTTCCTGGCGGCCTTGGCGGCGGGGGTGCTGGTACTGCTGCCCGCTTTGCCCCTGCTGCGGGAGAAGGCGCAATAGAGGACGGAGCTATCATCATGCTGTTGTGGATTCATTCTTTCGCTCACCTGCTGGTGGATGGGGTCTGCGCCGCCGCGTTGTTCAGCCAGCTGACGGCGCAGGGCGGCGGAGCTGAGCTGTTCATGCTGTACAACACGCTGGCCTTTTCTACCCAATGCCTCGTGGGCCTCGCCGCGGACAGGAGCAAGAGACATCGGCTGTCCGCTGCCGCCGCGATGCTCTGCGTCGCGGCGGGCTTTGCCCTGCCTCTGCCAGCCCTGCCGCGGGTAGCGCTGATCGGCCTGGGCAACAGCGTGTTCCACGTGGCTGCCGGGACCGAGACCCTGGAGCGCAGCGGCGGAAAGGCCGCGCCTCTGGGCGTATTCGTGGCCCCGGGGGCCATCGGCGTCACCGTCGGTTCTCTGTTCCCGGCGCTGGGGCCGGTGCTGGCCGGACTGCTGGCTATCGTTGGGATCGCGTCCGTGTTTGTTCAAGGAAGCGACAAAAAGCAGACCGATTGCCCGCGCTGCAGCCCACAGGAGCCGGCCGCGGAGCCTTTGCGCCCCTGCGGGCGGCTGGGCAAAACACCCCTGCTCGCGGCGGCGCTGCTGACAGCCGCCGTCGCGGTGCGGGCCGTCGGGGGCTCCGCGGTACGCTTCCCCTGGCAGACCACGCCGCTGCTGACCCTGCTCACCACGGGCTTCGTCTTCGCGGGCAAGACCGCCGGCGGCTATCTCTGCGACCGGATCGGGCCGCGGCGCTCCGCCTGGTTCTCGGTGCCCCTGGCGGCGATCCTGATCTGCTTCTGCGGGGCCTGGATGCTCCCCTCTATGCTGGGGCAATTTGCCCTGAATCTGACCATGCCCGTCACGCTTTGGCTGCTCTATCGCTGCATGCCGGATGCTCCCGGCTTTGCCTTCGGGCTGGCCGCTTCCGCCCTCTGGCCGGGGACCCTGGCCGGGAGATACATTGCGTTGACCGGGCAGGCTCGCTGGGTCTTCCTGCCGCTCTGCTTCCTCTTCGGTCTTTTTGCCATCCTGTATTCTGCAAAAGGAGATGCCCTATGAAAAAGTTGTTGCTTGTCTTGACTGTCGCGCTTCTCTGCATGGCCCTGGCAACGCCCGTCTATGCCGACGTCCTGAGCCCCGGCTGGCGATTCTTCTACAGCGATGGCTGGATCTATCTGCTGATCGCTATTGCCGTACTGATCCTGGGTGTAATCCTCCACAAGCTGCTGAAGAAGCGCAAATAATCGTATTACTGAATCGTAGAAAGGAAGCTCAACATGAAGAAATTGCTTTGCATCCTGCTGACCCTGCTCTGCTGCGCCGCCCTGGCTGCGCCGGTCTCCGCCGATCTGATCCTGCCCCCGGACAGCACGCTGGAAGCCGGGTCCATCGAATTCACCGCTCCCCTCGACATTGTCTCTCCCAACGAGTCCACCGCCGAGCAGACAGAAGCCGCCCCGCCTGCGGCCACCAAGGCCGTCGCCCCTTCCCCCGGCCAAACTGAGGCGGAGCCTGTTCCCACGACGCTGTATCTGGCAGTCGGCGTGCTGGTTCTGATGGTGGGCTTTCTCCTTTCCCGCCTGCTGAGGAAGCGGGATAAATGAAGCTGCTCGCGCTGGCCTGCCTGCTGACGGTGCTGATCGAAACGCCGTTTCTGGCCTGCTTCGGCTATCGCGGGAAACGTGATCTGGCGGTAATCGTCTGCGCCAACGTGCTGACCAATCTGCTGCTGAACACGAGCTTTGCATTGGGTCTCCCCTACCGTCCCGGCTGGATCGCCGCGGGGGAGCTGACCGTTGTGGCGGCGGAGTATTGGATCTATGCCAAGGCCTTCGGCCCCTCCCGACGGCTGCTGCTGCTGTGCTTTCTTGCCAACTGTCTCAGCTTCGGTCTGGGACTGCTGCTGCCGCTGTAAGGTACGCCCATCTCGAGACACAGGAGATCAAGCCATGCGATACGAAAATACACGCCCCGGGATCTTTCTGTCTCGACCCAACCGCTTTACCGCCTGGGTTGTGGTCGACGGCGTGGAGGAACGGGTCCACGTGAAGAACACCGGGCGCTGCCGGGAGCTGCTGATTCCCGGCGCGGAGGTCTGGCTGACCCGGGCGGAGCATCCTGCGCGAAAGACAAAATACGACCTGATCGCTGTCCGGAAGAAAAACGGCGTTCTCTTCAACATCGACAGTCAGGCGCCGAACCGGGTGGTCCGGGAATGGCTGGAGGGCCAGGGCTTTGACCGGATTCTCCCGGAATACCGCTTCGGGCAGTCCCGCATCGACTTTTGCCTGCAGCGCGGCGCGGAGCGCTGGCTGTTGGAGGTCAAGGGCTGCACCCTGGAGCGGGATGGGATCGGTTTTTTCCCGGATGCACCCACTGCGCGCGGCGCAAAGCACCTGCAGGAGCTGACCGCCGCTCTTTCCCGGGGCTGGCACGCCGCCGTGGCCTTCGTCATGCAGGCGGACGGCATGAAAACCGTACTGCCCAACGCAGAGACCGACCCCGTCTTTGCCGCGGCCCTGGCGGAAGCGGAGCAGGCGGGCGTCCGGATCCTGTCCCTCCCCTGCCATGCGGAGCCGGACCGGCTGGAAATCATCGAAACACGCGATTTGTAGCGGCGCACAGTGCGCGCCGCCAAACAGGCATATATCCATCTTGACAGATTCAGGAAGAAAGCAGGTGCGCTATGAAACCGATTGTTTGGGTACTGTTGGCAATTCTCACGATGGGACTGCTGGTTTTTGTCGGCTGCAGATCCCGGACCCCGGAAGGCCCCGGGACAGAGCATCCCTCGGAATCCGGCGTCGATACAACGTCGGATTCCAATGAAACGGAGCTGCGCTTTTCCTCCTTCGACGGGGGCGGGCCCCAGTTCCGTGCCTATCTCGACGATCCGACGCTGGCGGCAGTCGAAGGAAAGCGGGAGTATAAAAGCCGCAATCACGACAAGGAAAGCGGCTCGCCCTATGACATGGTCTTTCGCTTCCGGGCCCTGAAGCCCGGGACCACCAGGCTGCTCGTGCTCGGAGAATCTCCCATTATAAAGCCTCAGGCCCATCTCTATCAGCTCACGGTTCATGAGAATCTGAAAATGACCTTCCGGGCGATCCGGACCATCTCCGGTCTGACCGTCTTCCGCAACGGCAGTATCGCCTACGATTCCTACGCCGTTACCCTGGGGGCGGAGGGCTTCACACTGACCGTCAACGAGGAAGAATCCTGCCCCATGGACCAGGAGACCGCGGACGCGATCTATGCGGTCGTCGAGAAATACGACCTGGCAAGCTGGAACGGCTTCAACAAATCCCAGCAGGGCGTTCTGGATGGCGAAGGCTTCTGGCTGGAGCTCTCCCTGACGGACGGCACCTCGATTTACGCCGCGGGGGACAACGTCTTCCCCGCCCATTATTTCGACGCCATGGGCGAGCTCTGGACGATCCTGCAAAACGCCGCCGGGCTGCACTGAGCAGTTTGAACATCCGCACTGGCTTCAGCAACAAACGCCCCGAGGAGAAAAGAAGCTGCGGACTGTGAACAAAGGGCCCGCCCCTTGCAGGCGCATTTTCATGTTGAACTAAGGTTCCCGCTGTATGATACAGGCATGCGCAGGCAAACATAATCTGATACGGAGGGAAACTTGATGAAACGACAAAAGACGCTCTGCGTCCTGCTGGGGGTTTTGATGCTTCTGTCTTTGCTGGCCGGCTGCGGGACAGGCGAGGAATCGAACAAAGCAGCGACAGCCGAACAAAGCAGCGATACCCGGAAGGCTCCGGAGGGCAGCACAGCTGCGGCGCCCCGGGGCGATCGTCCGGCGGGAACGCCTGATGGCACAGTTCCCGAAGCGCCTCCGGACGGAACCGGCGGTCCCGGCGGCAATCCTCCCGGGCCTCCCCCGGACGGGAACGGCGGACCCGGCGGCAATCCCCCAGGACCTCCCCCGGACGGGAACAGCGGACCCGGCGGACCTGGCGCCGGCACAGAGATCGACTACACCGGCGCGACCGTCATCCGCTCCGCCGAAACCCAGAGCGGCAAACGCTATGAAAGCAGCACTGCGGACGAAAGCGCGCTGCTGATCGAAACAAACGACGCCGTGACGGTCAAGGACCCGACCGTCACAAAAACCGGAGACTCCGACGGCAGAGACAGCTGCAGCTTTTACGGGCTCAACGCCGCGGTCCTGGTGAAGGACGGCGCCGCGGCCTCCATCACCGGCGGAACGATCCGCTCGGACGCCGAGGGCGCCAACGCGGTGTTTTGCTATGGCGGCAACGGCGGCCGGAACGGGGCGGAGGGCGACGGCACCACCCTCGTCATCCGGGACACCCGGATCCGTACCACCGGCGGCGGCTCCGGCGGCGTCATGACCACCGGAGGCGGCGTCACCTACGTCTATGACCTGGACGCGGAGACTTCCGGCCGATCCTCGGCGGCCATTCGGACCGATCGGGGCGGCGGCCAGGTCTATGTGGACGGCGGCAGCTATGTCACCAACGGTCTTGGCTCCCCTGCCATTTACTCCACCGCGGAGATCCGCGTGGAGAACGCGAGCCTGATCTCCAATCTCTCCGAGGGAGTCTGCATCGAGGGCAAGAACTCCATCGAGCTGACAAATTGTACGCTCAGCGCAAACAACAGGGAGCGCAACAGCAACGCCTGCTTCCTGGACAGCATTATGCTCTATCAGTCCATGTCCGGCGACGCCGACAGCGGCACCTCGCGCTTCACCATGACCGGCGGCAGCCTGACCAGCAAAAGCGGCCACGTCTTCCACGTGACCAACACCAACGCGGTCATCCGCCTGAACGGGGTCGCCATCACCAACGAGGACGCGGAAAACATCCTGCTCTCCGTCTGCGCCGACGGCTGGAGCGGCTCATCCAACATCGCGGCCATGAACGCCGTCGCCCAGAAGCTGACCGGCGCCATCAAGGTGGGCGACGATTCGACGCTGACGCTGGAGCTGCGGGACGGCTCCGACTTCACCGGCTCCATCGACGGAAGCATTGTCAACGCCAAGGGCGACACGGTTTCCACCACGCCGGGGACCGTGAGCGTCACGCTGGACGACAGCTCCACCTGGACGCTCAGCGGCGACAGCTGGGTGACAGAATTCCACGGCAGCGCGGCAAACGTGCTCGCAAACGGTCATACGCTCTATGTGAACGGCAGCGCTTTGAAGGGGACCCGGTGACAGCCAAAAACGGATTTTCAGTTGCCTTTTTCGGGATTTTATCGTAAAATGAGAGACAGATCATCTGGCAAATAAAGGACGGGATGGATTCTGATGTTTGAGCCGTGGAAGAACGCGGTGGATCCTGCAAGCGTGCCGGTCAGGTGCTGGTGAAGACCAAGGCCTCGACAATCTGCGGCTCCGACATCCGCTGTATCTACCGGGCCCACACCGGCAAGGGCCCCGAGGGCTATCAGGACGGCATGGTGGCTGGCCACGAGCCCTGCGGCGTCATCGTGGAGGAGGGCCCCGGCCTGAAGCGCTTCCATAAGGGCGACCGGGTCATCGTCTACCACATCTCCGGCTGCGGCGTCTGCTACGACTGCCGCCGCGGCTACTACATTTCCTGCAAGAGCCCCTACCGGGCCGCCTACGGCTGGCAGCGCAACGGCGGCATGGCCCCCTATATGCTCTGCGACGAGAAGGACCTGATCGCCCTGCCCGACGAGCTGAGCTATGAGGACGGCGCCCAGGTGGCCTGCGGCTTCGGCACCTGCTACGAGGCTCTGATGAAGATGGGCGTCTCCGGCAACGACCGGGTCCTGGTGACGGGCCTGGGTCCCGTGGGCCTGGCAGCCCTGATGCTGGCCAAGGCCATGGGCTGCGAGATGACCATTGGCTGCGACGTCCTGCCCGAGCGGCTGGAGCTGGCCAAGGAGCTGGGTCTGGCGGACTATGTGATCAACTCCGCCGACACCGCGGCCTGCGAGGCGAAGATTATGGAGCTGACCAAGGGCTATGGCTGCGAGCGCACGGTGGACTGCTCGGCCAACAACGGTGCCCGGGCCATGGCGATCCGCTGCACCCGCGAGTGGGGCAAGATGGTCATGGTGGGCGAGGGCAACGACGTGACCTTCAATCCCTCCCCCGACATCATGCACGGGCAGAAGACCATCTATGGCAGCTGGGTCACCTCCCTGTGGCGGATGGAGGAGCTGGTGGAGCACCTGGTCCGCTGGGGCATCCATCCGGACAAGCTCATCACCCACCGCTTCACCCTGGACGAGGCGGACAAGGCCTACGCCCTGATGGCCTCCGGCAAATGCGGCAAGGTCGCCGTCGTCTTCCCGGATGAAGACGACGAGAAGTAACACGAGAAGCAGAAAGAGGTCCCTTCATGTACTATGATTTTCAGACCATGCCGGATCGCCGGGGCAAGGACGCCATCGCCCTGGATATGATCGGCAAGCCCGGCGGCTTCGCGCCTGCCGGACCGAAGGATGGCTTCAGCGCCATCCCCATGTGGGTGGCGGATATGAACTTCCTGGCTTGTCCCGCCATACAGGAGGCGGTGATCCGCCGGACGGAGCACCCGGCCTTTGGCTACTTCGAGGCCTCCGACGCCTATTACGACAGCATCATCAACTGGCATCGTCTCCGAAACGGCGTGGAGGGTCTGGAAAAGAAGCACATTGGCTACGAGAACGGCGTGCTGGGCGGGGTGATCTCCACCCTGAACGTTCTCTGCTCCAAGGGAGACCCGGTGCTGGTACAGAGTCCCACCTACGTGGGCTTCACCCATGTGCTGGAGAACAACGGCTACGAGATCGTCCACAACCCCATGTTCCGGGACGAGCGGGGCGTCTGGCGCATCGACTATGAGGACCTGGAGCGCAAAATCGTGGAGCATCACATCCATGCCACGATCTTCTGCAGCCCCCACAATCCCTGTGGCCGCGTCTGGGAGCACTGGGAGATTGAGGCCGCTATGGTCATCTTCCGGAAGCACGACGTCTGGGTGGTCTCCGACGAGATCTGGTCCGACCTGACCCTGGCGGGGCACAAGCACATCCCCACCCAGTCCGTCAGCCCCTGGGCGCGGGAGCATACGGCAGCCCTGTACGCCCCCTCCAAGACCTTCAACCTGGCGGGACTCATCGGCAGCTACCACGTGATCTACAACGACTGGCTCCGGGACCGGCAGGCCAAGGAGGCCTCCCTCTGCGCCTACAACTCCATGAACGTGCTGTCCATGCATGCTCTGATCGGCGCATACAGCGAGGCCGGGCAGCGCTGGGTGGACGAGCTGCGGGAAGTGCTGACGGAGAACATCGCGTTCGCCTGTCATTTTATCCGGGAGCGCTTCCAGGGCGTCAGCCTGATGCAGCCCGAGGGCACCTATATGCTCTTCCTCCACTGCGAGGACTGGTGCAGAGCCCACGGGAAGACCATGGACGAGCTGCAGAAGCTGGGCACCGACGTGGGCGTGGCCTGGCAGGACGGCGGCATGTTCCTGGATCCCTGGGGCATCCGCATGAATCTGGCCCTGCCCAGGCACGTCGTGGAAGAGGCCTTCCGGCGGCTGGACAAATACGTGTTCAACCCATAGAAAGCGTCATATTCGGATTTGTCGGGATGCCTTCCCCTTGGGGGGAAGGTTTTGCGGAGAGCGACCCGTAGGGGCCGATGCCCACATCGGCCCTCCCTGTGGACCGGGGAAAGGGCCGATGTGGGCATCGGCCCCTACGAAAGAAAGATCCCTACAAATCCCGATCTGTTCGATACATCAACAGGAGGCCGCCATGAAACGAACGATCCTGCTTGCACTGCTCCTGCTTCTGGTACTCTCGCTCCTTCCCGGCTGCGGCGGGCCCGAAGCCTCCGCGCCAAGTGAGCCTGCCCCCTCCCCCGCTGTGTACGAGGATGGTCGCGCCCGACCCTCCAACGCCGGACGGCTCCGGGTCGTGGGCGGCAGGCTCTGCGACCAAAACGGCAGCGCAGTCATGCTCCGAGGCGTCAGCCTCAACGGTCTCATCACCTCCGAGTCCTTCCTCAACGAGGAGCTCTTCCGGGAGCTGTCCCGGGACTGCGGCGTTGATCTCATCCGCCTTCCCCTCTACACCTACGGCGTCGGCGTCGTGGGCTACTGCACCAAGGGCGACAAGGAGCGCCACAAGCAGGACGTGGCGAAGGGCGTGGAGTTGGCGAAAGCCGCGGACATGTACGTCATCATCGACTGGCACATCCTCTCGGACGGGGATCCCAACACCTACCTGGAAACGGCCAAGACCTTCTTCGCGGAGATGGCGGAGACCTACCGGGATCACAACAATGTACTCTATGAGATCTGCAACGAGCCCAACGGCGTGGACTGGGCCGCGGTCAAGTCCTATGCCGAGCAGATAATTCCCGTGATCCGGGAAAAGGATCCGGACGCGGTGATCCTGGTGGGAAATCCCGACTGGTCCAAGGATCTGGAGGCGGCGGCCGCCGATCCTCTGGACTTTGATAATCTGCTCTACAGCTTCCACTTCTACGCCGCCAGCCACGGTGCGGAATTCCGGGAACGGGTGGAGCGCTTGAGCAGGGCCGGGCTGCCAATCTTCGTCACGGAGTACGGCGTCACGGCTGCCAGCGGCGGTCTGCCCCGGGATCTGGAGGAGACCGATCGCTGGATCGAGCTGCTGGAGGAAGAGAAAATCTCCTGGTGCATGTGGTCCTTCTCCAAGGTCAACGAGGCCTGCTCCGCCGTCCGCTTCAATGTTCTGAGCTACAGCGGCTATACGGAAGCGGACTACACGGAAACCGGACTCTGGCTGCTGGATACTTTGAAAAGACACCATACGCGCTGAGCGCGGAGAGGAGCAAAGCCATGGAAGCCATCAAAACCATCGGCCTCACCAAGTATTACGGAAAGATCCGGGGGATCCTGGAGCTGGATCTCTCGGTGGAACAGGGAGCTTTTTTCGGCTTCATCGGTCCCAACGGGGCGGGGAAATCCACCACCATCCGTACGCTCCTGGGTCTGATCACCCCCAGCGCCGGCAGCGCGGCGATTTTTGGGAAGGACGTCCGAGGCGAAAAGGAGGCCATTCTGCGGCAGGTGGGCTATCTGCCCTCGGAGGCTCTGTTCTATCCCGGCATGAAGGTCCGGGAGCTGCTGCGCCTCTCCGCGGATCTGCGGAAGGCGGACTGCCGGGCGGAGGCGGAGCGGCTTTGCCAGCGGCTGCAGCTGGACCCCAGCCGCAAGGTGGAGGATCTCTCCTTCGGCAACCGAAAAAAGCTTGCCATCGTCTGCGCCCTGCAGGCCAATCCGGAGCTGCTGATCCTGGACGAGCCCACCGGGGGCCTGGATCCCCTGATCCAGCATGAGTTCTTTGAGATCCTGCGGGAGCGGAACCGGGAAGGCGTCACCGTCTTCCTCTCCAGCCACGTGCTATCGGAGATCCAACGCTACTGCCAGCAGGCCGCTGTGATCCGGGAGGGCCGTCTCATAGCCTGCGACCGGGTGGAGGCTCTGGCGAAGACCAACGCCCGGCGGGTCACCGTCCGGGGCCGGGTGGAGCTGGACGCCCTGGAAGGGATCCGGGATCTGCGGGTCGAGGAGGACGGGCTGAGCTTCCTCTACAACGGCGATCTGAAGCCCATGCTGCGGCTGCTGGCGGCGGGCGAGGTCCGGGATCTCAGCGTAGCGGAGCCGGACCTGGAGGAGATCTTCCTGCATTACTACGAAAAGGAGGGTGCGCGGTCATGAGCATCGTCAAACATGAGCTCAGGCAGAGCCGGCTGTCCTTCTGGATCTGGACCGGCGTCATCGGCTTCCTGCTGGCCACCTGTATTTTCCTTTTCCCCCAGATGAAGGGGCAGATGGGCGAAATCAGTGAAACCTTCGCCTCCATGGGTTCCTTTACGGCGGCCTTTGGCATGGACAAGCTCAACTTCGGCACCCTGGTGGGCTATTACGCCATCGAGTGCGGCAATGTGCTGGGTCTGGGCGGGGCCTTTTTCGCGGCTCTCTGCGCCGTCAGCAGTCTGAGCAAGGAGGAGGGCGGCCGCACGGCGGAGTTCCTCCTGAGCCACCCCGTCTCCCGGGGCCGGGTCACAGCGGAGAAGCTGGCCGCGGTGCTGCTCCAGGTGACGGCCCTGAATCTGCTGGTCTATCTGATTTCCCTGGGCTCCATGCTGGCCGTGGGTGAGGAGATCCCCTGGAGGGAGCTGAACCTGCTCCACCTGGCCTATTTCCTGCTTTGTCTGGAGCTGGCCGGAATCTGCTTCGGCATCTCCGCCTTCCTGCGGAAGAACAGCGCCGGCCTCGGCCTGGGGATCGCCGCGCTGCTGTACGCCACGAATCTCATCGCCAACATCACGGAATCCGCAAAGTTTCTGAAATACATCACGCCCTACGGCTACTGCGACGGTGCGGAGATCGTCAGCAGCGGCAGTCTGGACGGGACGAAAATCGCCATCGGCCTGTGCCTCGGACTGATCGGCGTCATCGCCGCCTTCCTCCGCTATACGAAAAAGGACATCCGCTGCGCCTGAGGCCGCATGCTCGTTTTTTGCTGCTTTGTTCAAAACCTGAACATTGGAGAAAAGCGCTATGAAATACTGTGCCTTCCTTCCGCCGCTTATCACCTTGTATTTGATTATCCGCTGCGTTGCGGCGAAGGCCGCCCGGAACGACCTGTCCTGGCGCAAAGCGGTCTATTTGCCGAACCTGCTGTTCTGGGTGGGCCTGCTGGGGAACCTCTTTGTAATCCCCTCCGTCCTTCTGCTCTGGCAGGAGGACACCTTGGGCTTCGCGTACATTGCGTTCAGTCTCATGGGCTGGTCCATGCAGCTCGCCTATGCCAACTGCTGGATCCGCTATGACGAACAGGGCTTCACCCACCATACCTTCTTCGGTCGGACGCACGAGTTCACCTACAACGACGTGACTGGCGTCCGCTGGGGCTCCGATATTCGTCTCTACTGCGGGAAGCACCTGATCTTCCTGGACAGCATGGCGGTCAACGCCAGCCGCTTCCTGCATTGGGTCAAGAAACGGAACAAGCAGATCCAGAACCTGCCGGACCGGATCCGATGGGACCCCTACGGTCACAACGTCTCCAGAGGGAAACTGAACTTTTTCGCGTATCTGATCCCCTGCGTCTTCTTTGGAGGCATCGTGATCTTCTTCTCCTTTCTGCTGTTCGGTCCGCCGGAATCGGAGGAGACCACGATCCGAAGCGAAGTCGTGTTCCAATCCTGGGAGGAGAAAGACGGAAGTTACCGCCTGACGGACGAAGACGGCACGGTGTACGGGATCACCCTTTACAAAGGCCTTTCGGTGGACCCGGAAGCCCTTTGCGACGGCAGGACTGTCTACACGGTCTGGTCCGGGGACAAGGCCACCCGTTGGGTCGAGCAGCTTCAGGGCCCGGAGGGAATGATCTTCACCTTCGCGGAAAATCAGGAGGCCTACAAAAACGACCAGCTCTGGGGGTATGTGGGGCTGGTGTTGATCTGGCTCCTTACGCTCCTCGGTTTTCTGATTTCGCTGCGGATTGGCCGCGACCCGGATCGGTTCCGCCCCTGGATCAGAAGGTTGTTTTTCAGAGATGATTTATAGAGGGCATCGAAGCACGGCGTCCCCATTGCTGCAGCATTGAAGCAAGCATCACGTTTCGTCGAGAATACCGACGTTGGAAAAGGTACGTTTCGACCTGACGCGGCAACGGATAATTCTTCGTGGGGATTTCCAAAAGGGGGACGACCCCTTTTGGCCGTTTGAATGAGGGAGGGTCCAGGGAGGGGGAGAGATCCGGAATCTTCCCCTCCCGGGCCGGTTCTTTCTCCCCTTTCTTGCCGGGACAAGAAAGGGGGCCGCCGGAGGCAAGCCTGCCTTTCGACGATCAAGGAACGAAGGAGAGCGGATTGCCGCGGCCTGACGGCCTCGCAATGACAGAATCGGGGCGGCGCCCCCGATGGCGCTGCTGCCCGAAAAAAAGATTGACAAATCCGGGAAGAACCTTTATAATATCAGCCGTAAATGCGTTGAGGAAACGAGACCGGCAGGAAAACGGCAGCGAACGGGGGAGGGTGCGAGCCCCGGCGTTTTCGAACCGGTCAGCCACTTCCGAGCGGCCCGCGAGGAGCGGGACGGGCGCTCCCGTTACAGAGCGAAGAGATACGCGGCCCAAAGCCGCGCAATCAGGGTGGTACCGCGAGCACTTCGCCCCTGTCCGGGGTGGGGTGTTTTTATATTCCTGAGAACAATCATGGCGCACTGTGCGCCGCTACGGAGGTAATACTATGGCGAAATATCACGGCCTGAACGAACTGCGGGAGATGTTTCTCTCCTACTTCGAGAGCAAGGGGCATCTGCGGCTCCCCTCCTTCTCTCTGATCCCCCAAAACGACAAGAGCCTGCTGCTGATCAACTCCGGCATGGCCCCCATGAAGCCCTACTTCAAGGGCGAGGTGGAGCCCCCTCGCCGTCGCATCTGCACCTGCCAGAAATGCATCCGCACCGGCGATATCGAAAACATCGGCAAGACCTCCCGCCACGGCACCTACTTTGAGATGCTGGGCAACTTCTCCTTCGGCGACTACTTCAAGAA
>JAEEGL015122770.1_pt1 | contig 23963 bp, 14 predicted proteins | sample 9134231 | NCBI WGS metagenome assembly JAEEGL01 (sample SAMN16246548, study PRJNA631951) | gut metagenome | biome: gut microbiome; feature: rumen; material: fiber-attached | host: Bos | place: Iran: Karaj | collected 2018-10
AGCTGCTTTGAATGCGGCGGCAAGGGATGCGGCCTGTGCAAGCATACCGGCTGGATCGAGGTGCTTGGCGGCGGCGTAGTACATCCCAAAGTCCTGGAGAACTGCGGCATCGACCCGAATGTTTATTCCGGCATCGCGTTCGGCATCGGCATTGAACGGATTACCATGCTGAAATACGGCATCAACAATATCGGGCTGTTCTTTGAGAATGACATGAAGTTCCTTGAGCAATTCAAAGAATAATTCACAATTCATAATTCATAATTCAGAATGATTTACCGGGAGTGTATTGAAGATGAAGGTACCGTACAGCTGGTTAAAGGAATATGTGGATATTGATATCACGGCGGAGGAACTGCAGGACAAGCTCTTCGGCTGCGGATTTGAAGTGGAGGAGCTGATCGACCTGGGGAAGGAGGTCAGCCGTGTGGTTGTGGGCGAGGTGCTCTCCTGCGAACCGGTGGAGGGAACGCACCTGTTCATCTGCCAGGTGAACTGCGGGGAATACGGCAATCCCATCCAGATCGTGACAGGTGCGCCGAACGTCTATGCCGGCATGCATACGCCCGCGGCCCTGGACAACTCCACGCTGCCCGGCGGAATCACCATCAAGGCGAAGCCCCTGAAGGGCATTCCTTCGGACGGCATGCTCTGCTCCGGTGAGGAGCTGGGCCTGAATGACGACCTGTATCCCGGTGCGGAGGTCTACGGACTCATGGACCTGCCGAAGGATACCGTGCCCGGTACGGACATCCGGGAAGTCGTCGGCATGAATGACTATATCTTTGATATCTCCATTACGGCGAACCGGCCGGACTGCCAGAGCATCCTGGGAATTGCCCGGGAAGTGGCAGCCACGCTGGGCAAGGAACTGAAAATGCCCGCGACGGACTATACCGTCAGCGATTACGTGTTCCCCGGCCTGGACATCACTGTGGAAGCCCCGGACCTGTGCCCCCGGTATCTGGGACACGGCGTGCGGAACATCACGGTAGGGGAAAGCCCCCGCTGGATGAAACGGAACCTGGCCCTGTGCGGCCTGCGGAGCATTTCCAACGTGGTTGATATCACCAATTACGTCCTGCTGGAGATCGGACAGCCCATGCACGCCTTCGATATGGACCAGCTGCAGGAACGCCGGATCATCGTGCGCCGGGCGAAGGACGGGGAGAAGATCCAGACCCTGGATGAAAAAGAATTCACCCTGACGCCTGAAAACCTGGTCATCTGCGACGGCAACCGCCCGGTTGCCCTGGCCGGCATTATGGGCGGCCTGAACAGCGAGATCACGGAGAATACGACCCAGCTGCTGTTCGAAGCGGCGAAGTTTGCACGGGACAACGTGCGGCGGACATCCCGTGCCCTGGGCCAGAGCAGCGATTCTTCCGCCCGGTTTGAGAAGGGCATCAGCGAATACATTACGGAACTGGGCATGGCCCGGGCCCTGCACCTGATCCAGGAACTGGGCTGCGGCGAAATCACATCCAGCGCCTTTGACTGCAGTGCCGGCGCACCCCGGGAGGGCAAGCGCTTCAAGGCCAGCCTGAAGCGGATCAACGCGATCCTGGGTATTGAGGTTCCCGCGGAGGATGTGCTGCTGATCCTGAAGAACCTGAACTTTGAAATCGTCCGCGACGGGGATACGCTGGATGTAACGGCGCCCCGGTACCGGGAGGATATAGAGGTGGGCGAGCCGGACCTGGCGGAGGAAGTCATCCGCGAATACGGCTACGACCATGTGATTCCCACCTTCCTGAAGGCGGCCCAGGTGACCACCGGCGGAAAGACACCTGCCCAGCAGCGCAGGGAACGGGTCTGCCGCGTGCTGTGCGGCCAGGGCTACCATGAAGCCTACACGCTGTCCTTCTACGCGGACAGCGACCTGGACTTCCTGCGGATTCCCGCGGATGCGCCGGAACGGAACGTCCTGCGGATCAAAAACCCGATTTCCGCAAACCTGGCCATCATGCGGCCCCTGCTGGCTCCCAGCCTGATGAACGTTGTGGTGGAGAACCTGAAGAAAGGCAACAATGAAGGCCGGATCTTCGAGATCAGCAACATCTACATCCCGCGGGGCGCGGAACTGCCGGATGAACGGCCCCACCTGGGCTTCGCCGCCTTCGGTGACAAGGAAGACTTCTTCACCGTGAAGGGTACGGTGGAAGCACTCGGCAAGGCGCTGGGACTGGCCTTTGACGTGGAACGGGCAACGGATGTGAGCTGGCTGCATCCCGGCATTGCTGCCTATATCCTGTGCGAAGGCGAGCGGATCGGCTGCTTCGGCAAACTGGCCAATGAGGTGACCGGCGAGCTGAAGCTGCATAAGGATGCCAAGTCCAACCACAAGATCTTCCTGGGTGAAATTGATTACAACACCATGATGAGCCATATGGCGGCCAGCTTCCGCTACCGCCCGCTGTCCGCGTTCCCGGATGCCGTCCGCGACCTGGCACTGACTGTGGCGGAGGAGACGCCCTGCGGCGACCTGATGAAGGAAATCGCGAAGGCCTGCCCGCGGGTCACGGATGTGGAATTGTTTGACATCTACCGGGGTGAGCAGATCGGCGAAGGACGCAAGAGCATGGCCTTCAAGATCACCTTCGGCGCGGCGGATAAGCCCCTGCAGCCCGAAGAACTGGATAAATACATTAAAAAAATTCTGGGGAACCTGAAGTTCAAACTCGGGGCTGAAATCCGATAATTCAGTAAATTCAACATTGAAAACATTTCCGAAATCGACGCCGGACAGGCGTCGATTTTTTGTACGTACATTTGACACAGAATTGGTTTGACAGTATAATGAAACAGGTCTTTTACAAACGATTTCTTCCATATTACACATCTTCGGATACTTGATTTTTCGGCGATGTTTCAGCATCGCTGCTGGGAGATGAACTCATGTCAAGAAAATGGCGGAACTTTCTCATCGGCGCCCTTGTCGCTGTTCTTGTAATCGGAGGGGTGTGGCTTCTGTCACGTACCCCTGACAATTACAAGGACAAGTATGAGGGCGTCGACCTGTCTGCGGACGTTTCCGGTATCGGACGGAGCAACTCATACACGACTTATCTGGAAAAGTATGCGGACCTGCCTGCCGTTACCGGTACAGTCGAAGTGGACCTTGCTTCCTTTGAGGGGGAGGGCGGTGAAGTCTGCGCAGACGGCCTGCTGACAAAAGAAGAATCAGACCTGACCTGGAAGGTTGAGGTTCCTCAGGCAGGCCTGTACAATATCCGCCTGGATTACCTGACGGTGGAAAGCCGCGGGATTGATATTGAGCGTGAAATCGCGATCAACGGGGAAGTGCCCTTCTCCGGCGCGGGCACGCTTTGTTTTTCCCGCCTGTGGACTGACGAAGGGGCGGTCCGTAAGGACAACCAGGGGAACGATATCCGTCCCACACAGGTGGAACGGTTTGAGAAGCAGAGCGCGTACTGCATGGACGACATGGGTTACCAGACGGAACCCTATGCCTTCTATTTCAACGAAGGGGAAAACGAGCTGACGATCCGGGCCGTGAATGAGCCTGTGATCCTGTGCGGCATAGCGCTGACCCCCATTGTACGGTTCCGCACGTATGAGGAATACACAGCGGCCCTGCCGGAAGATCCCGGTTCCGAAGAAGTGAAGAATTTCAGCCTGACCATCCAGGGCGAGTCCGCTCCGCTTCGCAGCGCGCCGAGCCTGTATGCCCGGTATGACCGCAGCTCTTCCCAGACGGTTCCGTATTCCCTGAACAATACGATCCTGAACTATATCGGCGGTGAACCGTGGACCCATCCGGGTGAATGGATCCAATGGGAATTTGAAGTGCCGGAGGAAGGATACTACAACATTTCCATCAAGGCAAGGCAGATTTACCAGCGCGGCGCCCTGTCTGCCCGGACTGTCTATATCGACGATGAAGTGCCCTTTGAAGACCTGCAGGCAGTTACTTTCGCATACAGGAACAGCTGGGAAATGCGGACGCTGGGCGACAGTGAGGGGAATCCCTTCCGCTTCTGGCTGACAAAGGGAAGCCATACCATCCGGATGGAAGTTACCATGGGAAAGATGGGCCCGATCCTGAAGAAGGTGGAGGACAGCATTTTCCGCCTGAACCAGATTTACCGCAAACTGCTGGTGCTGACCGGCGTCAACCCGGACCGTTTCCGGGACTACAAGCTGGACCAGGTTTATCCGGAAGCCCTGCAGGCCATGGATCTGGAGAGCAAACGGCTGTACCAGATTGTGGATGAAATGATGGAGATCACCGGAGAGAAGAGCGACCGGGCGGCGACTGCCCAGACGCTGGCCAACCAGCTGGAGCTGTTCGTGAAGGACAACTTCCGGATCACGGAATCCTTTACAAACTTCCGCGACAACATCACTTCCCTGGGTACCGCCATGCAGAACATGTCCGAGAGCAAGCTGGATGTGGACCTGATCATGGTGACCGGGGAAAATGTGAAGGTCCCCGCGGTCAACGAGAACGTTTTCCAGAGCATTGCACACGAAATCCGCAGCTGCGTGACGTCCTACACGGTTGACTACAACACCCTGGGCGACAAGTATGAGGATACGGACGACGTTATCGAGATCTGGCTCACCACAGGCCGTGACCAGAGTACGGTGCTGAAGAACATGGTGGACAATACGTTCACCGCGAAGACCGGCATCAAGGTCAACGTCAAGCTGGTGCTGCAGGATGCGATCCTGCCGGCCGTGGTGGCCGGAAACGGCCCGGATGTGATTATGAGCCTCAACGGCTGGTTTGCCGTGAACTACGCCATGCGTAACGCGGTGGAAGACCTGACGCAGTTTGAGGATTTTGAAGAGGTTATCAAACCCTTCCAGCCGAGCATCCTGGAGCCGCTGACTTACAATGACGGCCAGAAATCCGGCATCTATGGCCTGCCTGAAACCCAGGAATTCCAGGTTCTGTTCTACAGGACCGACATTATGGAAGAACTGGGGCTGCCGATTCCCCAGACCTGGGAGGAGCTGATCGCGGAGCTTCCGACGATTCAGGGCAACAGCCTGGAGGTGGGTATCAACTTCCCGGATATCCTGACGCTGGACCTGTCCTCCATGAACTCCATGATCTACCAGAACGGCGGATACATCTACGACGAGAGCGCAAAACGGACGCTGGTGGACAGTGAGGCCGGCGTGGCCGGGTTCAAGCAGTATACGAGCCTGTACAACGACTACGGCCTGCCTGTCATTTTCGACTTCCCCAGCCGTTTCCGCAGCGGCCAGATGCCGATGGGTATCCAGAACTACAATGTTTATAACACCCTGATGGTTTCTGCTCCGGAAATCCGCGGACTGTGGGACTTCACCCTGTTCCCCGGCACGATGAAGGAGGACGGCACCATTGACCATACAGTACAGACCGGCGGCCTGTGCTGCATGATGATCTCCACGAACAACGAAAAGACCAAGCAGAATGCCTGGGAGTACATGAAGTGGTGGGTCAGCGCGGATACGCAGGCCCGCTTCGGCCGGGAGATGGAGAGCATTCTCGGCGCTTCTGCCCGGTACCTGACGGCCAACCAGGATGCCATGAAACAGCTGGCCTGGTCAAGCAAACAGCTGAAGGTGCTGCAGGAGCAGATGTCCCAGACCCGCGGCTTCCCGGAAATCGCCGGCGGCTACTCCACACAGCGGCACCTGACCAACGCAATCCGCCGGGTGATCAATACCAAGGAAGACCAGCGGGAAACCCTGCTGAACTACGCGCGGACAATCAACGAGGAAATCCGGATCAAGCGGCAGGAATTCGGCCTGCCCCTGGATTAAGGGAAAGGAGGGAAGTAAAACATGCAGTCACAGTCCTTTGCGCAGAGATACCTGACCATGAGACGGGAGAAAATCTCCCACGGATGGACGATGGCGAAACGGAACAAAAGCTGTTACCTGTTCCTTGCGCCGTACGCAATCCTGTTTTTCACCTTCTTTATCCTGCCGATCTGCACTTCGATTTACTACAGCTTTACTTACTACAACATCCTGGAGCCCCCGCGGTTTATCGGATTCCAGAACTACATCAACCTGATTCTGCAGGATGAAGTGTTCCTGACCGCAGTGAAGAATACTTTCGTCTGTGCGGTCATTATCGGGCCGATCGGATATATCCTTTCCTTCCTTTTCGCCTGGTTTATCAACGAGCTGCCCAAATGGCTGCGGGCCGTGGCGGTTATCATCTTCTATGTTCCCTCCATTGGCGTTTCAGCGTTCAATGTGTTCTCCATCATTTTCCGTGCCGATGCCTACGGCTGGTTCAACTCCATCCTGCTGGAGCTCGGCTTCATCGAAGCGCCGCAGCTGTGGCTGCTGGATCCGAGGTACATGCTGACTATCGTGATTATCGTCAGCCTGTGGATGAGCATGGGCACGGGCTTCCTGAGTTTCGTGGCCGGTTTCCAGGGCATTGACCGCAGCATGTATGAGGCCGGTTATGTGGACGGTGTCCGCAACCGCTGGCAGGAGCTGTACCACATCACCCTGCCCAGCATGAAGCCCATGCTGCTGTTCGGCGCGGTTATGAGCATTACGTCCTCCTTCAACGTCGGCCTGGTACCGCGGACCCTGTGCGGATTCCCGTCCACGGATTACGCGGTCCGTACGGTTGTTACCCACCTGTTTGACTACGGCTACGCCCGGTTTGAGATGGGTTATGCCAGTGCGATCGCGGTGATCCTGTTTGTGGCCATGATCCTGTGTAAGAAGGCAATCGTTGCGTTGCTTGGAAGGGTGGGTACCTGAGATGAACGAGAACAATACTGTCAGATCCAACGGTACCCTGCAGCTGATTAACGGAAAAAAATACCGCGGCGAACTGGTCGCGGGGGAAACCGGCGCTGCATTCTACGCCAGGGGACAGAAAGAACCCGTGGCTGAATGGCACTACGCCCGGATGAACCGGATGGATAATATCCGGCGGGGCGGTACATCCAGCCAGATTACGGTCATCCTGAAGGATGACACCCGTTATGTGTTTGAACTGGCCCAGGGCCTGAAGCTGTACAGCCAGATGGACAAAAACTGGGCGGACAAGCCGGTACGGATCAAAACCCGGGGCGATATCCTGCATGAGGAAGCAGACCGCCTGGGCCAGAAGATCGTCGTGCCGAAGAAGCACCTGATCACCCGCCGGCACCCGAACCGGTCCATCGCCGGTGACATTGTTATCTACCTGATGCTGGCACTGGTCGCTGTGGCCATGGCCTTCCCGCTGGTGTTCCTGATCGGCTCCTCCCTGAAACCCCTGGATGAGCTGTTCCGGTTCCCGCCGCCCGTATGGCCCAGCCATCCGACCATGGACAACTTCTCTGACCTGTTTGTGACCATGGGCCAGAGCTGGGTGCCTTTCAGCCGGTACCTGGTGAACACGGTGATCATTACGGTTGTCGGTACATTCGGCCACCTGGTGGTTGCCGGCATGGCAGCCTTCGTCCTGTCCAAGTATGAATTCCCGGGTTCCCGCATGTTCTTTATGCTGGCAACCACATTCCTGATGTTCGCTTCCGGTGTTGTTACCGATATTCCGAATTACCTGATCCTGAGCCGCCTGGGCCTGGTGGATACCTACTGGGCGCTGATCCTGCCGGCGTTCGCAGCGCCGATCGGACTGTTCCTGATGAAGCAGTTCATGGATGGCCTGCCAACCGCGCTGATTGAGGCAGCCACCATCGACGGCGCCAGCCGGTTCCGGGTTTTCTGGAGCATTGTGATGCCCAACGTGAAACCGGCCTGGCTGACGATGATCATCTTCAGCGTCCAGTCCCTGTGGAACAACAACGGTTCCACACTGATCTACTCCGAAGCGAAGAAACCCATTGTTTACGCGCTGCAGCAGATCCAGGGCACCGCGGCGACCAACATTGCCCGTACAGGCCAGATGGCTGCAGCCAACGCGATTATTGTCGCGGTTCCGGTCCTCATCTTCATCTTCAGCCAGAGCCGGATCCTGGAGACCATGGCCTCCTCCGGCATCAAGGATTAAGGGGAGGGAATGATGATGAAAAAGACGCTCTCTCTTCTGCTTGTTCTCCTCATGGTGCTGTCTGTTTCCGCAGCCTTTGCGGATGACACCAACAACATGAACGAGGACGGATACAGCACTTCCTATACATACGGATATGACTACTGGGGCGGCGCTCAGGAATCCCCGGACCCTTACCGGGTGAAGACTGTGATCGACAGTGTAACCCTTGGCCTTGAAACCAAGCTGAACAAACCCCAGGGACTGTATGTGCGGGATAATGACCTGTATATCGTCGATACGTACAATAACCGGATCCTGCAGGTGGAGTACAGCAACAATACCTATCAGCTGAAACGGATTATTGACCATGTGGCCGGCGGAACACCGGAAACCTTCAAGACGCCTTACGACGTGTTTGTGGATCCGGAAGGGAATATCTACGTGGCTGATTACGGCAATTTCCGTGTGGTCATGATGGACAAGGACCTGAACTGGATCAAGGAGTTTGTCAAACCGGACGATTCCACTTTTGACCAGAAGCTGGATTTCCTGCCCAAAAAGATTACCGTTGACGTGGCGGGACGCCTGTATGCCATTGTTACGAATGTGAACAAGGGCCTGGTCAAGTATGAGCCGGACGGAACGTTTACGGGGTATATCGGCGCGTCAAAGGTAACGAGTTCCATGGCTGAGTATATCTGGAAACGCTATTTCCAGTCGAAGGCCCAGCGGGAAGCGTCCACAGCTTTCGTTCCTACGGAATATGAAAACCTGTATATTGACAAGGACAGCTTCATCTATACGACAATCACCTCCTTCAACGCGTCTGCGCTGGAGAACAACCAGGTTACACCGATCCGCAGGCTGAACGGCCTTGGGTCTGATATCCTGGTCCGGAACGACAATTATTTCCCCATCGGGGATATCTGGTGGACCGATGCGGAATCCCCCTATTACGGGCCTTCCCGGTTTACGGACATCACTGTTTTTGACAATGACATCTATGTGGCACTGGACCGTATCCGCGGACGCCTGTTTGGTTACGATGACCAGGGCGTGATGCTTTGGGCCTTCGGTACCAGGGGCGGCGTTGACGGCGCATTTATCCGGGCTGTGAGCCTTGAGCATATGGGCTATGACCTCATGGTGCTGGATGAAACCAAGAACAGCGTGACAGTCTTTACCCCGACGGAATACGGGCAGATGATTTACAACGCGACAGAGCTGTACCAGAACGGTGAATACACCGCAAGCTCTGATGAATGGAAGAACGTCATGAAGCTGAATGCCAATTATCCCCTGGCGTTCCGCGGCCTCGGACGGTCCCTGATGCGGGACGACCGGTATGAGGAAGCCATGAAGTATTTCCGGATGGCGTATGACGACGAAAACTACGGACGGGCTTTCAAGCTGTACCGGAAGGAATGGGTTGAAAAGAACATCTGGTGGATTCTGCTGACCCTGGCTGTGGTGATCATCATTCCGCTGGTGATCGGGAAAATCAGAAGAACGAAGTGGGAGGTGATCATGCATGAGCAGAGTAAAATCCGCAGAAATAACGAATAAAGCGGCAAAAGCTGAAAGCCGGCGCGCCTGGTGGAGCCGGTATAAAGATTCCCTGCGTTATTCGCTGCATGTGATCACCCATCCCTTTGACGGTTTCTGGGACCTGATTCATGAAAAGCGCGGCACGATTGCGGCTGCCAACACGTTCATGGCCCTGTTCCTGGTGACGTACGTGATCCGGCTTCTGTACACCAATTTCCAGTTTATGAAGGTGGAAATTCAGTATCTGGATATCGTGGAACAGATGGCCTCCCTGCTGCTTCCGTTCCTGATCCTCTGCCTGGCCAACTGGGCTATGACCACCCTCTTTGAGGGAAAGGGAAGGTTCAAGGATATCTATATGGCCATGTGCTACGCGCTGGTGCCCTATATCCTGATCCAGCTGCCCATGGTGCTGGTCAGCAATATGCTGACGCTGGAAGAGGGGAGCCTGTACGGCGTGCTTTACAGTTTCTCCATCATCTGGTGTGCCCTGCTGGCGTTTGTCGGCCTTATGCAGGTCCATGATTACGGCCCGGGAAAGACTTTCATTTTCATCATTGTGACTATTTTCGGCGCAACGGTGATCGTCTTCCTGATCCTCGTATTCTTCAGCCTGCTCAGTGATGCTGTAAGCTATTTCGTGAGTATCTACCGCGAAATTGTTTACAGAATGAATTAAGGAAGGGTGATGGATATGAGAAAGAAGAGCGTCATCCGCCGCCTGATTCCATGGATCATCGTGCTGGCTGCCCTGGCCGCGCTGGTCGTTTTCGTCTTTATTCCGATGTATTCCCAGACCGAGGGAACTTTCGGCCGGGATTCTGAGGTGTTCTACTATGACGGTGACGGCAAACCGGTGACCATGGAAAATGACCGGCTGCTGTTTGAAATGGACGCGGACACCACCCAGTTTACCCTGACCAACAAGAATACAGGGAAGGTCTGGTATTCCAACCCGGTTGACCGGGACAAGGATCCGATTGCCAGGGGCGTCAACGCGGAATTCCTGTCCTCCACAATGACCGTGTCCTATTACGATTCAGTCAGCCTGAACGAAATCAACAATTACACCACTTCCATCATGAACAAATCCTACCGGATCATTCCCCGGGAGGACGGGTCCATTCAGGTGGATTACGCGGTCGGCAAGATTGAACGGATCTTTATGATTCCGAACGCAATCACGAAGGAACGCTATGCGGAATTCACCAGCAAGATGGCCAAGAAGAACAAGAAGAAACTGGGCAATTACTATACCCTGATTGAACCGCAGAAACTGAAAAAGAAATCCAACTGGGAAGACATCGCTGCCCTGTATCCCTCCGTAACGGAACAGCCCCTGTATATCCTGCAGGATATTGATACCAAGAAAAAGGAAGATGTGGAAAGCTTCTTTAAGGAAGCGGGATACACGGCGGAGGATTACGAGATTGATATGCAGCTGATGGCCGGGGAACGCGAAACCAGCGGGCCAGTGTTCAACATCAGCGTGATTTACCGCCTGGAAGGGAACGACCTGGTGGTGGAGCTGCCGTATTCGAAGATTACCTGCGGCCAGGACTACCCGATCGTCAATATCTCCCTGCTTCCGCTTTTCGGTGCCGGCGGCCCGAATGACAACGGATATATGCTGGTGCCGGAAGGCAGCGGCGCGCTGATCAATTTCAACAACGGCAAGCGGTCCCAGAACGCCTATTATGCCAATGTGTTCGGCTGGGATTACGGTACGAAACGCACGGAAGTCATCAATGAGACGGAAGCGCCTTTCGGTGTGTTCGGTATCAGCAATGAGGACGGCGCCTTCATCTGCATCATGGAAGACGGCAACTCCTACGGCGCTGTCAGCGCTGATATAGCGGGACGGATCCACAGCTACAACCTGGTCTATCCCAAGTACAGCGTGCTGCATTATGACAACTATGAAGTGACCGGCCGGACGGCCAAACTGCTGCTGATGTATGAGCAGCGGATCCCGGACGATACGGTGGTACAGCGCTACCGGATCCTGGATGAGAGCGGATATGTTGAAATGGGCAAGGCCTACGGCGACTATCTGCGGGCTGATCCCGAACTGAAAGCGGAATGTGCTTCCGAGGATATTCCGGTGAATGTGGAACTGGTCGGCGGCATCGACAAGAAGGTTCCCAAATTCGGTATTACCGTGAAGGCTGTTATTCCGGTGACCACTTTTGAAGATGCCTCCGGAATCCTGACAGACCTGACGGACGCGGGGGTCAGGGACCTGAATCTGCGCTATACGGGATGGAGCAACCACGGTGTGTTCCAGCGGGTCCTGACCAGCGTCAATACGGTCGGGGAACTGGGCGGGGAAGCAGGCCTCAGAAAACTGATTGCGAAAGCAAAGGAAAAGAATGTTGACCTGTTCCTGGACGGAATCAGCTGCTTTGCCTATGACAGCGGCCTGCTGGAAGGATTCATCCCCTATGAGCATGCCTCCCGGCTGACCACCCGGGAGATCAACATGATGTATGCTTACGATATCGTGACCTATCAGCAGAGCACCTGGACGAAAAAGCCGTTCTATGTAATCCGGCCCGGATATGCGAAAGCGTATGCTGAAAACCTGATCAGCAAGGTGAATGAACTTGGTGCGTCGGGGGTTGCGTTCCGCGATATCGGAAACCTGCTGAGCGGCGACTATTATGACCGGGATACGGTAACCCGGGAGCAGGTCAAGGCCATGAATGTCGGAACGCTGAAAAAGGCGGACCAGACCGGCCTGAAGGTTTCCGTCAAGGAAGGCAACGAATACGCGCTGCCTTATGCCGACCTGATTACCGACATGAACCTGACCGGTTCCGATTACGGTATCCTGGACGCCAGTGTTCCGTTCTACCAGATCGCTATTCACGGAATGAAAGACTACACCAGTGAGGCGATCAATCTGGCCGGGGATTATAAAAAGCTCCTGCTGGAATGCGCGGAATACGGAGCCGGCCTGAATTACACCTTCATGACGGCTGACCCGAGCGTCCTGCTTGATTCCGGCTACAGCAGCTATAATTCCGCCGGATACCAGGCCTGGAAGGATGAGGTGACTGCCACGATCCTGAAATACCAGCAGGATATGAAAGGCCTGAACCGGCAGCGGATCACCGGCTATGAAATCCTGGCGGACGGGGTTGCCGTGACGGTCTATGAAGACGGTACCAGGGTTTATGTAAACTATAACGGGGATGATTTCCGGAACGGAGCAGTGAATGTTCCGGCCCGTGATTACCTGGTGGAAAGGGGGGACCGGCAGTGAGCAAAAAGCAGAAGAAGTACCGGGAGCACTGGTACAGCGGGATCACGGAAGGGCTTATGACCTATATACCTGGAAATAAGACCTATCGGACGATCCAGGCCCGCCGCGCCCGCAAGGGAACCCTGTTTATCCTTCCTTTCATCATCGGGTTCATCGTTTTCATGGTCCGCCCGCTGATGATGTCCCTGCAGATGAGCTTTAACAGCATCAATGTACTGAACGGCGTCATGAAACCAGCCACCGAGCATGTGTTTACACTGCAGCTGTTCGGAGCGAAGCTTTTTGAGATTCCGCTGGGGAAATACTACTACGCGCTGCAGACGGATCCCAAGTTTAACCAGCTGCTGATTGATGAAATCGGCCGGATGGCTGTGAATACGGTAGCCACGCTGGTGCTGAGCTTTGTTATTGCCGTGATCCTGAACCAGAAGTTCAAGGGCAGGCTGCTGTGCCGCGTCATTTTCTTCCTTCCGGTTATTCTTTCCTCCGGCGTGCTGCCCGGCATTGAAAACTCCAATGAGAACTACAACCTGATCAACAGTATCAACCAGGCGGTGCAGGAGTCCGGAGGCCTCAATATCTCCGCTTCGCTGGAGCATCTGCTTTCCGTATCAAACATCGGCGGCGGTATCTTTGACGTGGTTTTCCAGATGATCAACTCGATCTATGATATCGTGATGGCCAGCGGCATCCAGATTATTGTTTTCCTGTCCGGCCTGCAGGCAATTTCACCCTCCCTGTATGAGGCAGCGGATGTGGAAGGCTGCTCCGCATGGGAATCCTTCTGGAAGATCACTTTCCCGATGGTCAGCCCGCTGCTGCTGGTCAACTGCATCTATACAATCATCGACTTCTTCATGAAGAACGATAACGCTGTCATTGAAAGAATCAATGAAATCATGTACGGCGTACAGATGGACCTGGGCCTTGCTTCCGCTATGAGCTGGCTGTATTTCGCCGTTGCGCTGGCCTTCATCGGCATCAGCACATTTATCATCACAAGGGCGGTGAAATCCTATGAGTAAAGACAATACCGTTTTTATCGGGGAAGCCAAAAGCTTCTGGGACCGGAACCGCCGGAGCAACGGATATCTGCTGAAGCGGCGGATCGGGGAGATCGCGGTTTCCGTTATCCGTGCCCTGCTGATGTTCGGCCTGTGCTTCATGATCATCCAGCCCATGCTGACGAGGTTCGGTACAAGCCTGATGAAGGAGAAGGACCTGTACGATTCCACCATTATCCTGCTTCCGCGCCATGTGACGCTGGACAATTACCGGATTGTGGCGGAACTGACAGATTTCCCGAACTCCATGATCAATACACTGTGGGTTTCCATTGTGGTATCCATCTGCCAGGTGATTGCCTGCACGATTGTCGGCTACGGTTTCGGGCGGTTTGAGTTCCCGCTGAAGAAATTCTGGTTTGCCTGCGTGATCGCGGTGATTATCATTCCGCCGCAGATCATTTCTTCCTCACTGTATACGACCTTCGCGCGCTTTGACCTGTTCGGCCTGATTACGCTGCTGACGGGGAGCACCATTAACCTCCGTTCCTCCATCTGGCCGTATATCATGATGAGCCTGACCTGCATGGGACTGAAGAACGGCCTGTATATCTTCATGCTCCGCCAGTATTTCAAGAACGTACCGGACAGCCTGGAAGAGGCGGCGTACGTGGACGGCTGCGGAACCTTCCATACGTTTGTCCGGATTATGTTGCCGGACGCTGTTCCGACAATCGCCAGCTGCTTCCTGTTCAGCTTTGTGTGGCAGTGGACTGACCTGTTCTACTCCCGGAACTTCCTTTCCGGTTTCTCCCTGTACTCTGTGCAGCTAAGCACCATCGGCAGCCGGATGGCCCGGTATTTCGCGTCGGATCCCAATAATCCGCCGACGGTGGACAACGGCCGTTCCCTGCAGCTGATCTCCATCGGCGTGCTGATCTGCTGCATTCCGCTGATCATCCTGTACTGTTTCACACAGCGCACATTCGTGGAAAGCCTGGCTATGACGGGCTCAAAAGAATAAGCACGAAATGCGGAAAATGTACATACCTGTACTTGAAAATTTGTGAATTCCGGTCTATAATTATCCTGAATGGCGGGTGTTCCGCATACTTACAATTGTACCTGAACAGATTCCCGCGGGGGATCTGTTGGGAAATAAAAAAGGAGGTTTTCTCATTATGAAGAAAATCATGGCTCTGGTTTTGGCCGCAATGCTGCTGCTCGGCTGCTGCAGTTTCGCTGCCGCAGAAGAAGCTCCCGAAGGCTATCCGGCAATCATCGAGGGACTGGACTTTAACGGTCAGGATGTTTACATCTATGACTGGTATTCCACCGGCACCCGCGATGAGAACCCCACCGAGGAACAGCAGCTGACCTATGATTACTGGGATTGGCTGGAAGAAACCTACAACGTCAACATCATCGAGACTGCCCTGAGCGACTGGAACAACCAGGCTGCTGAACTGCAGAATTTCGTGATGAACAAGAATCCCGAAGGCAAGCTGGCCATCATCGGCATCAGCGGCGGTTTCGCCGGCCCGGCCGTGAAGAATGACCTGTATATGGCCTGGACCTATGGCCTGGATACCGATCAGTACGACAAGATGACCGTTGACTTCATGACCAAGGACGGCATCTGCCATGGCGTGCCCGGCGGTTCCAACATTGAACCCCGCCAGGTTGTGTTCTTCAACAAGAAGGTGCTGGAGAATGCCGGCATCGAATGGAATGAACTGTATGACCTGCAGGCCAATATGGAATGGACCTGGGACAAGTTCGAAGAGTACATGGACAAGATCAACGAAGGCGCTGACACCGATGGCAACGGCGAAGCCGACATCTGGGCGCTGACCGGCAACGGCGACGACGTCACCGTGGCCCTGGTTGTGAGCAACGAAGCGGACTTCTTCAAAGTCAACGAAGAAGGCAAGCTGGTTCCCGCCATCAAGGACCAGGAGTTCCTGGATGCGATCCAGCGCCGTCAGGAGTGGGGCAGCAAGTACATGCGGCCCAACGAACAGTGGGATGACTATCAGAGGTTCTGGCCGGAAGGCAACGTCGCTTTCATCATCGGTCAGTCCTATGAAGGCTTCAACGCTGACAGCCTGGTAAGCCAGATCGGCGAATGGGGCTGCGTCGCGATGCCCATGGGCCCCAACGCGAAGCGCTACACTTCCGCTGCTGACAACAACGTGTTCGGCATCCCGAACGTGTACACCGAAGAAGAATCCCTGAAGCTCCAGCAGATCTACACCCTGTACCGGATGCCCGCTCCCGGCACTGAAGAAGAAGTCGAGGAAGGCGAAGAAGATCTGTCCTGGGCAACCCAGTACTATGATCGTGGCTGCGATGACCGTGCCATCGAAGAAACCTACGCCATGCTGCGCAAGGTTGAAAACGCGACCATCATGAACTACAACAAGATCGGCGACCGCAACAGCTCCATCACCGAAGTGACCTGGGCGCTGGGCAGCGGTACTCCTGCCGAAATCGCTGAAGCTGCATGGGGCCCCTTCCAGCAGAGATGCGACGTTTACAACGGCGACAAGACCCAGGAAGAAGTTGACGCTGAAAACGCTGCTGCCGCTGAAGCCAAGGCTGCTGAAGAAGCTGCCAAGGCCGCTGAAGAAGCCGCTGCTGAGGAAGCTCCCGCTGAATAAGCAAATCCCCTGGTTTTCCGGACCGCCCGCCTGGGCGGTCCTTTTCATATGCGCCTGAAGCACTTATCGTAAAACTTGTCCTTGAATAATCCGTGCCAAAGCGATAGAATATGTACGGACAAGTTGGACAAGAAAGGATGAATCCGCATGGCAAAAAAGCTTCTGGTTATTCTGATGATCCTGTCCCTGCTGGGGACCTGCGCGGCCGTGTCCGCGGACGGCGCAAAGGACATTTATTCATCTGATTTCAGCAAGGATACGGACGGCTGGTACGGCCGCGGCGCGCAGTCTGCGGTTACAGCGGACGGCACGCTGAAGACAACCGGAAGGACAAGTTCCTGGAATTCCCCGGGACGGGATTTCAACCTGATTGAAGGCGGCAAATATGTCCTGAACGTGGAAGTGAAGCAGGATGATATGGACAGCGCGAATTTCATGATTTCCGTAGCCCATACAGCCAGCGGCATGGAAACCTATGAAAACCTTGCTTTCGGTACAGCAAAGAAAGGTGAATGGACAAAGCTGGCCGGTACCTATACCGCCGGCGCTTTTTCCCGGTTTGTGCTGTATGTGGAAACCGCCGGTGCGGATGCGCTGGATTTTGAAATCCGGAACTTTACCGTAACCGCGCCGGAGGGGGAACCTGAACCCAAGCCGACAGAAGCCCCTATGGTGATTGAAGAAGCGGAGAATGTCCCGAGCCTGAAGGAAATTTATGCAGACCGGTTTGATTTCGGTTCCGCCGCGCCCCAGATGGTATTCATGGATAAGAAATGGACCGGACTGATGCTGGAACAGTTCAGCATCCTGACGCCTGAAAATGAGATGAAACCGGACTCCGTACTGGATGTAAACGGCAGCTGGAAACTGCTGCAGGAAACCGGGGATGAGACTGCCGTAGCGGTGCGCTTTGACGCGGCAAAACCGCTGCTGAACTTTGCGAAGAACAACGGACTGAAGGTTCACGGCCATGTGCTGATCTGGCACAGCCAGACCCCGGAATCTTTCTTCCATGAAAATTATGATTCCAAAAAACCGTTTGTAACCCGTGAAGTGATGCTGGGCCGTATGGAAAACTATATCAAAGGCGTGTTTGAGTATCTGGACGCAAACTATCCCGGTGTTCTAGTTTCCTGGGACGTACTGAATGAGGCGATCGACGACGGATCCAACTGGCTGCGGAACAGCAACTGGAAGAAGATCATCGGGGAGGATTATCCGAATTACGCCTATGCCTTTGCCCGCAAGTACGCGCCGGAAGGCACGAAACTGTACTACAATGACTACAACACTGCCGTGCCCGGAAAGCTCCGGGGGATTGTCAGGCTGCTGAACACCCTGATTCCGGAAGGGAATATTGACGGATACGGATTCCAGATGCACCACAGTGTTTCTTTCCCGTCCATCAGCCAGATCAGGACAGCTGTGCAGACCATTGCTGACCTGGGAATCAGCCTGCGGGTCAGCGAACTGGACGTGACTGTGGACAACAACAGCGAAGCCTCCTTCAAAAAACAGGCGAAGTATTACGCAGATGTGATGAAGATCCTGATCGACTACAGCGATCAGTTTGAAGCGGTTCAGGTCTGGGGCCTGTGCGACATGATGAGCTGGCGGGGAAGCCAGTATCCGCTGCTGTTTGACGGCAGGGGAAATCCGAAGCCTGCGTTCTGGGCCGTAGCCGATCCGGACTCCGTGGAATAATCGGAACAGAAGAAGCAAAGGAAGGGAAACGATTCCCTTCCTTTTTTTTTCACGGCCGGATTGAAGAAACCGGCAGGCTTGTATATAATCTGATCAGGGAAAAGAATGAAACGGAAAGGAATACACAGAGTATGATAACGAGAAAGATTACCGCGCTGCTGCTGGCCCTGGCATTGTGCGTATGCGGCTGCGCAGCGGCGGAACCGGCGGTACAGGCGGATGAAATTGTTATCCCCGTCATTGACAATGCCACAAAGTCCTTTATTCCGGACAACGAAGCCATGGCCCTGCAGCGGGACATGAAATGCGGCTGGAACCTGGGAAACACCTTTGACGCGTACAACGGCTATTCGCTGCATGATACTGGAGCGGGCATGGAAACCATCTGGACAGGTGTGAAAACCTCACAGGCATTGATCAGGGCGATCAGGGAAGCCGGGTTCAACACTATCCGCATTCCGGTCAGCTGGCATAACCATGTGGATGAAAACGACATCATCGACCGGGAATGGATGGCCCGTGTGAAGGAAGTGGCCGGCTGGGCCCTGGACCTGGGCATGTATGTGATTGTGAATGTCCATCATGACAATGATATCGCTTATTTGTATCCGGATACGGTCCATTATGACCGCTCCGCGGCATACCTGGTTTCTGTGTGGAGCCAGATGGCGGAAGAGTTTAAAGACTGCGATGAGCACGTGATCCTGGAGGCCATGAATGAACCCCGCCTGGTGGGTACAGCCTATGAATGGAACTGGAACAAGGGCAGTTCGGACTGCCGCCTGTCGGCCAAATACATCAACCAGCTGAACCAGCTGTTTGTGGATACAATCCGGGCGTCCGGCGGAAACAATGCGACCCGGTATCTGCTGGTGCCGGCGTATGCGGCCAATCCTGCCAACGCGGCAGATCAGGCCTTCCAGCTGCCGGAGGATGAGGCGGACAACCGGATCATTGTGGAAGTGCATGCCTATACACCGTACAATTTTGCGCTGAACACAAACAGTACGGACCGGACATTTGACCTGGAGAAGGACAAGAACAAAATGTCCGAAATCACTACTTTCATGACTACGCTGTACAGCCGCTTTGTCCGGAACGGGATTCCGGTCCTGATTGATGAATTTGGTGTGATCGATAAAGGCGGGAATCTGCAGGACCGGGTGAATTTCACCGCCTGGTATGTGGCTTCAGCCAGCGCGCGGGGGATGACCTGTGTCTGGTGGGACAACGGTGCTTTTGCCGGCAACGGGGAGAAGTTCGGGCTGATCCGTCGGGATACGCAGGAATGGGCTTTTCCGGAAATTGTTGAGGCAATCCAGGCTAACTGCCTGTACAACCGGGAAAACGCTGAAGAGTAACCGATCCATGTAACCAAAAACCACGGGCAGCCTTCAATGGCTGCCTTTTTTTGCAGTTGCATGTAATCGTTTGCCGTGATAGTATAGAAAACAACAGCAAGCCTTGAAAATCAGTGGCCGGAGCCACATTTCGACTGCAGGAGGAACAAGGAATGAATTATGGTTATTTTGATGAGAAAGCCAGGGAGTATGTCATCACGAATCCCAATACGCCGGCACCCTGGGCCAACTATCTGGGATCTCCGGAATACGGCGCAATCGTCACGCTGAATGCGGGTGGATACAGCTTTGTCAAGAGCGGAGCGGCCGGCCGGATCCTTCGCTACACCTTCAACCAGTTTGATGAACCCGGACGCTATATTTACCTGCGGGATGAGGAAACCGGCGATTTCTGGTCCGCCAGCTGGAGACCTGTGATGAAACCGCTGGACCAGTATAAGACCGAATGCCGCCACGGAACCAGCTATACGGAGATCATCAGCGAATACAGCGGCATCCGCAGCCGCGTGCTGTATTATGTGCCGCTGGGCGCAACCCACGAAGTGTGGCGTGTCAGCCTGGAAAACCTGACGGACCGGGAACGGAAGATCAGCGTGTTCAGCTATGCTGAATTCACGACGGAAAGCCTGTATACCCAGGATATGGTCAACCTGCAGTATACCCAGTTCATCACAAAGACCACATTCCACGACAGCTTTATCCTGGAACAGATCAATGAGTTTAACTATCCCAGGCCGGACGGCACCACGGGAAGGGAACGCTTCCTCGGACTGGCCGGAGCGAAGGTGTGCAGCTATACCGGAAGCCGGGACCAGTTCCTGGGCCGGTGCCGGTTTGACAAACCGAAGGCAGTGGCGGACGGCAGGTGCGACAACAGCCTGAACTACAACGGCAACCCCTGCGGCGCGCTGCAGTTCAGCGCGGCACTGAAGCCCGGTGAAAAGACCACGGCCGCTTTCCTGCTGGGCCAGAAGACGGTTTTTGAGGCGAAGGAGATCGTGGACCGCTATGCGGACACGGAGGTGACCGTAAACCGTGAACTGGAGGAGCTGATCAGCTACTGGCACGGCGAGCTGGCTAACCTGAAGATTGAAACGCCGGACAAGAATTTCGACGCGATGATCAATACCTGGAACGCGTTCCAGTGCTTTACGACATTTGTCTGGAGCCGCGCGGCCAGCCTGATGTACTGCGGTGAACGCAACGGCTACGGATACCGGGATACCGTACAGGATATCCAGGGCATCATGCACCTGGATCCGGAACTGGCCCGGAAGCAGCTGACCTTCATGCTCAGCGCGCAGGTGCATCACGGCGCCGGCCTGCCGCTGGTGAAATTTACCCATAACGCGGGCCATGAGGACACGCCGGAGCAGGACAGCTATGTGAAGGCCACCGGCCATCCCAGCTACCGGGCGGACGATGCACTGTGGCTGTTCCCGACGGTGTACAAGTATATTGCCGAAACCGGTAATACCGCCTATCTGGATGAGGAGATTCCCTTTGCGGACAAGGATACCGGCACGGTCCGGGAGCACCTGAAGCGGGCCATCAACTTCAGCATGACCCACCTGGGCCCCCACGGCATGCCGGCCGGTCTGCATGCGGACTGGAACGACTGCCTGGTACTGGGTGACCAGGGGGAGAGCACCTTCGTGGCCTTCCAGCTGTATTACGCGCTGAGACTGATGAAGGAGTTCTGCGCAGATGAGCCGGACTACCTGAAGTATCTGGATGAGACGGCGGAGAAACTGCTGAAAATCCTGAATGAGCAGTGCTTTGAGGGAGACCGGTTTATCCGCGGCTTCCGGGATAACGGTGATATCATCGGCAGCAAAAACAACAACGAAGCCAACATCTGGCTGAATCCCCAGAGCTGGGCTGTGATCAGCCGTGCTGCCACGCCGGAGCAGGCGGAAACGATCCTGAATACCGTCAGCGAAAAGCTTGACACGCCCTACGGCCTGGAACTGATGCAGCCCAGCTACCGTTATGAATACTGGGACGGTGCCAGGATGCGGCTGTTCAATCCTGGCACCAAGGAGAACGGCGGTATTTTCTGCCAGCCCCAGGGATGGGCAATCCTGGCGGAAGCCCTGTGCGGACACGGAAACCGGGCTTTCCGGTACTACCAGGAGAGCAGTCCCGCTTCCTTCAATGATGACGCAGACCGCCGGGTGATTGAGCCCTACGTCCACGGCCAGTTTATCGAGGGACATGAGAGCCCCTTTGCCGGACGGAGCCATGTGCACTGGCTGACGGGTACCGCCAGTACGGTGATGGTCGGATGCGTGGAAGGCATCCTCGGCCTGCGGCCCACCGCGGAGGGAATCCTGATTTCTCCGGCCATCCCGCATGAATGGGACGGCTTCACCATGGAAAAGGTTTTCCGCGGAAAGAAACTGCATATCACAGTGGACAACAGCGCCCATAAGGAAGGCAATCCGACGAAGATCATCCTGAACGGCGCGGAGCGTGCGGCGGGACTGATTCCGGAAAGTGAGCTGAAGGAAGAGAACACCGTGACGGTGATCATGTAACAGGGCAGCCGGAAGTATGAAGATTATCGCGAGAATCCGGAATCCCTATGACAGCAAATTCGGCGTGCCCCGGCAAAGCGGCCTGGCGGAACAGGTGGTTTCCGAGATTGTTTTTGAGCCGGAATACCGGGTACAGGAAGCACTGCGGGGGATTGAGGAGTTTTCTCATCTGTGGCTGATCTGGGCTTTTGACCGGGCGGAACGGGATACCTGGTCGCCGACAGTGCGGCCGCCCCGGCTGGGCGGGAACCAGCGGGTCGGCGTGTTTGCCACCCGGTCGCCCTACCGGCCGAATGCCATCGGCCTGAGCTGTGTCCGGCTGCTGGGCACAGCAAAGGGGAACGACGGGATTGTGCTGAAGGTGGCAGGGGCTGACCTGATGAACGGGACGCCGATCTATGATATCAAGCCCTATCTGCCCTATGCGGACTGTATACCGGAAGCGACCGGGGGATTTACCGACCGGACGGAAAAACGGACAGTGGCGGTAGAGATTCCGGAGGAACTGGCTGGCAGGATGCCCGGGGCGGACCTGGAAGCGCTGAAGGCCGTTCTGCGGGAGGATCCGAGGCCCGCATACCAGGATGACCCGGAAAGGGTATACGCGTTTGAGTTCGCGGGGAAGAACGTGAAGTTCCGCGTAGAGGGACAGACGCTGTATGTGATGGAAATTCACAATTCATAATTCATAATTCACAATTGGAAATGGTTTTATATACCGGGGTAGGATCTGCCCCGGTATTTTCTGTACAAAAAGGAGATGAGGTTTCTCCGCTATCCGCAATCTCAAAGGTCGTTGCTCCCTTGCCAGGGCTGCCGCCCGTTCTCCACTGAAAACTGTCCACTGGACAGTTTTCCGGGCGTTCCGAACCCATGGAGCCAACTTCCTTTCGATTGACCTCACCTCTTTCGAAATATCCGCCACTGGCGGTCGAAAGAGGTTCGCCCTTCGGTCGGTCGAAATGACAATCGGAGAAGTATCCTGTGTCGGAATGACACTAATAGGGGAAATGTAAAAAACTATGAATCATGAATTGTGAATTATGAATTCGCTGAACAATCGCCGGAGACGTGATCTCCGGCAATTGTTTTGTTCCTGCATTTTGCTTGCAATTTGCAGAGAAGTATGGCATACTATGTCCTGTGGTTAAAAAATAACCCTGTGGGACAAATGCGTCCCACTCAATAAGAGGAGGATGACAAAATGGAACGTGTGTATAATTTTTCTCCGGGACCTTCCCAGCTGGCTCTTCCCGTGCTTGAAAAGGCGCAGAAAGATCTGGTCTGTTACGGTGATACAGGCATGTCCGTGATGGAAATGAGCCATCGCAGCAAGATGTACACTGATATCTATGACAAGACAGTGGCGGATCTTCGTGACCTGATGAACATCCCCGAAGATTATGACGTGGTGTTCCTGCAGGGCGGCGCGACCCAGCAGTTCTCCGCGGTTCCGCTGAACCTGATGGTCAACAAAAAGGCTGACTATATCGACAGCGGTAACTTTGCCCACCTGGCTGCCGAAGAAGGCAAGCGCTACGGTGAAGTAAACGTTGTGGCTTCCAGCCGCGAAGACGTTTATACCTACATCCCGGACCTGGATGCCATCAAGTTCACGGAAGATGCTGACTATGTGCACATCACCCAGAACAACACCATCTACGGCACCCGCTTTGTGGAGCTGCCTAAGTGCAAGGCTCCCATTGTGTGCGACGCCAGCAGCATGATCCTGAGCGAGGAAATGGATGTGACCAAATACGGTGCCATCTATGCCGGCGCCCAGAAGAACATCGGACCCAGCGGCCTGTGCGTGCTGATCGTGAAGCATGACCTGGTTGGCCATGCCATGGATATCTGCCCGAAGCTGCTGAACTGGCAGATCCAGGTGGAGAAGGGAAGCATG
>JAEEGL014208832.1_pt1 | contig 23962 bp, 24 predicted proteins | sample 9134231 | NCBI WGS metagenome assembly JAEEGL01 (sample SAMN16246548, study PRJNA631951) | gut metagenome | biome: gut microbiome; feature: rumen; material: fiber-attached | host: Bos | place: Iran: Karaj | collected 2018-10
CCTCCATTGCCCAATATTCCTCACTGCTGCCTCCCGTAGGAGTCTGGACCGTGTCTCAGTTCCAATGTGGCTGATCGTCCTCTCAGACCAGCTATAGATCGTCGGCTAGGTAGGCCGTTGCCCCACCTACTACCTAATCTTCCGCGGGCCAATCTTTCGGCAAATCTCTCCTTTCCCCCTCAGGGCTTATGCGGTATTAGCAGTCGTTTCCAACTGTTGTCCCCCACCAAAAGGTATGTTCCCACGTGTTACTCACCAGTGCGCTGCTCTCGTGGTTAATAGCAAGCTACCAACCATTCCCGCTCAACTTGCATGTGTTAAGCCTGCCGCCAGCGTTCGTTCTGAGCCAGGATCAAACTCTCATGTTAATTGATGATAAGTTCATCCTGTCTAATATTACTCATAAAGAATTTTCTTGGTTCCTTTATCTAAATATACTAGACTTTATATCTTTTCGATATACCGTCTGCATATCCTCTTATTTACTATATTTACGATTTCTTATAACTCGGTCGCTTTTCCGCAACCACCCTTCCGCTCAAGTTACCCCCTTGCGGCCGGTAACGCGTTTTATACGTTATTACTTTCTCATTGTCAACACCTTTTTACAACTTTTTTAAAAATTTTCGTAAAAAATTTATTTCGGTGCGCCGTATTTGTAACTATATAACATTTTATTATCTAAATACAATATGTTATTTAGTTTATATTTTTATCCACAGCCTGAGTATGAATTCTGTGCAAAAAGTCCTTCGACGACAATTTTTTTACGATATGCGTCAATATTACACTTATTATATTATATATACGCTGCGAATTAGAATCGCCCGAATCCCCGATTATGCGATTCGGATATTCGCTTTTTCGGTCCTGTGTTTTATTTTCTGAAAAAAGTTTTTTTGTTGTTCGAATCGCGATTTTACTTGATAATCTGAAAATGTTTTGTATTATATATATGTTGTTTAAATTTTTAGGAGGTATAATAACTGTATATGGTCGACACCCAACGTAACGACGACGAAATTCTGATTAACGAAAATATTACCGCAAAACAGGTTCGTCTGATTGATGCTAACAATGAAAATCGCGGCATCGTGTCTATTAAAGAAGCTCTGGCTATTGCCGATGAAGCCGGTTTAGATCTGATTGAAATTTCGCCTCAGGCCAATCCGCCGGTTTGCAAAGTTTTGGATTTCGGAAAATATCGCTACGAACAGCAAAAACGTAAAAACGAAGCCAAGAAAAACCAAAAAGTTGTGGAAATTAAAGAGCTAAAGTTGCGACCGGTTATTGAAACTCACGATTACGAAGTTAAAATCAAACAAGCCAAAAAGTTTTTGGAACAAGGCAACAAAGTTAAGTTTACCATGCGTTTTAAGGGGCGCGAACTGAGCGCTAACGATTTGGGTAAGCAGATTTTATCGCAGATTGTCGAAGATTTGGATATGTGCAGCAAAGTTGATTCGGAAGCCAAACTCGAAGGTCGGCAAATGACGATGATTCTGGCTCCGCAAAAAGCATAAGAATTACCATAAAATAGAAAACTCCGGAAGCAAATTTTCCGGAGTTTTTTGGTACAACTAAGGCAGAAACGGATCATCCGGGTCGGATAAATCCGTAAACAACAGAGCCCCGTCTTCATCTTCTTTTTTCGCTGATCCGCGTTTGGGTGCGGCTTGCGGTTGCTCCGATTTTCCCAACACCAGATAAACCGCTATTCCCAAGATTATCAATAACAAAACCGCCATATTTTCCGCTCCTTGTCAGTGCTTCAAATAGAAAAAGTCATATATCTTGGCAAACACGATGTTAGTATAGATAAAAATAATCGTACTGACCGTGTAATCAAGCCAATTATACAAATGCCAATACGCGTCAAGCTGCGACGCCGCCGCTTCCGGATACAGCAACAGAGCGGAAATCAGCACAAATTGCCAATAGTTTCCTTTAGTTTTATCCCCTACCTTGCGAAACGACGAATTCTGCCCGCGCAATGAGGCAATCCACGCCAAATACGGCTTGCAAATCAACATCGGCGCCAACAAAGTCATTATGCCGTATATCAAAACAATATCCGAAATCGAAAAACGCCCTTCGGCAAAGGCCGCGGCACTTTCCGGCTGCAAATAACGCTCGTAGATATCCATGTACACGTCATCGAAACCCAAAAACAACGGCACCATCGGCAACAAGGCTATACCGAAGCCCAATGCGGCGACAATCACCATCGCCTTGGTTGACGGGGTTAAACTGCCGAGTAAAATTTTGCTTGAAAAATAAGGTTTCAGTCGATAATAGCAACGATAGAAAAAGCACCAGAAAATATAATAAGTGATAATCCACACCACAAACAGCGGATTTTGAATGCCGCCGGGAATCGCTTTAAGGCACAGCATATAGACCATATTGACAGCGCAAACGCACAGCACAAACATCGGATTGTTGACAATATAACGATTAGCCTCCCGCAGAATACGAAAAACGTTCATTTTTAAAATTCTATCTTTCTTCGGTGTCATCTTGGGCATTTTATCAGTCCGTATTCAGTTTATACCTGCCGTTATCGGTGCGAATCATTTGTCTGCCGCTGCTCTTTTCCACCTTTTGCCGCAACCGGTAGATATGCGTTTCCACCGTGTGTGTGGTCACCGCTTCGTGATATTGCCAAACGTTTGTCTGCAAGTCGTTTTTACTCACGCTCTCCGGCAACGCTTTATATAAGTATTTGATAATACTGACTTCTTTTTCCGTAAGTTTGGTTTCCGCACCGCTCGGCAAATCAATAATCAAACGCGAAGTCGGCTGCAGGCGATATCCGTTGAACAGCAAAAACCCTTCATCGGAATTATCCAGTTTATTGTTGGCGGCCGCCACCATATCCATCAGCGCAATCAGCGAAAACGGCTTACGCAGAATCGGATTCAAGTAGTCGGTGGTTTCGGCATTATCGCGCGTCAGTAAAATAATCGGAATCGACGGATAATCGCGGCGAAGTTGCTCAGCCTGTTTGCGATTTTCATCAACAATCGCCATATCCGGCATGGTGTTATTCTCCGCGAATCCCTCTACATATTTGGTCAGCTGCATTACCAAATCCGCTTTAAAATCCTGATTTTCCGAAATAATACAGACTTTGACCATTTTTGCCTTAATAAGTTAGTTCCAAACCAACAATCGCCGCACCGCCGCGGTTATTGTCTTCTTTGCGTCCGTTGCCTTTATATTCGGCCAGTGCCCCAATCAAATATACGGCGGCATACTTATTGAAGGCGAATCGATTGCTCCAGCTGAAGATTTTATCTTCATTGTCGGTTTTATCGGCATAAGCAGCAAAATACGCAATACCGGTTTTGAACGGTCCGATTTCATAGCTCAGCCCCACATTGAAGGCGTGACCTTCGCGATATCCGTCATAATATTCCGGCCGATAAACAAAATCGTTGTCGCGTTCGTTCATGGCATAATCGCGCGAAGTCATCCAGCTCTGACGATACGAGCCGCCCAAGGTCCACCCTTTGCGATATAAGCTCAAACCGACCGATGCCTCCTGGTTGTTTTTGCGATTGTAAGCATAACCGAGCGAACTTTCGATTTCCATATAATTCAAATCCCAATCGTTGTACAAACCGAGGGCATAAGATGAACGATTATCGTAACGGCTGTGCTTATTAATCAACCCGGCTTGCGAATAGCTGTCCGGCGTATACGAAAAAGCCGCTTTGGTATTGTAAAACACCGGCGTAACATAGCTGACTTTCGGTGCATCGGCATCGGTGTTCAAATAGGTTGAATTGAGGGTGCGATAAGAAGCTGTACGGCTGTGACGTTGCCAGTTCGGGTTGGCGATTAAATCGGTCAGCGGCGAATTGTTTACGCGCCAAACTCCGACCGACGGCGCACCGACCGCCATCTGATACGCGGCATTATATACCTGACCGAGCGTAATTTCGCCGTAATCTTCCGAATTATATGAAGCATAAAGATTTTCGCCCCATTCGCCGTGGTTATAATCTTCAACTTCCTTACCGCCGGCAATCTGTGCATCCAACCCGATACGCAACTCATCGCCGTTATCCAAATCATATCCGGCGGAAGTCGTTATTTCGGCAGCAACCGGTGTGTGATAATGTTTGTAGCGAGAGCGATAAGAATCGGCATATTCGCTGTAACCGTAAAAACCGGTAGCAACCGCGCCGTAATCATAAGTCGGTTCGCTGGCGTTTGCCGCGGAACAAACCACACAAAAAGCCGTACAAAGTATACTTTTTTTCATCTTTTTTTCCTCATAAGTTTTGTTTTAATTTATGAACAGAAACGTCTGATGTCAATATAATTTCTTGATTTTCCCTTGCTATTAAATTATCCCTGTTTATAATTTTATAAATAGTGCTTTTAAAATTAGTTTTATTATATATAATGAGTTCAATTTGAAAAAGCATTTAAGCATGAAAAAGAAAGGGAAAACAATGCAAAAACCGGTTATGTTACTTATTTTGGACGGTTGGGGATACAGAGAAAAAACCACGCCGGATAATGCCATCGAAAACGGCGAAACTCCGAATTGGCACTATCTTTTGCAAACGTGCCCGCACGCCTTTATCGAAACATCCGGACTTGATGTCGGCCTGCCTGACGGGCAAATGGGCAACTCCGAAGTCGGACACACCAATTTGGGTGCAGGCCGCGTGGTAATGCAGGATTTACCGAAAATCGATCAGGCCATCAAAAACCATACGCTGGAGCAGAATCCGGTGGTGATTGAATTGATAAATACGCTCAAACAAAACGGCAAAACCTGCCATTTGATGGGATTGATGTCGCCGGGCGGTGTGCATTCGCACCAGGAACATATTGTCGCATTGTGCGAAATTTTAAACAGAAACGGCGTCAACGTTGCCGTTCACGCCTTTTTGGACGGGCGCGACACTCCGCCGACTTCTGCTAAAGGCTTTCTGCATGAATTTACGGAAGCGGTTAAAAATATGGAACACGTTAAATTGGCTACGCTTTCCGGCCGCTTTTATGCCATGGACCGCGACAAACGTTGGGACCGAGTGGAATTGGCCTATAACAACATTATCTCGGCCGAGGGCAAGCGTTATGCCACCGCCGATGAAGCCATGGATGCCTCTTATGCCGCCGACGTGACCGACGAGTTTGTGGTTCCGTGCGTTATCGGTGATTATCAGGGGGCCGCCGACGGCGATGCCGTGTTGATGGCCAACTTCCGCGCCGACCGTGCTCGCGAAATTTTATACGCCTTATCAGATGCAAAATTTGAGGGATTTGTTCGTTCAAAAATTATCAAATTTGCAATGAGCGTCGGCATGACCGAATATTCGGTGGACCATAACCGCTTTATGAAAACGATTTTTGCACCGGAAGCGCTTAAAAATATTTACGGTGAAATCATTGCCAATCACGGCATGAAGCAGCTGCGTATCGCCGAAACCGAAAAATACGCACACGTTACGTTTTTCTTTAACGGCGGCGAGGAGCGCATGTTTGAAGGTGAAGACCGTATTTTGGTAAACAGCCCGAAGGTGGCAACCTATGATTTAAAGCCGGAAATGAGCCTTTATGAGGTTACCGATAAGTTGGTTGAGGCCATCGAAAGCCAAAAATATGATACGATTATCTGCAATTTTGCCAACGGCGATATGGTGGGGCACACCGGCGTAATGAGTGCGGCCTTAAAGGCGGTTGCCGCGGTTGACGAATCGCTCGAGCGGGTTATGCGCGCCATTAAAAAAGTCGACGGCATTTTACTGGTTACCGCCGATCACGGTAATGTTGAAAAAATGGTTGATGAGACCACCGGACAGCCGTATACGGCGCACACCGTCGGCAAAGTTCAGGCCGTTTTATACAACGCTCCTAACAGTGTCAAGGGGTTGAGTAACGGTCGTTTGGCGGATATTGCCCCGACACTTTTGGACTTGCTCGGTATTGAAAAAGCACCGGAAATGACCGGACATTCGCTTTTGGAAAAATAGGAAATGCGATGAATTACAGAACTCTGCCGCTTTTATTGATTTTGGCTTTGCCGCTTGCCACCGAAGTTTCGGCGGCTCCGGCCGGTTCGGTTTCCGCTGCCGAAGTGGCAAAGGCGGAGGCCGCGGCCAAAAAGGCCTCGCAGGAACGTGCCGCCTTGGAAGCCAAAGCGCAAAAAATCAAAACCGAACTCGGTAGTGTTAACCAAAAGATGATTGCCGCCGCCAAAAAAATTCAAAACGGCGAAGACGAAGTACGCAAAAAACAGGAAGATTTGGAAGTTTTGCAACAGCATTTAAGCGAATCGGAGGCCGCGTTCAGCGTTGACCACGGCATTTTGGTTGAAACGTTGTCGGCGTTGCAGAACCTGGCGTTACGCCCTTCCGAGGCCATTTTGGCCCAGCCGCTGTCGCCGGTTGAGGTTATGCGCAGCAGTATTTTGCTCCGCAGCAGCGTTCATGCTTTAAAGGACCGCGCCGAAAGAATCCGTCAGGGAATCGAAGATATTAACGCGCAAAAAGCCGAAATTGCCAAGCGCTTGCAAGATTTGGAAGTTGAAAATCAGCAGTTGGCGGCGCAGCATGACGAAATGAAAAAGCTCTCCAAACAAAAAAGCGAGATGTACAGCCAAATTTCTTCGCAAAGCAAGGAAGCTAAGCAACGTGCCGAAAAACTGGCAAGTCAGGCCAGCGGCTTGCGCGATTTGTTGGATAAACTCGAAAAGCAAAAAGAACTGCAGCGCAAGCAAATGGCGGAAAAGGAGCGTTTGGCCAGACAGCGCGCGGCCGACGACTTGCGTGAGGAGCGTCGCGATGCCTATAAGCCGCAGGGTTCGACCAATTTTGCTTCGGCTAAGGGCAAGCTCTCCCGTCCGGCACGCGGACCGATTGTCACGTCGTTTATGCAGGAACTTTCCAAAGGCGTAAAGTCTAACGGTATTGATATCAAAACCGCTTCGCACGCGCAAATTACCGCACCGTACGACGGCACGGTTATCTTTGCCGGACCGTTTAAGAACTTTGCCAACCTGGTTATCATCGACCACGGCGACGGCTACACTTCGCTCTTGAGCGGTATGGGCGATACCGATGCCGAAGTCGGGCAAACACTTTTGGCCGGAGAACCGGTGGGCACGATGCCTACTTCCGGCAATATAAAATTACACATGGAAATCAGAAAAAACAATCATCCGGTTAACCCGGCCGATTGGCTCTCTACTAACTAAAGGAATAAGATTATGCTAAAGAAATCGCTTATAATTTATGCACTTGCCGGTTGTTTATTTTCCGGTGCGGTCTTGGCTAAAACCGAAACCAAAGACGACCAAATCAGCACCTATGAGTTGCTGAACATCTTTGGCGAAGTTATGGAACGCACCAAAGGCTCGTATGTTGAAGACGTTACGGATAAAAAGCTGATTGAGGCCGCTCTGAACGGTATGCTGACCTCGCTTGACCCGCACTCCAGCTACCTCAACGAGCAGGATTATAAATATATGAACGAACAAACCAGCGGCAAGTTCGGCGGTTTGGGTATTGAAATCACCATGGAAAACGGCATCGTTAAAATCATTTCGCCGATAGATGATACACCGGCGGCCAAAGCCGGGCTCTTGGCCGGTGATTACATCACGGATATTGATGATGAAACGGTGGTCGGTCTGACTCTTAATGAAGTTGTAAGCAAGTTGCGCGGCAAGGTCGGCACCAAAGTTAAAATTGCCATTCGCCGCGTCAACACCAAGCCGTTTACCGTAACCCTGAAACGTGATGAAATCAAAATTCAATCGGTAAAAAGCGAGTTGAAGGACAATGATATTTTATACATCCGTATTTCCGCCTTCAACGAAGACATTGATAAAGATATTACCAAGGCTTTGGAAAAGGCACAGAAAGACCTGAAAAACAAGCTTTCCGGTATTGTCATCGACGTGCGCAACAACCCGGGCGGCTTGCTCGACCAAGCGGTTAAAGTATCGGACTTATTCTTGGAACAGGGCGAAATCGTTTCCACTCGTTCTCGCAACGAAGAAGATACGATTAAATATTCTGCTACCGCCGGCGATATTGCGCAAGGTCTGCCGATTGTGGTAATGATTAACGAAGGTTCGGCCTCGGCGGCAGAAATTTTATCCGGTGCGTTGCAAGACCATCACCGTGCGGTGATTTTGGGCGAAAAATCGTTCGGTAAAGGCTCGGTACAAACGGTTATTCCGCTCCGCAACAATGCCGCCATGCGCATTACGACCGCGCGTTATTACACCCCGTCGGGACGCTCGATTCAGGCCAAAGGTATTGAGCCGGATGTTAAGGTTAAACAGGCCAAAGTGGAAGAAATCGAATCCACCGCCTATAATCTGAGCGAAGCCGATTTGAAAGGTGCCCTGAAAAACGAACAGGCCAACGATAACGGCAAGGATAAAGAAGCCAAAGAAAAGAGAGAAGCCGATAAAAAAGATTATCAGTTAGTACGCGCTCTCGATTTGGTAAAGGCGCTCTATATTTACGGCCAAAACGATAACAACGCGACGGCTCCGGCGGCGGAAGAAAAGAAAGCCGAGGGCGAGAACTGATGTCGGACTTATATCGCCGCAACGCCGGTATTGTCGTGTTTAATCGCCGCGGTCAGGTGCTTTTGTGCAAACGCAACGACGTGGCCGATTCCTGGCAATTTCCGCAAGGCGGCATCGAAAAAGGCGAATCGGTGGCACAGGCGGCTCTGCGCGAGTTGCAGGAGGAAACTTCGCTAACCGGCGCAAAGCTGATAAAATCGCTGGAAACACCGGCACGCTATACTTTTCCGCCGCAGATTATCGCCAAAATGCAAAAGCGCGGCTTTAAGAACATCGGGCAGGATATTTATTGGTCGCTGGTGTATTTTGACGGCGCTGATACGGAGATTGATTTGCAAACCGCCGAGCCGGAATTTTGCGATTATAAATGGAGCGATTTTGCCACCGCCTGCGAGTTGATTGTGGATTTCAAAAAAGAAGCCTACGAAAAAGCGCGAGCGGAATTTGCCCCTTTGATTGCCGCATATCGACCGTAAAAAAAACGATTTTTAAAATAAAAAACACCCCTTACCGTCGCGGTAAAGGGTGTTTTTCTTAAAGAGTGTCAGGCGGCGTCCTGCTCGCTTGCAACTGCCAGATAGCAACTGTAGCGCCAGTAATCGGCCTTCAGAGCGGACAGGATTCGGTTGTCCTTGATCTGCTTGAACTCAGTGGCGATAACCTCCTTCAGGTAGGCCTCGTCGTTGATGTTGAGAAGCAAATGCAAAAGCGCGTAATACTCCAGCAAATGGCCGGATGCAATGAACACCTTGAACTGCTCGTGGTTCATTTCTTTCTGTGCGGACAAAGAAATGCTCTTCTTCACCTTACAGAAGTTTTCCCAACGCTCAGCCACCATTTTTGCTTTCTCCTCATCGGACATTTCGCCGGCAACGTTTGAAACGTTGAAGCGGACTGCGTCCATATCGGCGTAGAGGTCGAGAACCTCATTGACGCGCTCGATAAAACGCGTCTGTCCGGTGCCGTGGATACGAGCCAACAGTTCCTTACTCGGACGCTGCTGACGCACCAGCCTAACCAACACTTCCTGGGCGGCGCTATTGCCATCAAAAGCATACTTGACCAACTCAAAGAGCATCTCCTTGTTGGGAGTGTTGTTCTTGAAGTACAGCCACAAGGTGTTGTCGGAGCCGGCTTTCAGCAGGTCAACAATCTGGCCATGCGTCAGCTCTTTACCGCTCAATACATAGTTGTCACGCTCTGTAATATCTTGCCAAATGGTTGCACGCGCCTCGTTAGAGAGGGCGCCGTTGATAAGGTTGCGCTTACCGTCATCACAGAATGACTTGTAATAAGCCACCTGTGTTTTGACGGGGTAATCGTACAGCGGCTTAGAGCCTTGAAGTATAAACTCCTTTCTGTACTTCATCGGCAACACGTTGATGAACGGCTTGTTCAGCCAGCCGATGGTTCGAACAGTTGCCAAACCGATGCCCCATATGCAGGTACAAATAAACCCGCTGTCCTTCTTCGGACAGGAATTGAGCTGAAACGCACATTCCTCCGGATTTTTAAGCACGCAAATAGGAAACCACACCGGGCTGAGCACCACAGCGACAATGCACACAGCCGCTAAAACTGCCAAGAACAAGCATCCCAGAACATACATCAAAAAGTAGTTCCAAATGAATGCAGCCACACAACTGAGACAAAACTTAACGAACTGTCCCACACTCTTGTTTTTGAAATTCTTGTTTGCCATAATTGATAAAATTTTTGGCACCCTAGTTTCCAATCGGGATGTAAATAAATCTTTCGTTATTCCGGGGAAACCAAGCAAACGCTTATCCGAAACAACACTTACCTTCAGAACAAGTCTTATTCACAGCCTTTCTTAAATCGGAATCTGAGCAGAACTCAAAAACATAGACCCAAAAATCACCATAAACATAACCATAATCCTTAAATAAGTATGGTTATTGTAGCGCTGATTTTAGTTTTTGTCAATTATTTTTTCTAGAACATTCCCTTTTTGCGGAAGTATAAAATGACAACCAAAGTTGCCAATAGCGAAAGTGCTATCACCACCCCGAATCCGATAGTTTGGTTCAAAAACGGCACACCGACGTTCATCCCCCAGAAGGTGCCGAGCATGGTCGGGATCGAAAGCACAATCGTGATGGCGGCCAAAAACTTCATAATCTGGTTTAAGTTATTGTTGATAATCGAGGCAAAACCATCCATCATGCCTTCCAAAATCGAGCGGTGCATATCCACCATTTCGATAGCCTGTTTGTTTTCTACGATAACGTCTTCCAACAGGTCGATGTCGTCCTCGGTAAAGGCCAAATATTTTGAGCTTGCCGGCGATTTGGTCATACGCAAAATCTTTTCCAAAACCAGCTGATTATCGCGCAAAGCGGTCGTAAAGTATACGAGAGATTTCTGAATTTCCATCAACTGGAAAAGTTCTTCGTTATGCGTGGTTTGTTTGAGCGAATCTTCAATATGCTCGGTTTTGCGGTTGATAATCGCCAAATAACGCAAATAAAACTGGGTGATTTTATAAAGGATCGAGAGCATAAACTTGGTGCGTTCACGCGTATCAAAACTCTTGGCGGTATTTTTGTTAAACGAACTTAAAATACGGTTATCTTTAGAGCAAATCGTCAAAAAGTTTTCGCCGCTGAACACCAAGCCGCACGGCAACGTATCAAAGTTACCGTCTTCATCCAACAACGGCAAGTTCACGATGGTAGAAAATACTCCCTCGTCTAATTCGACTCGCGAACGTTCGTCGGCATCCAAGGAGTTGCGCAAAATATCCGAATCGACCGCGAGCAGCGACGAAACTTTACTGATTTCGCTGGCGGTAGGATTAGTTAAACTGAACCAGGCTTGGGTAACTTTACCGAATCTTTTGAGCTTAACAAGTTTTCCGCCGTCTTCCGTTTTATAAATACGCAGCATTATTAAGCTCTCCTTTGATGCATAAATTTTCAAAGTCAGTTTTGAATTGGTGCGGCCAAGAAGACTTGAACTTCCACGAGCTTAGCTCATAACGACCTCAACGTTACGCGTCTACCAATTCCGCCATGGCCGCATTCAAAACAACATATAACTATTATAATATTTTGGATAAATCAAGTTTTTTTTGCCGCAAAGCAAAATTTTTACACAAATTTTTATTTTAGGCTTGACAAAATTTACAAAATGCGTTAGATTAAGAATGTTTTACGACTATTGTGACTATTATCAATATTGTTTCATTCAAAATTTCAAAAAAAATGAAGAAAGTATTATTTTTTGTTGCAGCAGCGATAGCTGTAGCAACAACCGGTATGTTTACCTCGTGTACCAGCAAGGAAGTGAAGAAAGTCGGCGAATATGAACTCACCGAGGCCAACGGCAAGGTAGGCTTGAAGAACGAAGGTGGAAGTGTAGTGCTCGCTCCGGAATTCGATGAAATCGAGAATAAGGAAGAGTACAAGGCAGTGTTTGCCAAGCAGGGCGACCTGACCTCGATTGTCGTGAATTCGTCAGTCGTTGCCTCCGGTATCAATATCGAGTCCGTGGATGCCTGCGAAGATAACGCAGAATATGCATACATCAAGGCCGACGGCAAGAAGATGCTCTGGAAGATCGGCTCCTCATCGACCTACGGTCCTTTCGAGGACATCAAGTTGATCGACGACATCGTCTTCATGCTCCAAGACGGCAAGTGGGGTGCTGCCACGTTGGATTTACGCGGTCTGGCTCCACGCAAGTTTGATCGAGTCCTTATCGTCAAGAACGATCCGCACATGGCTGTTCTGGTTAAAGATGCTAAGGGCTGGTCAATGTTTGATGCCGACGGTGTGAGCAACGGCCAGCGTTATGACACCAACGCCAAGACTCTGGATAAGCAGGTTAAGGCGTTGAAGTGTGACGACGCAATCGCCGTTGTGAAGGTAAACTGGAAACTCTAACATCAGGCGCGGGCATCGGTCTTTAATGACGATGTCCGCGGCCACTAAACAAAGTGCGTATGAATCAAAAAGCAGATGATTTGCTCGGCAAGAATCCTTCGCGCCGGGCAGCTTCAGAAAAACGGCCCCTTGAAAACGGCCGCCCCCCTCGCAAGCGCGAGGAAGACCTGGACGATAGTCTGTAAGCCTGTGAAGGTTAAAGACTCTAACAAACAATTAAACTAACTAAGCCGCTCCCGAGCTTCACCGCTCGGGAGTTTTTTTATGAACTTTTTTTTAACCCTCAACGTGTATAATATGCGGCGATGAGGTAAGAATGCTTGATTTTGATGCCCATATAATCGGCGAAAACCCAAAAAAAATGCTGATTTTTCTGCACGGCTACAACGGAACCGTGGCCGACCATCAGTACGCTCTCGACTGGTTCAAGCAGTATTTGCGCGACACCGTGATGATTGTGCCGCACGCGCCGGAAATCAGCGATAAGGACCCGCAGCGTTTTCAATGGTACGGCATGCTGAAATATGATGCGGCGAATCGACGCAGACAGCCGGAAACGAGCACCGCGGAAATTTTTGCGATTTATAACGCAGCCGCTGCCGAAATCGACACTTGTGCCGCCATGATAAACGGCTTTATCGGCACCGTGCAACAACAGTACCGAATTGACGATGCACACACCTTTTTATGCGGATTTTCGCAAGGCGCCATGCTGACGATTTATACTGCTTTGACGCGCGACTCCGAACTGGGCGGAGCTTTTGCTTTATCCGGTTTGGTTGCCGGCACCGATTTATTGGCAAATAAGATTCATTCGCGGCCGCCGCTTTATATGTTTCACGGACAAGACGATATGAAGGTGCAATACAAAACTCTGACCGAGAGCGAGAAATGGCTGAAAACACACAACATTGCCGTCAAAACAGAAACTTATGTTGCTCTTACTCACCGTATGAACGAAGAAGAAATTATGCGGATTTGCGAAATTATCCATCGCAGCCGGTAAAAAAAACACCATACCCCCTTTTTTCTATATTGACAAAAACCGCATATTGCGCCATAATATACGGAGTTTTGCAATTATTATCAAATTATATATATGGAATACATTGACATTATCAGAAATGGAAGAGTGGTTGAACTTTCTGCCGCCGTATTTGGAAAAACCCTGAACGGGGTTGACACTTATGCCGATTCATTAAAAGACAATGAGGAGGTTGAGTTGGTACAGCGCCTTATCTCCGATGAAAAGCCGGAAGAGTGGCTCGGTTGGATAAAGGAGTACATCAAGTACTACCCTCTCGGCAACAAGGCGATGAACGCACTGGTTGAAAACTTGCAGTCAGAACCCGCCGAAAAGGCCGCGATAGCGCAATTTGTCCGCTATTCATACACGGAGGAACAGGCTGTCAAGATTTGCCGTAAGGCCATCTCTGCCGAAGCCGGGGCTTATCGGAAACTGATTGAAACAATCAGCACCTACGGGCGCATCTTCTACGATGATTTACCCCTGTTGCTCGCACGCTTGGACGAGCGCGACAAGGACGAGGATTTGTCCCCGCTGTATGCCGATACTTATCGCAAGTCAATCCGCCAATATCGGACAGACAACAACCTCGATCGCTTCTACGAAACACAAAAAGCACGTGCTTAAATGCAGGTGCTTTTTCTGTATTTAAAACACTTGCCAAATTTTACAAAATAAGCTATAATTTTTTCATGGAGGAGAAAATGATAGACTACTTCGTTTTTGCTTTTAAATGGGGGTTATTTTGCTTGTTTATCGGTTATTTGTGTAATGATAGTGAGGATCGTTGGATTCATCACGAAATGTTTACATTTATGTTTGTGATCGGTAGCATTTTATATTGGTTTTTGGCTTTATGTAATTAAGGAAAAACAAAAGATAGAGAAACTATTTTGAGTGTTTTTTCAATAAATAAAGGAGCATAAATATTGATGGGAGAAGGCGATGGCGCAATTTGATTTAGAAACGGATACTACGGTGGCAAAAAAAATTACCGCCGCCAAAAAGCGTGTGTCCGCAACATCACCGCAAGCGCATATTGCCGCCGACGGCGCGGTGCATATTGTGTTGCAACCGACGGTGCCGGCTCCGGATCCGTTGGAGGTTAAACTTGCCTACTGTTTTCAGAATATCCGCGACAATTTCAAAAAATATAACACCAAAGCCAAATACCATCTGAACTCGCAATTTATTCAACCCAAAGCCGAACATAAAATCATCAACGATTGCTTTAATAAAGACGAAGAATTAAAGCAGTTGATGAAGTATTTGAATATCGCGCTCAATGACTTTGCCAACAATCTCAAACGCTTTTTGAAGAGTGTACAGAACACCGACTATCAGCTGGTTATCAGCCCTGCCGACGGTACTTCCGCCAATGTGAGTATTGCCGTAAAAAATGCCAAAGGGCGGCAAGTCGGGCCGTTTTTGCGTACCGGGCTGTATCAGGATAATCACGACGGATACACGCGTCTGAACGTTTCCGTCGGCTATGTGGGCAAGCGCAACAAAAAAATAACCACTCACTCCTTTTCTTATGATTCTTTTTATAAAGCCAAAGATTATGCCGAGCGCCGCGGCGACAAAGAATATCTCAAAACCGATCAACAGGTCTGGCACGACACTTTCAAGGACGTCCGGATCAAAGAAATAAAAAAAGATCTCAAGTGTAAACATTATTAAGCATTTCATGTTTACGCAAAAAAGGGGGCATTTTGCCCCCTTCTCCTTTTTCAAGCTCCGTTTTTAATCGGCAATGGTAATATTACGTTTTCCGGCCAGAGATTCTTTAATAAATTCAAGCTGTTCCATAACCATCGGATTATCTTTGAATTTTTCGAAAGCGGCTTCCACCCGCTCAACAAAAGTACCGTCTTTGCCTTTAAAGATATACATAAAAGCACGGGTGCACGCCTTAATCGTGGCCTCATCAATACCGCTGCGGCTCATACCGATTACGTTAAGTCCGCGCAAAGCCGCCGGCATACCGTTGGCGATACCGAACGGAATGACATCACGCGCTACACCGGAAACACCGCCGACCATTGCCTTGCGGCCGATATGTACAAACTGGTGCACGGCACAGTTGCCGCCCAAAATCACACCGTCGCCCAAATGCACATGGCCGCCGATAACCGCATTGTTGGTCATAATCACGTTGTTGCCGACCACACAATCGTGGGCAATATGCGAGTTAATCATAAACATACCGTTATCGCCGACAACCGTGGTAAAATGCTCCTTCGGGGTGCCGGAATGCATGGTAACGTTTTCGCGAATGATATTGTTTTTGCCGATAATCAGGCGAGCTTCCGGCTGAAATTCGTTGCCGTGGTCTTGCGGTCCGCAGCCTAAGCGTGCGCCCGGAAACACGATTGTTCCCTCGCCGATGGTGGTGTTGCCGTAAACGGTTACCTGCCCCAAGAGTTTAACGTTTTCGCCGATTTTTGCCTGCGAACTTACCCAGCAGAGCGGGCCGATTTCCGCGGTAGGTGCGATTTGTGCGCCGTCTTCGATAATCGCGGTAGGATGAATTTTAGCCATGGTCGTATCCTTTCATAATGTTATTATAACCATAGCTTAAAAGAATTACCCCGCTTATGCAACACACAAAAAGTTACAGTTTGTTTCTTTTGCCAAATCACGGTGTTGACATTTGGCGGAAATATTCGTAATGTAGGTGTCAGGTACGGAAAACCGTACTCAGGGCGTCAGAAACCCTTGTATAACTAGTCGTCGGAGCATAGACGACTTAAATATATATGCCGGCTTCTGTCCTTTTTTAAGGGCGGATGTCGGCCTAATAAGGCTATGCCGAATAAGCCGAGCCGCTTAGTTATACACGGTTTCTGAACATCCGCCCGCTTTCTAACGAAAGTGGGTTTTTGTTAACCACAAACAGGATGTGCGGCAATGGCGAATGATAACCTGAAGCAAGCTAAAAAAGCCAAAAACGACGAGTTCTATACCCAGTGGGCGGATATTGAAAAAGAAATTATGGCATATATCGAATATAACCCCGATGTATTCCGCAATAAAACCATTCTTTTGCCGTGTGATGACCCCGAATGGAGTAATTTTACCAAATTTTTTGCGCAAAATTTTGAGGCTTTCGGCTTGAAAAAACTTATCAGCACCAGCTATGCCTTTGAGAGCAAAAACGTTAATATGCCTTATCAACCGTCTTTGTTTGAAGAACAAGCTCTGCATTTTAATCCGGACATCAACAGAACTCGCGGGAAAATATTTACGCTGGACCACGACACCAACCAAAACGGCGTAATTGATATCGAAGATTTAGAGTGGCAATATTTGGAAGGCGATGGCGATTTTAGGAGCGACGAAGTCAAAAAACTTCGCGATGAAGCCGACATAATTATTACCAATCCGCCGTTTTCCCTATTTCGAGAATTTTTAGCGTGGCTTATAGATAGTGGAAAAAAATTTACAGTTATTTGTAATAAAAATGCACTTGGTAATAAAAAAATGTTCCCTTTATTTCAAAAAAATTATATTTGGTCTGGCAAAACCGAATGGTCTGGTGGGATGTGGTTTGAAACGGTAGACGATAACGATGTAGATAAAGTAATAAATGGTAAAAATATGAAAAATACGCCATCTATTTGGCTAACAAACATTGACCATGGTCGTAGGCATGAACCGTTAAAGCTTATGACGATGGCAGACAATATAAAACACAGCAAACGTTCTGAAGTCAAAGATCATAATTATCAGAAATATGACAATTATGATGCTATTGAAGTACCTTATACGGATGCCATACCGAGTGATTATGAAGGAGTAATGGGAGTTCCAATAACTTTTCTAGAGAAATATTGTCCTGAGCAATTTGAAATAATTGGCTCTACCCAAAGAGGATGTCATGATAATTTTCCGGATACAAAAAAATACGACACTTACTGGGAGGTTCGACAAGACGGGACGAAAACCGGTTCTTCAGGTAGTAAAACTAATGAAAATGCCAATTTAGAAGGGATATTTGATATAAAAAATAATTATTTTGTGAATAAAGAGGGTCATATTATTCAATCAAAATATTCCCGAGTTTTTATAAGAAAAAGGAAATAATAATGAAAACAGAATTACATACAGAATGGACCGTTAAAGATATTTGCGAGGGCTTTATCTATAACGAGCTGGAAGGTAAAGGCCTTTACGGAATGAACGGCAAGCTGACAATTCAGCCGGAGTATCAACGCAACTATATTTATGCCGACGGCAAAAAAGATGTGGCAGTTATCGAATCGGTTTTGAAAGGTTACCCGATAGGCTTGATTTATTTTGTAAAAACCGAAAGCGGACAATATGAAGTTTTGGACGGTCAACAACGCATTACCAGTTTAGGGCGTTTTGTAACAAGCAAATTTGCCATACTCGATAACGAGATTCCACAATATTTCCGCGGTATATCTAAAGATAAACAGGATAAAATCCTTAATACAAAACTCTTAATCTATGTCTGTGAAGGCACGGAAAGCGAAATCAAAGAATGGTTTAAGACCATTAATATTGCCGGTATTCCGCTTAATCATCAGGAAATATTAAATGCCATCTATTCCGGAACTTTTGTAACCCTCGCCAAGGAAGAGTTCAGCAATTCGCAAAACAGCAATATCAATAAGTGGAGTTCTTATATTTCCGGTGCCGTCAACCGCCAAGAATATTTGGAATGTGCGCTAAACTGGGTAAGTAAAGGTAATACCGAAGATTATATGTCAAAACACCGGCACGATACCGATATTAACGAATTAAAGACGTATTTTAACTCGGTTATCGACTGGGTAGACGGCATATTTATTGATGTTTATCCCGAAATGAAAAATATCGACTGGGGAAAACTTTACGAAACATATCATAAACAACCGTATAACACCAAAGAAATCAGCGCCAAAACGGCCGAACTTTATGCCGACGAATTTGTGAAAAACAAAAAAGGCATATTTGAATATGTTTTGGGCGGTTGCACCGACAGCAAACTGTTGGAAATCCGTATATTTGATGAACGCGACAAGAAAACTGTGTATGCACGCCAAACCAAAGAAGCACAAGAAAAAGGAATATCAAACTGCCCGCTGTGCGCCATTGGTCATGACAACAATAAAAACCGTATTTGGAAACGCGAAGAAATGGATGCCGACCACGTTACCGCTTGGAGCAAAGGTGGCGCAACCGATATTAAAAACTGCCAAATGCTGTGTAAAACCCACAATCGCGCCAAAGGCAATAAATAAGTACGATTACTTACTGCTTATTGCTTTTGCAAGTCAGCGGCTGTAACCAATTTATCCGTCACGTCCGGAATTTGTGCGCAACAAATTACGGACGTGCCCCACGAAAAATGTGGTGGAATGTTATTAAAAACAACCCGCGTTTATTTTGCGCGAATCGGAAGCAATGCTTTCGCATTGAAGATAAGATCCTTGGACGCACGAATGCACAGCATCGCGCGAAGGATGACAGTTAATATTAGTGTACCGCGCCGCTCCCGCCGCTACCAGCGTACCTCATGCGTTTGTATTCTCGGCACGTAATCGCCGCCAAAGTCCGCACTTTGCATAATCCCCATCGGTTGCAACCGACTCCTCGTCCGCATTTTCGTATTCATACCCCTGCCCTTGCATATAATATATTATACTTTTAAGTGTATTTATTTTTATTAACTGCTAAAGGTTATTAAATTAAACCGTCGCCCGTGTCAAGTGGAAAACGCGCAAAACCTATAAAAAAACCGCCGGCTTAACCGACGGCTGGCAATATTAATCAATTTTTTTGCCGATACAGCGATATTCAAAGCCGAGTTTGATGGCGTCCTCCGGATTCAGCATATTGCGAAAGTCCAAAATCTTTTTGGTGCGCATCAGTTGCGCCACCCCGTCCAAATCCGCCGTGGCAAACTGCTTCCACTCGGTCAAAATTACCAAAACATCGGCATCTTTTACCGCCGCATACATATCGTCGGCATAGGCAATTTTATCGCCCAAAAGCTGGCACGCCGTACCCATCGCCTTCGGGTCATACGCGGTTATGTCGGCCTTATGCTGCAACAATGCGGCAATCACATCCATGGCCGGACTCTGCCGGCAATCATCGGTGCCGTCTTTGAAAGCCAAGCCCCACACCGCAATTTTGGCGTGCGGAATTTGCTTTATCGCATCCAAAACCCGCTCGGCCATTTTTTCTTTGCGTTTTTTATTGCCGGCAATCGTGGTTTCTATCAGCTCAATCGGCGTACCGACGGCGCGCCCCATATACGCCATCGCCATGGTATCTTTGGGAAAACAACTGCCGCCGAAGCCCAAACCGGCGTTCAAAAAGCGCTTGCCGATACGGTTGTCGAGCCCCATGCCCTTTGCCACCTCGGCAATATCAGCACCGGATTTTTCGCAAAAATCGGCGATTTCGTTGATATAGTGAATCTTCATCGCCAAAAACGCATTGGACGCGTATTTAATGGTTTCGCTGGAACGACGCGATACAAACAGCATTTCGGTCTTATCGATAAACGGTGCATACAACTCCTTAATCAGCGCGGTTGCTTTGGCCGAATTGGAGCCGATAACAATGCGGTCCGGATGGAAGAAATCATGAATGGCAAAACCCTCGCGCAAAAACTCCGGCAACGAAATAACATCAAACCGCGCGGTCGGATTTTTGCTGCGGATAATTTGCTCGATGTTGTCGCCCGTGCCGACCGGAACAGTCGATTTGGTGGCAATAACGGTATAATCGGTCAGATGTTCGGAAAGCTCGGTGGCGGCGGCATAAATATACTTCATATCCGCCTCGTTGGTAATCGGGTGCGGCGGCGTACCGACGGCTATCAGCACCACATCGGCGCCGGCAACGGCTTTGCGCATTGAGGTAGTAAAACTCAAGCGCCCTTCCGCGATATTTTTTTTGAAAAGTTCTTCCAGGCCGTCTTCATAAATAGTGAGTTTTCCGGCCTTCAAATCGTCGATTTTTTCTTTGATTTTATCAACGCAAACAACCTCGTTTCCCAACTCGGCCAAACCGACACCGGTCGGCAACCCGACATATCCTATTCCGATAATACCTATCTTCATGTTTCATACTCCGTTTTCAATACAAAAATTATACAGTTATTCTCGCAAATAAACAAACCGGGAATGAAATCTATCCCCTTAATTTTGTTTGATGGCAACAAAAAAAAGCGAAGCCTTACAGCTCCGCTCAATGTTTGTTTATTGTTTTATTAATAGCGATTTTCCAAATCTACCGGCTTATCTTCCTTAACGGCTTCCGGAACTTTGGTTTCGGCTTTTGCCGCAACCTTTTGCGCGGCTGCCGGTTGTGCTGTTGCCGATTGTGCGGCTGCCGGTTGTGCGGCTGCCGGAGCTTTTTTGTTTTTATTGATAAAGCTGCCCATAAATTTTAAGGATTCCTCGATTTCTTCCGGTGTATTGTCTTCGGCTTCCTTTTGTTCTTCGGCATTTTTCTTGTTTTCCATTTCGGTTTTAACTTGCTTAATCCGGTTTTTTGCGAGCTTGGAACCCTCTTTTGCCACGTCTACGCTGCTCTTGAATTTTTCTTCCAACAGCGCACGCAATTCAGGTAATTTCTCGGCATTAAAGATTGCCAATACTCCGACAATAACCACAAACCAACCAAAAAATCCGCCCATAATTTTTCTCCTTTATGCCTTACGCAGACGGTTCAAAACCTCCGTCGCGTCATAATTGTAGTTGTATGATATAATATTTTTTAGCGCAGTACAATATTTATTTTTAATATATTCATATTGCGCAAAATCGCCGCTTTTTTTGATTATTTCTCTGACTTTTTCCAGTCGTTGCATTGCCTTTTCGCTCAATTCGATACCGCTTTTGCAAACTTCGACATTGGCCGCAAAATCGGCATTACCGAGGCAAACCACATCGCACCCGGCCGCCGTTACGGCACACGACCTGTCGGCTATGCTGCCGTGCAAAGCCTGCATCATTACGGCATCGGAAACCAACAAACCGTCAAAGCCGATTTTGCCGCGGATGATTTCTTTGATAACCTTAGGCGAAACGCTGGCGGCATATTGTTCATCCACCGCTTTCAACACAATATGCGCCACCATTCCCATCGGGGTATGGTTAAGAGCGGTAAACGGAGCAAAATCCGTTTCCAACTCCGCCAAACTTTCATTGATTACCGGCAACTCCAAATGCGGATCGGCCGCACCGCGCCCGTGTCCGGGCAGATGTTTGATACAAGGACAAACACCATGTGTAATATATTCATTAACCATAGCTTTGCCAAGCTCGGCAACGTTATTTTCAAAACAGCGACCTCTGAGTGCATTTGACGTGCTTTCGTACAAGGTATCCAGAACCGGCGCAAAATTAACGTTGATGCCGCAATTTTTCAAATCGCGGCTGATTAAATAGGCATGCTGTTTGGCAACCTGCGGCGTTTTGATGTCCTGTTGCGAAGCCACCGACGTAAATTCCGGCTCGGTCAAACGACGTACCCGACCGCCTTCCTGATCAACGGCAATCAAAACATCATCGCGCCCCGTCGCATTTTGCACATCTTCGACCAGCGATTTTACCTGCGCGGCATTTTCTATGTTGGCGCAAAACTTGGCAAAAAGGCATACGCCGAGCGGATTATAGCGTTCAAACAAACGCTTTTCGTCGTCGCTCAGACGTGTGCCCTGACAAGATAAAAAAGCAGGTAAAATCTTTTTCATATTTTAGCGCTCTTTAACGATACAATCGTTCATACCCTTAGCTTTGAGCGCGTTGCATACTTTCTGCGCATCTTCCTTGGCGGCAAAGCTACCGGCGCGAAGTCTGTACATGGTGCCTTTGGCGCCCAAATCAACGTTTTGAATTTCGTGCGGCAAACCTTTCAGAACATCGGCATATTTGGAAGAAGAATCGGTCCAAACTTTTTCAACCGCGGTTTTGTTACTCGAGGCAACAAGTTGAACCTGCCATTTACCGTTGGCAACAACAGCCGGTTTTTCCGCAACCTTTTCGGCCGCTTTTTCCGGTTCTTTGGCGGCTTCTTTTACCGCTTCCTTAGTGGTTTCTTTGGCATTGTCTTTGGTTTCGGTAACGGCCGCTTCAACTTTTTCGCCAATCGTAGCTACGGTCTGTTCGGCGGAATCTACCGTATTTTTAGCGATTTCTTCGGTTTTTTGCACCACATCTTTGATTAAGGTATTGCCATCCTCAAGCAAGTCATGCGGCTTGCCCGGCACGGTTTTATCTTCAGCGGCAACGGTGTCCGAATTTTCTTCAGCCACAACATCAACTATTTCATCAATGTCGGTGGCATTAACGTCGGTTACTTCCGGTACGATATCCGGCAACTTCGGCTGTTCCGGCGTCGGCAACAGATTTTCAACCACCGTGTTGTCTACATTTTTCTTTTCCACCAAATTGTAGATATCCTTATCCTGGTTCGGAATATCCATCCCGCCCGGATTTTCCGGCTTAATCTTTACTGCCGTTTCCGGACGATGAATGGTCGGTACATCTTTATGCGCCTGCTTATATTGCGGCGCCAAAACAAACCAAGCCACCACACCGGCCAAAACAATACCGGCCAAAGTCCCTAAAAAATTGTTGCGCGAACGTGCCAGTTCATGTCGGCGTTCTTCGATGGTGGCGATTTTCTGTTCCGCCACTTTTTGTTTGAATTGATTAACGTAATCGTCGTTCTTATTGTAAAAATCCTGATACATGGTAAACCCCTTTTTTTTATTCTTAATTTGTTATACAGATTTATGGTTTAAAATCACTTAACAGAATAAAAAATTTCTTTACATTGCGCGCAAAACGATAGTAATATTTTGTCGGAGGGGAAAATTTATGAAAATTGCCACGCTCAACGTCAATTCCGTTAATGCCAGAATCGCCAATTTGTGCGATTGGCTCGGCCGAAATCAGCCCGATATTTTGCTGTTGCAGGAAATCAAAACCGAATTTAACAATTTTCCGTTTTTTGATTTGCAAATGCAAGGTTACGAAGCTAAAATTTTGGGGCAGAAAAGTTATAACGGCGTCGCGATTTTGAGCCGGCATCCGCTGACGGTGCGTGCGGAAAATCTGCCGAATTATGCCGAAGAAAACGCCCGCTATCTGGAGTGCAAAACTGTTATCAATAACCAAAAATATGTTATCGCCTCGCTCTATTTACCCAACGGCAATCCGCCGTATAACAACCCGGCCGACAACTCAAAATTTGCGTATAAACTGCGTTGGATGGATGCGTTGCAAAGTCATGCCGACAAGCTGTTGCAAACGCAGAAAAACGTCATTCTCGGCGGCGATTTTAATGTGATTTTGACGCCGCACGATGTGTATAATCCCGAGCTGTTTGCCGGCGACGCGCTGTATCGGCCGGAAGTGCGTAATCGTCTGAAACTGCTGTTGCGTTCCGGCTGGTGTGATACTTATCGTACGCTGTATCCGGAGCAAA
>JAEEGL012438342.1_pt1 | contig 23961 bp, 17 predicted proteins | sample 9134231 | NCBI WGS metagenome assembly JAEEGL01 (sample SAMN16246548, study PRJNA631951) | gut metagenome | biome: gut microbiome; feature: rumen; material: fiber-attached | host: Bos | place: Iran: Karaj | collected 2018-10
CATCCAAGCAGAAGACCTGCGGCCCCCATAAGCTTGACGTCACCGCCTCCGATGCCTCTTCCCTTGGTCGCATAGTAGATCAATAAAAGTGGAACGCTTACTGATACCAGGCCGATAACATATTCCGGCCAAGAATTGTGATCTAAGATAAATTCATAGATCAGCCTTATCGTACCCAATACCAGTATGAAAATATTAAATCCGACCGGTATTTCGTACGTACGAAAATCGATCACACTAAGTGCGATCAGGCTGCTGATCAACGCGCAGTACAGAAGGGTTGTAATGCTGTAATCATACAGAAGATACGTAACAAGCCATAAGCATCCGTTCAGTGCCTCGATAAGAGGATACTGAGCAGAAATCTTAGACTTGCACTTCCTGCATTTACCTCTGAGAGTCAACCAGCTGAAGAGTGGAATGAGATCATACCACTCCAGCTGATAACCACAGCTCATGCAATGAGAGCGTGTCTTAACAAACTCTTCCTTCTTCGGGATTCGATAGATCAGTACATTTAAGAAACTGCCTACCGTTATCCCAAAGAGGAAGAACAATATTCCGATGTAAATGCGGAAATAAAACATTGAATTAAGCTAGATTATGATGCTGCTGCCTTGTACTGAGAAGCACCTGACTCGGTGGTGAGGTCAAATGTAGCTGCGGTTACAGAGCAAGTTCCATCGATAGCATTGTAGCTAGCAGAGAAGGTGGGGTGTGATCCGCCGATGGTAGCCGAGCAGGTAGGCTCCTCAGAAATGGTTGAAAGTCCTACGAAAGTAGTCATAGATCCGCTTCCGGTAAGAGATCCGTCAGCGATGTCAGCAAGGATTGCTTCTCTGATCTCCTGAGCGGTCTGGATGTCACGGCTTCTTCTGGACTGCTCAACGTACTTGATGAACTGAGGTGCAAGTACACCGACAAGTACTGCCATGATAGCAATAACGATAATGAGTTCTACGAGTGAAAAACCTTTGTTGTCCTTCTTCATAATAATCTCTCCTTTAAAATAAATGAATTAGGTTTTTATATCTCAAACGCTTCTGCCCTTCTACAAAAGCGGTTGATTCAAATGGATTACAGATTGTCGAGGCCCTGGTACATAGCGAGCATGGGAGCCATAACTGCGCCGATAAGTACGCCAACAATCGCAGCAAGTACGATGATGATCAAAGGCTCGAGCATTGCCATGAATGACTGTACAGCCATCTCAACTTCTTCTTCATAATACTCAGCATTCTTGTTGAGCATATCTTCGATATTACCTGTTTCCTCACCGATTCTTACCATGTAATAAACCATTGGAGGGAATATTCCGGCTTCTTCGAGAGGTCTGGAAAGTGGCTGTCCGATCGTGATCTCTTCCTTGGCATGTTCCAAAGCTTCCCTGAAGTAGATGTTAGTCATGACACCGGAAGTAATATCTGTTGCTTCCACAAGGGGAAGTCCGGCTCCGATAAGAGTACTGAGTGTTCTTGACATAAGAGCTGATGCGCTCTTAACGGTTATATCATGAGTAAGAGGAAGCTGAATGGCAAGCTTTCCGAAAAAGTGCTTACCCTGATCGGTATTTTTAAAAGTAACAATTCCGAAGCCGATCGCGCCTATAACAGGAACAATGATGAACCAGTAATTCTTAAGACCGTCACTCATCGCAACTACCGCTTTGGTTATTGCGGGAAGTTCCGTATCCAGCTCCGCAAACATCGAAGTGTAGGTCGGGATAACAACTTCGAGCATTACGATGACAACCGCTATAGCAACGATTACGACAATTATAGGGTAAATCATTGCTTTCTTGATGAGAGCCTGAGTCTTACTCGTCCTCTCAAATTGTCTTGCCATACGGTCGAATGCGATATCGAGTGAACCTGATGCCTCGCCGGCAGTAACCATGCTTATTAGGAGTGATGGAAAAATTGTAGGATACTCAGCCATAGCTCCTGACAAGGTCATACCGGTCTCGGTACTAGTCTTGACATCAAATATAGCTTCTTTAAGTTTCTTGTTCTCGGTGGATTCGCCAAGCATCTGAAGTGAATCAAGAATCGTAACGCCGGCTCTGATCATCGATACAAACTGTCTACAGAAAACCGATAAATCTCTAACACCGGGTCCCTTGGTAAGGTCGAACTTGATGTCTTTGCTGAAAGCCGTCTGGCTTCCTACGCTGACTACTGTCAATCCCTGAGCCTTAACACTATCTCTTGCTCTGTCAACATTATCAGCTTCCAAGGATCCTTTGATCAGTTTTCCCTCAGAATTCAACGCCTCATAAGCAAATATTGCCACTTCAGAATCCTCCTCGAAATCGTTTCATGATGTTATGATAATATTAAAAAATTATAAAATCAATCCATTTCTTAAAAAACCTTAAGATTTTCTTAACTTTTTGCTAATAGTTACAATTGAAAAGTCGTAAACTATACAAATTGCACATTAAAATGCAAGTTATTCCATCTCATATACCAATAAATCCCCTATAAACGTCTCGTATTCGCCTATAAATCTGCTTTCAAGGCCACAATTCAATTCGATTTCTTTAACAAAATCATCAGAGGTATACATAACATCAGGCTTATTAAGTTCCTCTACATCATAAGCATCTCCGTTTAAATATGCCTCTTTCTGCTCTTCTGTCAAAAAGCCGTCATTCACTATCAACAACATGGTTCCCGATGACAGTTCAGGGAAAGTATGGTCATCTGAGCCAATGAGGGTTATTGTATCGATATAAACATCTTCAGAATCGCTGAGCACAGGACTGATCCAGATCATATCTCTTGATTTGGTCAGATATACATAGCAGTTCTTTTCTGCAAGATTATCGGCAATCTCCTCTACAGCCATCCAGTTAAACACAAAACTCTGAGTAAATATATAAGTTCTGAAGCACATTATGCAAAAGACAAAACCCGCAGTGACCGATATAACCAGACGAATACCGATTTTTCCGGCACTTCTCATTAACAATCCAAGCATAACTCCCATGAAAGATATGGCAAGAATCAGAAACAATGCCATAGCGGGAAAAAAATACCTGTCACAAAATCCCATAGAATAAAGTGTCGCCGAATAGGGTATTATAAGCAGATTACATATAACAGCAAGAAGCACAACCACAGCAGAAGAATCAAATCTTTTACATGCCTGAGCAACAAAGCCGCACGCCTTATGTATCAATGCTTTAACTTTTGCAATACATTTTTTCAACCACGATTCATTTCTGAATAAAAAAGCTATAAGTCCCAAAATAACTGAGGCCAAAGCACAAAATCCCAAAAACTCAATTATGGTCGGTATATTGAAATCTAAGTAAAAACCCAATGTGCCAATGAAAAAGTGTCTGTTGGCTACCGTAAGATCCCAGGAATACGGATATTTATAATAACCTGTAACAACAGACTGCCCTTCCGATACTGCTGAAGTCTGAGCATAAGGCAACAATCTGGATAATGAATTTGGAAAAACGCAAAAGAATGCAACCACAGATGCAAGCATCACGGCGCAGAATCCAATCATGGCTTTAAAACGTTTTTTAAGCAGCAATGCAACAGCAGAGAACGCAGTAAGAAAAAAAGCAATAACAAGAAAATAATAATGTGTCATCGAGCCCAAAAATGTGGGAACAATCAGAAGGCAGTAAATATATAGCGGAACATCCCCGCATTTCAGGATCTTATTAATCAGATAAAACAACAATAAAGTAAAAAGTGTAAACAGATGATATACTCGCAAATAAAGGAAATTAGCGGTACCACTGCCCGATAATACAAAATAAATCAACGTAAAGAAGCCGCAAAAGCGAGACCCTGACATATCTCTTGATATCAGATAAACCAGTATCAAAGAAGGAATATAACATAATAAACTGATAACAAATGCATAAGCCCAGGAAAAATTGCCGGAAAAAAACGAACAGACAAAATGCAGAATAAGTTCATAAAGAGCAGGACTCAGATCAAAGGATTTATTATACAAAACAGAACCAAAGTCAAATCTTTGATCTTCGGATACGGTTATATAGTCCTTAAAAAAGGATCCATTGGTCCATTCCCCAACATTCTCCATATTTCTAGGGGAATAGCCGTAAGTATTGGGCATATAGTAGCTGTTGGCAAATCCGTAGCTCCAAACTTCATCCACATGATACCCGTCACGCAGAGAAAACAAGAAAACTAATCTGGCAGCAGCGAACAGAATAATTAAAATAAGAACAATATATTGATGCTTTTTCAGCTTATCGATCAATGATTTCATTAAATCCCCTCATAAATACTTCATAACAACTCAGGCATTCAGAGCTTGGATAATAATATCAGCCATATAACTGATCTTATCGTCAGTCATGCCAGGATAAACTCCCACCCAAAAACTGTCGTTCATAATACGATCGGTATTAGACAGTTCTCCGACCACCCTGTAGCCCGTGCCACGCTTTCTAAATTCATCAAAGCAAGGATGTTTTATCAGATTTCCGGCAAAAAGCATTCTTGTCTGAATTCCGTGATCTTCTATATATCTGACAATATCATTACGATCGACACCGTCTTTACAAGTCATGATGAATCCAAACCAACTTGGATCACAATCTTCTCTTTTCACAGGAAGAATCAACTTGCTATCAGCATTTCCCTCAAGAAGCAGTTTTTTTAGCATTTCAAAATTATATTTTCTCTTGACGGTAAAGCCATCCAATTTATCCAATTGTGCACAGCCAACAGATGCCTGAAGATCCGTGGCTTTCAGATTATATCCGAAATGAGAATAAACATACTTATGATCATAGCCCAAAGGAAGTGCTCCAAATTGACCGTCAAAGCGGTGTCCGCACATGTTGTCCCTTCCGGAAGGGCATATGCAGTCCCTGCCCCAGTCCCTCATGGACCGGATGATCTTATGCAAAAGATCATTATTGGTGTAAACAGCCCCGCCCTCTCCCATGGTCATATGATGCGGAGGATAAAAGCTGGAAGTACCGATATCGCCTATAGTACCTGTGAATTTCCATAATCCGTCAATTTCATATCTGCTTCCGAGTGCATCACAATTATCTTCGACAAGCCATAATCCGTGAGAATCGCAAAACTCTTTTACGGAACAAAGATCAAAAGGATTGCCCAAAGTATGAGCAACCATAACGGCTTTAGTTTTATCCGAATAAGCTTTTTCAAGCAGGGAAGCATCAATATTGTAATCGGGTATAGTCACATCAACAAATACAGGAATTGCACCGTATTGTATCATCGGAGTGACAGTGGTGGGAAAACCTGCAGCAACAGTAATAACTTCATCACCGCGTTCGATCTTTTTGTCTCCAAGCAAGGGTGAAGTAAGTGCCATAAAAGCAAGCAGATTGGCAGACGACCCGGAATTCACAAGAGAACAATGCTTGACACCCAGGTACTTTGAAAGCTTCGACTCAAATTCATTGGTAAATCTTCCGGAGGTAAGCCAGAATTCAAGTGCCGAATCCACCAGATTAACCATTTCATTTTCATCATAAACTCTGGATGCGTAAGGAATTCTGTCTCCTGCTTCAAACTCTTTTTCATTGCAATGGAAAGAACGGGCATATTCCGCAACCAGATCAAGTATTTCTTTTTTAGCCTCTTCCTGAGTTTTCATACCGTTTAATCAATTTCTCCCTCTTTATCAAAGCCCACCCTTTCGCTTTCAATAACAAGAGGAAAATGTCTTGTCCTCTTAAGTATTTCTCCGATATATTCACCTATAATTCCTATGAACATAAGCAGAACACCGCCGATAAAAAACAATCCGATAAGCATAGGTGCCTGACCGGCATCAAATCTCATCCAGTCCATGATCTTCCATATAAAGTACATAACGCCGAGCGTAAAAGAAAGAAAGGATATAACAAAACCCCAAATAACGGCAAGTTTCAAAGGCGCCTGTGATGTGCTTATTAAAGTGTTAAACGCGTAGCTGAAGTATCTCTTAAAATTGTAACTGCTTTTGCCATGCAGTCTCTTAGGTTGGCTATATTTAACAAGAGACACCTCATAGCCGAGTTCTGCAATCAAATGTCTGAATGAAGGTTCAGGTTCATTCAAGCTTTTTATCACCGCTAAAACCTCAGAATCATAAAGCCCCCATCCGGTAGTATGTTTAAACTGCTCTGTCTCGGCATAATGAGAAATAATGTTATAATACAGACCTCTGATCAAAAACATCACTTTGCTTTCGTCAGAATCAGTCTTTTGACCCAAAACCACTTTATATCCTTTTTCCCATTCAGCCAAAAACTGAGGGATTAGTTCAGGAGGGTCCTGAAGATCGGCAGCAAGCTCAATCACCGCATCTCCTTTTGCCTGAAACATACCATATGAAGCGGATCGGGCAGGGCCGAAATTTTTGACATTCCTGATGCCTTTGACATGGGCATCTGCGGCAGCCGCCTCTTTGATCTTTGCCCACGTTTTGTCCACAGACCTGTTATCTATCAAAATATGTTCATAAGGGTAATCCATATGTGACATAACTTCTCGAACCCTTGAAACCACGTCAAACACATTGCTTTCTTCGTTGTAACAGGGAGTAACAATACTAATAAGAACGTTTTTCAATTCTCTGTCCTCCGGGTGACCATTTAAGAAATATGAGGATAAATAACCTCAGACTCCGTATTTCCCATATCTCTGATCTGTTTTTCGATCTCTTTGCCATAAAGCATTGCCGTGACAAGAACCGCACCGTCAAATTCGGCGACTGAATCCGAACCGACTACATCAATGCCATATAACTTTGTTCCGGTCTTAAGCCTGTTATTGTCGACAAAATATAAGATATTACAATCCTTAAGAGAAGAAACAGCCATAAGATGCATCATATACGAGCCGGTTCCCCACACGATTAGCTCTCTGTGTGACTTAGCACAAGTATCAATAAAATGTATGATCTCATCTTCTTCTTTCTGTGTCCTGTTTATATATTCGGATATGCTCCCGGCAGTATGATCATCTTTATTAATCATACTGTCGTTCCAATTGCGATCAACAGCCTTATAGATAACAGTGTTTGAAAGTCCTACAGCACCGTTTTTCTCAAATGCCATGGAAACATGGTTCTCTACCCTTGAAAAACCGCATCTTCCAAATAAGGAATCAGCACTCATGACAGAGAAATAATTGATATGCTCATGGTTAAAATTGTTTAAAACAGGCGTATTATCTATGATCAAGTCCTCGAAATAAGGCCAAGACACAATAAAGTACCCGCCTTCCTTAAGGTAATAATCACGAATATTCCGAACAGCTATATCCGGATCGTACAGATGCTCCAGCACATTAGACATGATAACAACGTCAGATTTTACCGATGCCCCCTCAGGTTTATCATATATTGACCCGATGCATCCGTTAATTCCGTTTTCTCCCAAATGATCTATGGATTCTTTGGAAGGATCAACTCCGTAAACATTATCATAACCTTGTTTCTTAAGATATTTGAGAAGGTATCCCCCTCCGCATCCCATATCTGTTATCGAAACATTCTTATCAAATATGCTGTCAAGCATACGAACTATTACTTTGGAATCATTTTCCGTGATGCTGTTACAAGTCCAGCCGCCACCGTAATAATTATGATTGCAGTAATAATCATTATAATCTTCTGCAGTTGATGATGTATCTGCATAACACGTTCCACATTTACTGCATGTGACTATGTCATATTCATCTGCCAAATTTACGCCCTCTGGAATAGCCATTTTTATAGTTGATACGATCTTTCCGTCAGATTTGTTTCTGCAACCGGGGCATTCTCTGTTAAGGCTTATTTTATTTTTTAAGATCTTTTCAATCATGAATAATATTCAAAAATTCCTTTTTCAAACTCTATAGACGGTTTCCAGCCGGTATCATTCATAAGTTTTGATACATCAGGCATTAACGACACAAAAGGATCCGCTTTATCCCCATAGTTAATGATTCCTTTGTACTCAAACTGCTCCTTTGCAGATTCAACATATTCTTTAAGTGGTCTGAATTGTCCGTTTGCTATATTATACAGTTCACCGGAGCATCCTTTTTCTCCAAGCAGGACTAAAGCACTTGCAGCATCTCTGGCATGAAGAAAATCCCACATCTGCTCACAACTGCTAAGGTGCACATTTTTATCGGTTCTCAGATTAGACAGAAGATCCGGAAGCATTCTACCTGATGGTTCATAATCTCCGTATAAGCTGAATATCCTGCCCCAAACCCATTCGATTCCAAGTTGAGAGGCTAAATTGCGGGATAAATACATGGCTGATAATTTAGCGGCTCCATATGAGCTAAAAGGATTGGTATAAGATTTTTCATCAATAATCCCTTCACTCACACCGTATTCCGCCTGTGAGCCTATCCCTATAAACCTTCCGCATTCGGCTCTGCAGGCACTTTCCAATGCTTTCAGACAGAAGTCTATATTCTGCTTTTGAGTATTGAAATCATCTCTTCCGCCAAACCATGCAAGATGGAAAAACAGCTCGCATCCGGTCGGTATATGAACGGAAATCTTATCAAAATCCGAACAATCCAGTTCAATACGATGGAGATTTTCGGAAAGATCATCCAGTCGTGAATTATGTTCCGAACCAGGTCTTAAAACTGCATAAACCTCATAACCGCGTTCCATTAATTCTTTTGTAACACTGTATCCTGCAAATCCTGCAGCTCCGGTGATCACAGCCTTAGGCATATCTGTCCCTCAAGAACTCTTCTATCTGATCATTCATACAACAGCGTACATCTGCTCCACTATTCCAGCATTTGGTCCACTCAACCGTTTTGGAAACAGCTTTTTCAAGATTCCATACAGGCTTCCATCCGAACGTGTTCTTAAGCTTAGAACAATCAAGTTTGAGGAAATTAGCTTCATGCGGTCCGTCATCAGATCGGTCAACCCTCTTCAAGCCACCATCCCATTTAGAAACGAACAAATCGACCAGATCACCTGTCCTGTAACAATCGGATATTTCAGGTCCTACATTATAAAATCCGGATAAACTCACATTTTCATACTGAGCCTGTGCAATCATCAGATATACATATAAAGGATCCAATACATGCTGATAAGGACGGATTGAATAAGGATTTCGAACCACAATATCGCACGAAGAAATTGCAGCTCTGACACAATCAGGAATTATCCTGTCTTTGGAAAAATCGCCGCCACCGATAACATTTCCGGCACGCGCAGTGGAAATTGCCGTTTGCCCGTCTGAAAAAAAGCTCTTTTTATAACTGTGAGTAACCAGCTCGGAACAAGATTTTGAATTCGAATACGGGTCATATCCGTCAAGTGGATCATCTTCCACGTATCCTCTCTCAAATTCTTTATTATCATATACTTTGTCGGTAGTTACATTCAGAAAAGACTTTACACAGCCGCTCAGGCGAATGCACTCCAATACATTGACAGTCCCCATCACATTGATACCGTATGTATCAGCCGGATGCTCATAACTGAGTCTAACCAGCGGCTGAGCAGCCAGATGGAATACTATTTCGGGCTTAAATTCATCAAAAACTTTCTTCAAACGGTCCCGGTCACGAACATCTCCGATAATACTGACAATGTCATTATTGACACCGCTAAGATCATACAGATTGGGATTATCCTCAGGCTCAAGAGCATAACCGATAACGGAAGCTCCTGCATTTGCAAGCATAACGGACATCCAGGTTCCTTTAAAACCCGTCTGTCCGGTAATCAATACCCTTTTTCCTTTATAGAAAGTAAGCTCTTTATCCATTATCAATCTGTCCACTTTTTCCAGGGGGCTTTTCCGCTTTCAAGAAGCTTTTCAAGAAGAGCTTTTTCTCTTATATTATCCATGCACTGCCAAAAGCCTTTATGCATATAAGACATAAGCTGACCTTCCTGAGCAAGTTTTTCCAGAGAATCACGTTCAAAAACCGTCTCATCACCTTCAATATAATCAAATATCTCAGGGTTAAGCACCATAAATCCGGCATTTATCGGAGAACTGTCACTCATTTTCTTCTCACGGAAGGATTTAACCGCATTATCTCCGCCTATATCAAGCACGCCCTTAGTCTGATCCTGCAATACGGCAGTTAAAGTTGCGACTTTACCATGTTCTTTATGAAAAGAAACCAGTTCATTTATATTTACATCACAAACACCGTCTCCATACGTCATAAGAAACGGCTCATTTTCTATGTATTTTTGAACCCTCTTGATTCTCCCACCCGTCATGGTATTCAGGCCCGTGTCTACAACCGTAACCTTCCAGGGCTCGGTATGGCTCTCACAAATAACGCGTCCCTCAATACCCGATGTGTAATCAAAAGTAATATCGCTGCTGTTAATAAAATAATCGGCAAACCACTGTTTGACAGTCTGCTGCTTATATCCGGCACAGATAATAAACTCGTTATATCCGTAATACGAAAAGCTTTTCATGATATGCCAGATAATAGGTCTGTTCCCAATTTCAATAAGTGGCTTGGGTACATACACCGATTCTTCGGATATTCTGGTTCCGAGACCGCCGGCCAAGAGTACTACTTTCATCAAATCCCCCTTATGCAAATCATTCCCATTCCATGCAAGATCTTAACTCTTCTCTTTCAAGTAGAGGAAACATATCCTGAAGAGGACGGCTTTCCATTTGGCCCTTCTCATTCATGAAATTACTCTGCTTCGGAAGCACCTTTTGCATTATATCAGTTTTCAGGACACAAAGCACGGGACCATCATGATCAAGAACCTGCTTTATCTTATCCTCAAGATCGGATTCATCAGAAATAACAAGACTGTAAATTCCGAAAGCATCCGCTATCTTCTTAAGATCAGGCAGTGAAAGACCCGATTCAACGGTACATCCCGTCAAATGACCGTTAAAATTGCCATTTTGAGAATGCCATATCATACTGTAGCCGCTGTTATCTGCCACAAATAATTTGACAGGAAGATTATACCGCTTGAGAAGTTCCAATTCCTGCATATTCATACATGCGCTGCCATCGCCCGTAACGCAAACAACTCGTTTATTACCCGAACCGATACAACTTCCGACAGATGCAGGTATATCGTATCCCATAGCAGCCATGCTTTTATTAAGGAATGCTCTTTGACCCTTTTTAAATCTGAGTGTTTTCATTCCGATATCAACGCTTGTCCCGGAACTGGTAAACTGATAAATATCATCCGCTGTCATCAATTCCGATAAAATATCAAAAACTTTATATAAGCTCACATATCCTTCGCGCGGATCCTGCTCAGGAATCATAACAGGATATCTGTGCTTCATGTCTCTGCAATGATCAAGCCACGAAGTTCGGTCAACCGGCAATATTTTATCCCCACGAATCAGCAATTCATCAATAAATTTACCTGCATCCGAAACAATTTTCATCTGAGGATGAAGGCTGATCTTATTCATCTCATTCTCATCGATGTCAACCATTACATGAAATGCATTCTTTAAATATCCTGCAAAGTTATAGCCGGTATTAAGAAGACTGAGCCTTGTTCCGATTGTCAACACAAAATCGGCATTCTGAAGTATCAGGTTTGCAGAGCGATGCCCTACTATATTAGGTCTGCCAAAATAGTACGGATTATCCTCTTCAATAAGATCCACTCCGTTCCAAGATACAAAAGATGGCGCTTTAAACAGATCAATCAATTCATGTGCCTTGGAAACAGCACGGGAAAGCCTAACTCCGTTTCCAAGCACAATCGCAGGCCTTTTGGAATGGTTGAACTTATTTATTACAGTGTTAATGTCATTATCATTCAAGGGCATTACGAATTCAGACGCTTCATAAGACTCGAGAGAATCAACATCTACATCCGCAGCCTGTATATCCAAAGGAATATCGATCCAAACAGCTCCCGGGCGTCCGGAAATTGCAATGTGAGAAGCTTTTTCAAGTTCATATCTAATTCTGGTTTCATCCATAATACGTACTGCATATTTTGAATATGGTTTAACCATTGATATGATGTCAACTTCCTGAATACCGAACTGGCGAATATTCTGACTTCCGATAAGGTCGGCGCGCTTAGCCTGTCCGGAGATAAAAATCACAGGTATTGAATCCATATATGCGCCGCACAGTCCGGTAATCGCATTTGTAGCTCCCGGGCCGCTGGTCACAAGGCATACTCCATATCCTTCTCTGATTCTTGCATAACTTTCCGCAGCAATTGACGCACCCTGCTCATGGAGCATGAAAACCCCCTCAACATTTTTACTGCTTCCAAGCGAATTATTCAGGTGCATCGCACCGCCGCCTGTCACACAGAAAACTTTATCAACGCCGAGTCCGCTTAAAAAATTAATTACATAATCCGAAATTTTCATATTCGTACCGTTTTAATTATTTAACTTCAAATATACTTTCAGTCAGAAATGTAATTGACATTTTATCCCTGACCGATTCATAAAGGTCTTTGTACATGCTCTTAATCTCTTCATTAAGTTCATCCCATTTATTATCAGGATTAAGAGTCGGGAGCGAATCATCTGCATAGCTCTCGTTGTACCTGGTCTTAAAACCGTCAAAGCCCGATATATATACCTCTTTTGCTCCGATCTTATTAAGAAGTCTGAGCGCAAGTATTACCGCATTATCAAAGTGTTCCCAGCCCCTTTTGATAACCAGATTAAAATTCACAACGGCTTCATCAGCTTCCGCCTCGGTCTTAATATTGGAAAGCAGAATCTTTTTGAACTTCCTAAATGACTTAGGGTATGAATCTTTAGCATATTCATATCTGACACTGTTGGTAAAGAATACGTAATCACAATCATAAAGTTTATTGATTGCGTTTACTTCAATTACCAGCGGTCTTTCTGTATCTATAAATTTATGAAGTCTCTCGCACTCGTCAACGGTAGATTTGCCGGGTGCAATCAGCATAATCTTTCTGCCTTTAGTCTGCTCCTTAAGCATCTCAATAACAGCTTCATCATCAACATAACGATCCTGATTCTCGAGATATTTTTGTTCAAGAAGATCATAATCATATTTTCTGCGATCTTCCACAGAAAGTGATTCAATGATATTTCTCATATCTCTTGCATTGGTTCGATGGTTGGAAGACAGATATGCAATATTATTGACATGGCATTGATAAAGACCTGCAATAAAATACGGTGTTGAATATCCCCAGGTGAATTTCTCACGAAATCCCTGTATATACATATCAATTGCATCCATTATGGCATTCATATCGTAATTGCCGTTTTGTACCCGGTTAATATATCCGGTCACAAGTTCGGTGGTGGCATTTCCGGCGCCGCGACCCATTCCGCTAAGTGTGGCGTCTACAATGATATTTCTGCTGTCTTTAAGAAGTTCTATGAAGTGAATGCAATTCGAAAAAGCAAGCTGCTGATTATTATGAGCATGCAACCCAAGTTCGATAGATTTATCCAAATGAGAATCCAAAACTCTGACTATACGATCCAAATCGGTAAAATACATAGCCCCGAATGTATCTACTACTGAAAGAGAATAAGGCTTAAAAGCATTCATTTCATCAGCAAGTATAACAAGATCCTCATCCGAATAAGCAAGTGTATTTGCTGCCTGAAACAATACAGTATAACCTTTATCCCTGAACTTATGCCCTATCTCGATAGCTTCTTCGGATTTACCAAAAGGAAATACTATCCTTACGGCACTGACAGCGCCGCCAGAATAAACAGGAAGATTATCTGCATCGTACCTGTTCCAGTCAATCATCACGCAATAAGTTATATCCTCGGATTTACTGTTTATATAATTATCGGCATCGGAAGGAAAATGAAAATATGAAGTTCCTTCAGCATGATCAAAATCCTTCAGCCATCCGCATTCTATAATATCAGTATGCGCATCCTGCAATTTGCTGATAATACCCCGCATTGCAGGCTTCCCGAATTCAGCATTATTGACATATGCTCCATCGCGGAGTGTACAATCCAAAATTTGTATTTTCATTCTCTAAACGCTCACATAACAGTTTTTTATAAATTCCTATTTTTCTTTAATTCAATCATTTTTGCTTTTAGATCAGCAATATCTTTAGGTATAATTACTTTCGATTTATCAGTGTATATTTCACGAAGATACTCCACTACCTCTCTATGATCATACTTCACTTTTGTAACATCTTTTAATACATCAAACAAGAATACAACCGTAGGTTCCATGTCAAACAACAATTTAGGACTAAACAAAGCAGAAGAAAATGAAGATATAAATACTTTATCAGACAAATCAGCATCAAAACATAACAATTCAAAGGGCGAGTCGTAAACAAAATAATCAAATTTCTTGCTGCATTCTGCTCTGGGATGTTTTTTTACTTTCATTTTATTAAAAAGATTTTTACAATAATCAAGAGATGCCTCAAATATTTCTATTCCAGTTTCAGTAAGTTCCTCGTTTCTTACTGTATCAAAAGCCAATACATCCCATGATATTTCTTCATCTTTATCACTTTTAAACACTTTTTTTATAGCATTTGAATATCCATCAATTTTGTTAAGGCCACAGATTTTTGAAATATTATGTATCGGAGGATGGTTCTTAAATCCTCTAATATATAAGTCCGGTGAAAACAAAAAAATAGATAAGTCATCATTTTTGATTTGTTTTTTACAAAACAGCAGTTCTAAATATCGTGTAATATTTCCCTGCTTAAAAAGTTGCTCATTACAATAACTGCCAATCCCCTCATCATATAAATTTATAGTCAACTCAGGATTTTTGCTCTTTAAATATAGACAAGCCGCTTTAACGTATGCATGATCTCTGTGGAATATATACAGTTCCTTATAATTTTCAACCAAATATCTTTCCATTACCAACTTATTAAACAGTAATGTATATGTAATCCTTATTTTTTTATATGCACTATTTTTCGAAATATCATTATCTATAATACGAACTTGATCGAACAGCTCAATGTTTCGTATATTCTCAGCAATTTGTTCGCAGGACATAAATTCGTCTAACACAAATAGATCTGCATTGAGTTTTTCACTCATAGCAATAGCCGATGCAACAATCAAATGATAAGGGGTTGCACATATGAAACATACTTTATTAGAAACATCTTCCATTATAAATTCACCACGGTAAAGCTATAAACTCTATTGAGAAAAAAGAATTATCTAACCATACCTTTTACATACTTCATAATTATATTTTTATATTTATATATTGTGCAACTGGATATGATCATATAAGCAAGAACAGCTATCAGTCTCAGCGGCAAAATATCATACAATACCAGGAAAAATACAATTGATAAAAGCGCGCATACAGAAATTTTAAATATAAAAGTATTATCAAAAAAATGTTGTAACTTTAATTGTTTAACATGCAAATAATGAAAAACTGCCATTAATATATAACAAAACAATGTAGTATAAGCAGCTGCTATGTATCCGATCCGACCTATAAATACATAATTCAACATAACATTGACAAAGGCACAAATTCCGGTTGCAACAGCCATGAGAAAAGTTTTCTTTTTATATTGTTCTGCATTCACATAAAAGCTATACACAAAAAGAAAATAATACCCGATCATGACCGGCGGAACAGAATACAGGGCTTCTTTATATTCTTTTCCACCAATAATATATATGATTTCCGGAGTGAAAATCAGAAGTCCAATGATAAGCCAAAGAAAAATGAGCAAATATCTTTTAGAAGATAGTTTTAATTCATCCACTCTCTCGTCATGAATACACTCTCCCATAAAAGGTGAAAAAGCTGAATTCATTGACATCCACAGAACATATGCAATCAAGCACACATTACATGCCATGCTGTAAATAGCATTATCCTCAGGACTACATATATTCGTTATCATTGTCTTATCCGAACTATTTAAAATCGTTCCGGATAAAAGATGAAATACAAATGGAATAGATACGCCAACCGAGTATTTTATATATTTCATATTTATTTTTCCGGTAGATATGAAATAGATATAAATACAAATTGAAATCAAAAATGTAGGAAAATACGCACCTATGATTCTCCCAAGTAGATGATCCTTCATTAAATATATTAAAAGAAGTGAAATAATTATACTTAATATGGAAATCGAAGCAGAAAGAACAGCAACAACTTTATAACTATAGCTAAACTGTTTTAAACAAATGTACATATCATAAGCAGGACTTATCAATATACATATGATCATTATATAAAGATGAATTACTTCAATAGAAAAAAACGAACTAAAAAAATCACGAAATACAATCAACAAGGTACCAAAAACCAATGTGATAAAAGAGCCAAACACCAAATTACTGGCTACATATGACTTAATGTCATCTTTAAAATCAAACCGTGCTCTACTCATTGTTGAATATAGGCAAAGAGACAGAATCACAGATAGTATCGAATACCAGGTAATATAATTATTGTATAATCCGAATTCATTTTTAGATAAAAGTCTGGAAAATAACGGTATGGAAATATAAGCAATTCCTTTAGACAAAAAACCGCTTAAAATATACCAAATTGTTGCATTAATAGATTTATTATTCATGTATTACTACTCAATTTATTGCAGTTAATAAAACCAAATCATCCCTTAAAAATCACCTTGGAATAAAGAATAGAAAAAATTTTAGGGCAGACCATCATGGGAATTATACTTAGTTTAAATTTTAAATCTGTATCCCGTGATTTCAAAACAGAAACATATTTTTTTTTCAAAAAGTTTTGAATCAAACATATTTTCTCGTTATCAAATGTATTACTTTTTCCCATAGCGATAATAGTAGCCATATATTCTATTGAATAAAAAACATCTATAGATTTTATGTCATCGGGATACCAACTCACTATTTTAGAATAATACCGTGTCAGATATTCAAATCCGATTTTCTTGGAATTGGAATAGCAGGAATTAGCCATACTATTTATCCGATATCGATAAAAATATCCAGTTTCAGGGATAAGTCCAACATTTGAAATTTCTCTAACAGACGGTATTAACGTAATATAATCCTCATATACAAAATTGCCCGTAGGAAACACAAAATACTTTTCAAGAACATCTCGTCTGATTATCTTTGACCACATGGTGTGAAAAAGACTTCTTTTATGAATCAAGGATATATATTCAGCCAGACCAACAACACGAAATTCATTTACTTTGCATTTTTCAGCAACCCGATTCGAGGAGTAATACTCATGATAACCCAAATTATATAAAGTCAAATTTGTATCAATTACATAAGTCATTGCGTTTTTTAGATAATCTGCAGAGATCCAATCATCAGAATCGACAAATGTAATATATTCTCCGCATGAATGTTCAAAGCCGGTTTTCCTGGCCTGAGGCAACCCTTCATTTTCTTTATGAATTATCCTGCAATTGGAAATTTTATTTTCAAGTATCAATCGTTCAAGTATGGAAATACTTTGATCCTTACAACCATCATCAACAAAAATAATTTCATAGTCATCATAGGATTGCTTAAAGAGGCTCTGAGCACATTCTGTAATATATTCTTGAACATTGTATATAGGAACAATAACGCTTAGCTTCATATAAGCTCACCTGATTTAATCATAGTTTTGTTTAGATATTTTTTTCTGACAAAGTACAGAACAAAGCAGAATACATGCAGAAATCATCGACACGAAAATTCCGCAAACAAGCCCTGGTGGTACATAGCAAAATCTGATTACATGCTTGCCCGCTTCCACAGGAACAATCATGAAACAATTTCGGTAGGAAGTGTATTCGGTTTTCTCACCATCAACATATACTGTATATCCATCTTCAAAAGGAAGTGAGATCATAACTTCTGAAGAATTCATAGTATTCGAAACGATTTCTATTCCTTTTCCATTTATTTCTTTTAATGCAGCTTCGTTAACAGATGATATAATTTCTTCAAACATGTCTGCATCATAATAATAGATATACACCTCCGACTCTTCGCTTGCGGATGTTTCAAGACTCAGCTTATAATCCTCTCCCGCTTCAAGAAACCCCAGATCAACGCAGTAACTATACTGATTATTACCATATTCGCCTGAAGACACGCCTTCCAACTCATAATTTCGGATTATTTTTCTATGTGCAAATTCCCATGGTAATTCTTCATTTTCCACCTCATTCTCATCATCATATTTGTATTCAACAAACATATAATGACGTCCGGTATAATCGGCTGTAAATGTAAGATAATTCGTCGAATCCTTAATAACAGTTTTTTCTTTCAGGAAAATATCAGAATACATATCGTCCCGATCAAGAAGTTCATTGTAAACAGTATTTAAATTCTCAAAAGGATTCTCTACGAATTCGGAAGTGATATCGGTATTTGATGAATCAACCTCAAAAGCCAAAGGTAAAGCATTGTCATTTTTATACAATGTATAGGATTCATAGGATTTTAACGGCTCGTAATAATCAGATAAATCAACCCAATATGAAGAAATATATTTTGCATTAACAAGAGATGCCAAAGGCGGAGTCATTCCTTTTTCGCCAAGGGAATGATATATGGAATTAAGCCCCATTGATCTGAAAAATGAGTTCACTTTAAAATTATAACTGGAACTAAATCTCGCCAATCCGTCATATCCGAATAAAGCCCCGTCATAATTAGAATACTTATAATTGGATACAATTCTTCCATACCCTTCAGGAGTTAGCAGTTCATCATACGGAAGCAGATTTACCTGAACATCGCAAATTCTATTATATTCAGCTCTTAATGAATAGCCGCATTCCGTACCTATTCCGGCAAGAATGAACGATCCGTTCAAATACAATTCAAATGCTGTATAAAACACAGCAACAGCAATAAGCAAACCGCAAAAACTGTTTTTTTTCTTAAGATACAGCTCAGCTAATCTTCTGCTTCCCCGCGCTGCAAAACATATCATAAAGAATACAAATGTAAATGCATATCTTACGGAAAAGCAAACAGGTTCTCTGAAACCATGCCACATCCTGTCCAAAGGCCCGAAAATAAAAGAAAGGAAATACAAAGCGATAATCATAATTCCGGAAATTCTCGCTCGAATTTCTTTTTTTCCGTATACAAACCAAAAAACAACAAGTAGTAAGACAACACTTCCGCAATAAATATTTGGAGATGCATTAAAATCAACTCCCGAATAATTCTGCGGTTTAAAACTCATCAAAACATCAGTAATGGTATTCTTAATAAAATCTCCGGAATTCACAACCGATCCTTCGGATAATTTACCCCTGTTAAAATCAAGTACTGCAGGGATTAACACAAATGCAGAAATCCCACCGGATATCCCGCCCTGGAGAGCATAAGAAAAAAAACGTTTTGAAGAAGTCTTTAACCCTAAATTCTCTTCTGCCAGCCTAAAAATAAAATATAAAGTGATTCCGATAATACACATATATGCAATATAGTAATCACATATGATGCTCAGAGTAGTAAACAAAATAAAGCGAAAACCGAATTTTCCTTCTACAACATCTTCAAGAAACAGGGCTATAAGTGGCAGAAGAATCACGATGTCATACCACATAGGTGCCATGAAATACATAAAATTGTATGACATCAGCGCATAACAGCATGACAGAACAACCGTTATAAGTTTATCCGTTTTAAGCTTTGGGTTTTTTGACAGAAATAAACTGCAGCTAAGACCGCATAATCCAATCTTAGACAAAACCATGAAATAGATGGCATCAGGAAGATATTTAACAGGAACTAGCGAATAGACCAAGTCCGAAGGTGAAATACACAACACAAACGTTGCGAAATTATTACCGCCCAATCCGCCTGACATCGAATGGAAAATATTATCAAAACCCGGACCTGAATTGGAAATATTACCGTACAATCCCAAAAACAATGCTTTAAGATCGTAAGTAAGAAGGAGCGTTCTTCCACCGGGATAAATACCGAGTCCGCTGAAAGCGAGCATGGCAATCAAGAACGGAATGATAAAGGAAAGAAATTCAGAACCTAAATTTTTTCTTTTAAAAGTAATCTTTTCTTTCATAGATCATAAAAGCCTTACTATATAGATAAACGACGACAAAAAATGCCGTCGTTTATCTATTCTACGATTAAACAAATAATTAAGAGTCGAAGGAAATTCTGCACATCTCGGAGTAGCTGGTGGTTCCGTCAAGAACGTACTCGGTACCTGACATATGAAGAGTATGCATTCCTTCTGCAAGAGCTTCCTCTTTGATCTGACCTACGGTAGCTCTTCTGGAAATAGTCTCTCTCATGTGCTCGGTGATAACCATGATCTCGTATACACCGATTCGGCCTTTATATCCGAGGTTATCGCACTGCTGGCATCCGTTGGGCTCATAAATGGTGATATCCTCATTCATGCGCTCGGGAGGAATGTTCATAACCTCTTTCTCTGTATAGGTCGCAAGACGAGGTTTCTTACAGATAGGGCAAAGTCTTCTAACAAGACGTTGTGCAATAACTCCGATAACAGAGTCTGCTATAAGATAAGGCTCAAGTCCCATGTCCTCAAGTCTGGTGATAGTCGCAGCCGAGGAGTTGGTATGGAGTGTCGATACAACGAGGTGGCCGGTGATAGAAGCCTGAACCGCTATTCTCGCAGTTTCCTCGTCTCGAATCTCTCCGATCATTATAATGTCAGGGTCTTGTCGGAGAATCGATCTCAGAGCTGTAGCGAATGTCAGGTCTGCTTTGTTATTGGTCTGTACCTGGTTAATTCCGTCAACGTTCGTCTCGACAGGGTCCTCAACCGTGATGATATTAACGGCGTCGGAGTTAAGTTCCGAAAGTGCAGTATAAAGTGTCGTAGATTTACCTGATCCGGTAGGTCCCGTAACGAGAATAATTCCGTTAGGATGAGCAAGAAGTGTATCAAACTGCTTCTCCTCGTAGTCCTTAAGACCGAGCTTACTCTTCTCTCTCTTCATACCGGATTTGGAGTTAAGTCTCATAACGACCTTCTCACCGAATACCGTAGGCAATACAGATACACGGATATCGTACTCGACATGGTCTACGATCTGAGTAATACGGCCGTCCTGAGGTTTTCTTTTCTCAGCGATATCCATTCCACCGATAACCTTAATACGTGCAACGAGAGCACTGAGGAATACCAGCTCATATCTGGCTCTTTCATAGAGCACACCGTCGATTCTGAAACGGACACGAACCTGTCTCTCAAGTGCCTCAATATGAATATCGGAAGTTCTCTGACGCACTGCCTTTTCAATCATCTCTTTAACTATCTTAACGATAGGTGAATTAGCGACGTCTTCATCGTGCTGTGAAGTGTCTTCGTCCTGTACAAGACCTTTCTCCTTAGCGAACTTCTCAAGGTCTTCGGTATTGGACTTCTGTCCGTAATACTTATCAAGTGACTCGACAATACCTGACATGGTAGCCACATAGGGCTGAATCTCAAGGTTTGTGAGCATGCTGATATCTTCCTGGGTATCGAAATCAAGAGGATCTGATACCGCAAGATTTAAGATATTGGGATTGTTCTCGTCATATCCGAAGGGAATGACTTTCTTTTTGTTCAGAATATCATAATTTACAAGTTTAAGAACATTTTCCGGAATGTCTACATCCTTGATTCTTACATAGGGCAGATCCATCTGTCTGGAGAGAACCTTTGCGATTTCTTCCTCGGATACCATGCCGGCTTCTACAAAATATTCACCGAGCTTCTGTCCTTTTTTCTTAGACTCTTCCAGAGCCTGTTCGAGGGCCTCCTCCGTTATGAAACCATCTTCAACAAGAGCCTCCCCCAGTCTTACTCTTTTAAAATTTCTAGCCATAAAAAACCTTTTCCTTTCGAAATTTAGATGGTACAACAAGAATTATAGCACGTTTCTGTTAAAATAATACCAATTAAGTAAAAATATCCAATAAATCAAGTGCAATTCTTGGAATTATGTGATATTATGACAAATATAAGAGGGGGAGAATAAATATTCTATAAAATTCTCCGCTTTGGTATTTTATTTTTTGTTTCACAAATTTTCACCGGAGGTCATTAACAAATGGCAAAGAAAGTTTTTAACTCAACTTACGGAACTTCAATGAGAAGACTTGTGGGAGCTACTAAAGTCAAGGATTTGAAGCTGGAGGTAGATGACAGCGATTACGAGAAGACCCTGTTGAATGGTAAAGCATTTATCAAAGCACCGGGGTCAACAACAGAGAGCTGCGAAACATTTGAATTCGCATCTACCGATATTAAGGACGTCAGACGTGAAGAATATCAGGGTTCTGAAGCTATCGTTATCGATGCAACCGTAGAGACTATGTACGGTAAGAAATCAACCAAGGTTATTCTTCCCACTCTCAAGAATGCCAATGAAGCATACGATCTTCTCCTCTCTTTCAAGCAGAAGAACGATCTTGCAAGACAGGCTTCCGGCGGAAGACCTATTTCGGGCGGCGCAAGACCCATTTCCAATGGTTCCCGTCCCGTTCCTCCCTCAGCAGCAAGGGCTACTTCAAACGGTGCCCGTCCTGTTGCAGAGCCCGTTCCTACTCCGGTGCCTTCTCCCGCACCCGCTCCTTCTCCCGTAGCACCTTCGAATGAAAATGTATATACAGGCCCTGTTTCTGCAAGGACCATTACTCCTTCACCTTCAGTTGTAATGAATGAAACTCTCAGAGGAGATGCCCCTGCGGGACCTCTTCCTGTTCAGAGACCTCTTCACGGTTCACCTGAAGAAGCTGCACAGATGGCTCAGCAGCCCGGTTCTCTTGTAAGAACCGCTCCTACTCCTGCGCCTGTTCAGCCCGACAATCTCGGAAATGCTCTTTACACTCCCGGTGCCGCACCCGCTCCTGCGCCCGCACCCGCACCTGCTCCTGCCAAGGATCCTATGGATGCTGCATCCTTCGAAGACAAGCTCAAGAAGATAGAAGTTATGCATGAGATGGGTGTCATGAGTGATGACGACTATAAGAGCAAGAAGCTCGAGCTCATCTGTAAGGAAAAGGGACTTGATAAGTTCTATGAGAAGATTCAGAAGGTACTTATCTCCAAGAGTACCGGACTTATCACCGACGACGATTACAACAAGCAGGTTCGTGCTATCGTAGATCCCTGCTTTGATCCCGCTGTCACCGATCTTGATGATTTCAGAGGCAATGTAGCAATGATCCCTGTTATCAAGATCAGCGGACTCATTACCGAATCCGAATTTAACAAGCTCTCCGATGGTCTCGTTGACGGAACCGCTTATGACGATGAAGACAACAACGAGAAGTTCATTATGAATCTCAAGAAGCAGGCTATTCTTAAAGATGCTGAGATTCTTTCAGAGAGCGACTACTCTAACGAGATCAACAGACTTAAGCTTGCTCTCAATCCCAAGTCCACCGATGACCGTGATGCCCTCAAGGCTAAGCTCGGCAGATGGCCTGCAATGGTTGAGGCAGGCGTTATCACCACTGATGATTTCGAAGCTAAGCGCACCAGACTTATCGCAGATCTCGACGGTATCGATTCTACAAATACCGATACTCTTAAGTCCAAGATCAAGAAGCTGATGCTTCTCAAAGAGTGCGAATGGCTCTCTCAGAGCGAGCTCAACAACAAGAAGGCCGAGATTGTTGCTACTATCTCCGGCAATCCCGATGAAGTTACCAGAATGTCTCTTCACAAAGTCGCTGTTGAAGGCGGCCTTGAAACTGAGGCTGAATATGATGCTGCAAAGAATCAGATTGTTGCCGATATCACCTCTCCCGTCAACGGAAATATGGATTTGTTCAAGAAGAAGATCGAACTTCTTACCAAGATTCACGATGCCGGCATAATCAACGATTCCGAATTTGGAGACTTCAAGAACAAGCTGCTTGATCTTTAATACTCCGGGAGCATCTACGTAAGTCATGAACAAATACGATATAAGCAGACTTTGCTTACGTTGCATGAGGATCAGTGACGATAATGACATTTGTCCTTTCTGCGGCCATAACAAGATCGGCGAAAA
>JAEEGL014488239.1_pt1 | contig 23961 bp, 22 predicted proteins | sample 9134231 | NCBI WGS metagenome assembly JAEEGL01 (sample SAMN16246548, study PRJNA631951) | gut metagenome | biome: gut microbiome; feature: rumen; material: fiber-attached | host: Bos | place: Iran: Karaj | collected 2018-10
TGATCCTGCTCCAGGGCTGAAATTAGTAAAATACAAATACATGCTGTCCGTCGCATAGAATTGGCCATGAAAGCCACGATACTCACTTCCTATCAATTTCAACACCCCCGAAGGGTTCACCTTGCATAGCCAACTCTTCGACTCCCCGGAAGGTGTTATTCTGACACAGCTGTCCTCCTCTTCATCCACACGAATTATCCCGTCCGTAACAGATTCCGGCCCGTCACCTCTGGGGTTCCATGAACACTTATGGCATGTATAACTATACTCACCGACCCAGGTGTCGCGATAGTCCTGAAAGCTCTCCTTGTCACATGAAACCACCATGACGAATGCAATCAGCAGCCACATCAGTTTCCCTATCATCTTCATCTTCGCCATATTCTCTTTAGAACCTGCCGGAGGGTCTCCCCTGCCGACAGGTTGTTATCTCTCTCGGAATCCAGGGTTTCCTGACAATCCAGAGAGTCAAAAGAAGCTCTTATGCGTAGAGCTCCTCGAAAATCTTGCGCAGCTTGGGGCTCTCGCGAAGTTCCTGGAGGGTGAACTCGGCATGGCCTTTGGTGTAGCCGTTGCCCATAATCATGTTCACGTCGGCTCCGATACCCTCAGCACCGAGACTTGCCTTGGTGAAGCTCGTAGCCATGCTGAAGAAGTATACGATACCGTCGTCCTTGGTGCAGAGCACAGCTGTCATCTCCTGGTCGGGCACGTTGACGCAGTTGATAGTCACATCGGCCATCTTGCCGTTGGTGAGCTTCTCAATCAGTTCGTACACCTGCACGGGGGTCATGCCGGCAGCCGATTCCACGATGTCGCAGAAACCGAGATCCTTGATACGCTGTGTGCTCTTGGGGCTGTTGGCGATACCGATAACCTTACCGGTCACACCGACGCGCTTCTTGGCCTCATAGGCGCAGAGCATACCGCTCTTGCCGCCGGCACCGAGGATGACAACGGTCTGGCCATACTGGCACAGCTTGGCGGTCTGGGCGGGAGCGCCAGCCACGTCGAGGGCGCTCAGAGCGAGTTTCTCAGGCATGTCGGTAGGAATCTTGGCGTAGATGCCGCTCTCGAAGAGGATGGCCTTACCTTTGATGTCGACCTGGTCAACGTCGGGACGGATTTCGAGAATCTCGTCGATACGCAGGGGGGTCAGCGAGAGACTGACGAGGGTAGCAATGCGGTCGCCCTCCTTGAGGTCGATCTTGCCCTTCAGGGCGTCGCCAATCTTCTCGACTTTGCCGAGGAGCATACCGCCCGAACCGGTACGACGGTTGCGGTGCTTGCCCTGGAGCTCGACATTGAGGAGCATCTCTTTCTTCACCTCTTCCATGATTTTCTCCTCGCTGGCGCCGGCGCCGGCCTGCTGCTTAGCATAGTTGTGGATGTCGGTGAACGAAGCGGAGTCGATGTTCAGCGTTTGGACGTCGATGAGGATTTCATTGTCCCAGATTTCGTCCATGTTGTTGTCAAGCTTGTTGGCGGGCTGCGGAAGCACACCCTTGGGTTCGATTACACGGTGGGTACCGTACTTGTTGCCTTTTTTCTGCATGATACTTTTTATTTTTTTGATTATTAATATATTTAATTAAACATTGCCTTTAGCAAAGAGTTACAAAGGTACACAAAAAGGGCGACATGGCAAAATTTATTTTGCGAGGACGGTGCAACTTAGGTTCAACATGTGAATGCAACAGACCCAGACAGCACGACCTATCGTACTGGCATCCATTGCTCACCACAACACATACATGAAGAAAACAATCCCGCCCACATATTGATTGTCGTGAGATATTTCCAATCCTTAAAGCCATTTCTCCTTACGACCTAGGTTAAACCACTACACAAGGTTAACCGACTAACCGAAATTAAGCAAAAACAGATTAAACGAATGACCGAAATGACATAAAATTTGGTTAATCCAATAACCTTTCGTATATTTGCAGCCGAAAAGAAAATAGGATTTATGGAAAGCTTGTTCAAGAAACACAGAATGTTAATTTCGCAGGTAAGCACTAAAATTGTGCGCGAAATAATGACTTCCATCGACTGGGAGAAACCTTTGGTGGCCATCCGCGGCTCACGTGGCGTTGGCAAAACGACACTCATTCGCCAATATATTAGAAAAAACTATGGTATCAATGCGGGAGAAGCATTGTACTGCGTAATGGACGGCATGTATTTTTCCAGTCACACCTTACTCGATTTGGCCGACCGTTTCCACCAGATGGGAGGGAAACACCTGTTTCTCGACGAGGTTCACCGCTATCCCACATGGAGCCGTGAGATAAAAGAGATCACAGACCTCTACCCTGATATGAAGATAACCTTTTCAGGTTCATCTTTGATACAGATTCTCAACGCTGACGCCGACCTCTCTCGCCGGGTGCTAAGCTATACGATGGAAGGCCTCTCTTTCCGCGAGTTTTTGCAATTCTACAAAGGCATCAGAATTCCCAAGCACAGTCTCCAAGACATCCTCTCCCACTTCGATAATATATGCAGCGATGTGGCTCGACAATGCCAGCCACAACGCCTGTTCGAAGAATATCTGAGAGTCGGATATTTCCCTTTTTACGATGGCAACGAAGAGCAGTATTACAGCCGCATTGAGAACGTTATAGACTTTGTCGTAGGTCAAGAATTAACACTTTTCTGCGGCGTTGAGCCAGCCAACACCCGCAAAGTAAAAGCCCTGATACAATATTTGGCCGACAGCGTCCCATTTGAACTCAATATTGCCAAACTCTCAGCACGACTTGAACTCAACAAACAAACTGTGCTGAGTTATATCAACAGTCTTGAGCGTGCCGAGCTCCTGCACCTGATTTATTCCGACAACAAGACCATCACGCGACTGCAGAAACCCGACAAAATATATCTTCACGACCCCAATATGTTCTATGCACTCGGACACAGCGAGAAGATAGGCACCATAAGAGAATGCTTCTTGGTCAATCAACTGTCAGTAAACCACACGGTAGAGTATGGAAAGTCCCAGGGGGATTTTATCATTGATGGTAATATCACCATCGAGGTAGGCGGTCCCGATAAAACATTCCTGCAAGTGGCAGATATTCCCAACTCCTACATCTTTGCCGACCGAATAGAATTCCCCGTTGGCAAGAAACTCCCTTTATGGATGGCTGGACTGGTATATTGAAAAAAACAATATTCATTGGATGTTCATGGGGGGTCGTTTTTTTGTGCAACCGTTAGAGAAAACCCAAACAGCAACCAAAGAGAAAATTCAATTCAAACACATTGAGTATCAACAAATACAGTCAAATACTAAATACAGCAAGACAATACCTATCGCTCTCCACCAACACTCATAACGTACCAAACACCGCATTCTTTATGTGAAGAGGTAACCTATCACAAACCTTTTCCATAAGGTATGCACCATACTATTTTTCTTTCTTTTTCTTATTCTCCTTTAATTCATCCAAGTAACTGGCAGTGATTACGCCAGAGGGGAGTGCTATAACAGCCACACCCAAAAGTGAAGACAACATGCTAATAAGGCGCCCCATCTCTGACACTGGATAAATGTCACCATATCCGACAGTGGTAAGTGTTGTTGTAGCCCAGTAGAGTGCATCGAAGAAGGTTGAGAAGATGATATTCCCCTCATCGGTCGCCTCAACATTGAACATAATAAGCGCAGTAACAAAGATATAAAACACTGCAATTCCCAACACCGTAAGCAGAATTTTCCTCTCCTTCTTCAACACCTTAACAAGTATTTGTATCTGCCGAGTATAACGCAGCAACCTAAACAATCGGAGTGTCTTTAGCAATCGCACTATACGCAGAACCTTTAGCGAACGACCAAATATTCCTAGCGATGGTAGAATGGATAGCAAATCGAGGATAGCCATTGGAGTCAGTGGGTACACCGCATACGAAATCACCTTGTCTTCCTGAATGCTTTAGGTCAGCTGTTACCCACCGCAACATGTAATCTAATATAAACACAGCTACCGAAATCCAATCAAACCACAAAAAGAAAGCTGTCTGTTTGCGAAACATCAGCGGGATGATACTCAGGACAATCATCACCAGCATCATAATATCGTAAATAGTACTCCATTTCAACCGATGTTCTTCGTCGTATTCAATAATATGAAATAAGTCTATTCGATTCATGGAAAAAAGAATATACACTTTCCACCTGTTTCTTATGATGCTATTGTTGGATTCACTGAGCAACAATCACTTTCTAACAAACTCAGCGTTACATTTTGGGTTCGGACACTTACCTTCCGCCTCCAACTTCTTCCAATGCATAGTAAGGGGATATTTTTGGCCACACTTTGGACAGCAATAACGCGATTGATACTTAATCTGCAGTTCCGTAATCATCTCGTTTAGTTCTTCGTTGGCTGAGTTTTTGCCCAAAAGAAAGAGATTGATAACACCTGTGATTACACTGCCACCAGACATCGCAATGAATCGAGCTTGCAGAGAGGCACCTGGGAGAAACATTATAATCAATCCTGCAATCACTGGAATTAACGAAAGAATTCGCATTGGCATTTGTGACTTTACTGTTACTCGCTTTTTTATCTCATTCAGTTCGTTTTGGTAATCAACAAATGCCTGTTTAACCGCAGCAAACTCTTTTATGTAATCTGTCCGTTGTTCTTTCTCGGCCTCCCGACATGAGGCAAAAACCATTTCCACATTGAGTTGATAGCAGTCGGCATCTGTTCCGCATCCTCCCAACCACACCACATCAGTTTCTTTGATTCTTGATTTGGCGATACGCCTGCCGTTTACGAAAGTGCCATTAGCCGATTCATTGTCTTCCAGTGTGGCCACACCATCCTTCCAATAAAGGAAAGCATGCTTACGTCCAACCTTGCCACATGTAGAGGGTACACGTATTCCGCTTGCCACATTGGCATCTCTACCGATTTCGAGTTTCAATTCCATCTGATTTAAAGAGTTAAAACAAATAAATTCAATGTTTGTCTTTGTTTTCTTCTACCTGACTCGACCTGTCATCTTGCACATCTTTATGCGAAGCCTCCGTACCAGAACCTTTACTTTGCGATTGTGTTTCACTCTGTTTACTCATATCACCTGCATTAGGTTTTATTTTCTCTCCTGGTGTAGTATCATTCTTAACGGTAACCGTCTGTTCCGTTTTGTCCATCTCAGCATTTTGGGGTGAATTAGGTTTCTCTATCTTGTCATCATTCTTTTTTTGCTTTTGTTCTTTTTTCCCATTAAGACTCTTGGCATTCTGAGATTGGGCATTATTGTTCTGACGGCTAACGTCATCGGCCATAGTGTCAATCTTACTTACATTGGATTTAGCCCCATCATCATTTGCATCATCGCCTCGACTGGACCTCAAGAAGAACACTACAGACATTGACAACACAAAAATCATGAATGCCAGCCAAAAAATCGAAAAAGAACGTTTCTTTTGAGGCTTGGAGCCCAGCCCATTGTTTGCGGACCCAAGGTTACCGCGAGGCCGCAAAGAGTCTTGCTTCGGAGCCTCATATCCCTTATCCGAAGCAGCGTCTTCGGAAGTGGCAGCCCCACTCTCATGGACATACTGCATATAATCGGTTTTCACCTCATCAAATGTAGTCCACTGGATTTCATCATTGTGGCCATAGGAGAATGCATCGGGGGCTTCAATTTCAGCAATGATAGCGGTATTGTTATCTTTTGACCTCTCATTGCACTGCGCGGCAATCTTATTACACTTCTCTTCAAAGCTTAGACTATCATTCTCAAGCAATTGAACCAAATCCCAATCGCCCCAAGCCTCCACAACACCATCGGAGCACAGTAGCAGCACGTCGCCATCTTTCAGTTCGTCAAATTTTGCCACCGATGCCATTACCGGTTTACCATCACGTTGAGCAATAATTGCCTTGGAAATTCGATTCGACATCGGATGGAAACGCCCCGCCTCGACAGTAATCTCATGAGTACGCATCAACTCACCGACCATGGAATGATCCCAAGTATGCCAGAGTTTGCGTTCTGATGGGCGGAATAAGTATATGCGGCTGTCGCCGATATGAGCGGCATACCACACATCAGGCGTCCGGAAAATGCCCGTGAAGGTAGTCCCCATCTTCTCTAGTTCCGGTTCCTTCTCCAAAACCCCATTAAGCGCAAGCTGAACATTGCTCAATTGTTGCTGTATCTCAGACTTGTCCAACGGCATAATCTGAGAAAAGGCATCAAGCATCCAATCAACCACAAAAGCTGACGCTCTCTCTCCATAATTGTGCCCACCCATGCCGTCACAAACGGTAAAAAGCGCTTTATTGTTTCCGAGACTATCCTCGTTATTAGTGCGTTTGCCTAAATTTGAAAACTGATATATCTTCATAACTGTATATGACTATTTTTTTTATTTTAATCATTGCATTTCGTCACCTTTCCATGTCCCGGTATAAACAGAACCTTGGTAAGGCATATATATACCATAGCCATCACGACTACCATTTGACCATTCACCATACCATACATCACCATTACCCCAAATTAAAATACCCTTACCATGCCTCTTCCCATTTTTTGTCTCTCCAACATAGTAAGCGCCATTGCTATATTTAATACACTCAAACTTGTAATTGCTATAACCACCAGCGGCAGGATATGTTTCTGTCGGCGCATCATTCTCAAATTTACCATAATATATGAGATTGCCCAACTTGTCGTAACAAGTTCCTATTCCCGCCTTGTTATTCGAGCGCCAGTTTCCTACAAAATATACACAATTTGAACAATTTCTGAGGGTTACTCCATCTGGACATAAATAGATTCCATACCCATTCCTATCACTATCATTGTATCCGCCTATATAATAAGATCCATCACTCCATGCATACATACCCAAGCCACTACGCCGACCCTCTGACAATTGACCCTTATACGTGCCATTATCATAAGATTTTGACACATACTCGCTACACTTTTTCAAAGCATTTCGCCACTCACCACGCGACAGATTATTTTCCCGTTCCTTAATAGTGATGGTTGTACTATAAATACGATTATCATTATACCAAAGCTCATATTTATATACTCCCGCAATATAAAAACCTCCTTCTTCTCTGCCCCACCCTGGCATTTCAACAGTGTTCTTCTTACCTGGATTTACCCAAAATGTAGAGGAGCCGGTGTATCCTGAAGGTGAACTCGATCCTGTTACGAGATTCCCGTCAGGTTTTATAATTTTGTATTGTAGCTCCGCTTCTCTATATTCATCTATAATACCGTCATAAGAGATTCTCGGTTGCAAATATTTAACATCTGATGCATACAAAACAGAACCATAACTATCAATTATATTACGTTCCTTGTCTCCGTTGGCGAACTCGATCTTCCTAATATTCATATATGCGGATTGGGCAGCACGACTTTCCATCTTCTCTTTTTTCGTAGAAACTCTACTATAATATCTCCCCTCTGGATAAGTATTAAGATAATACGTACACCCCGACATGGTGCTACATTTTGAATATGCCTCGTCTTCTATTCTTAACTCTTCATAGTAATGTTTTCTCTCCCATATCTCAGATGCATACCGCCCATCCGGATATCTGTCCAAATAGTTTTCGCACCCTAATTCAGAATTACATAAATTATAAATAGAATCTTCTATTGCAATTTGACGCGCCAACTCCCTTTCTTCCCTTAAACCATCATACTTTTGTCTCACTTTGGCGACATATCTCCCATTCGGGTATTTATTCAGATAGTTGTCACACCCTTCGATAGTGGTACATTTATTATAATCGGAATTCTCCGTAATAATACTATTGCATTTTTCAATCTTCTTAATCACACCAGCATAATTCTCCCCACATTTCCTTTGGAGTTGACTATACATAGCCAAAGCTTTATCGTATTTCTTTTGGGAGAAATAACTATCGCCAGCCTCCATCATAGACTCACAGTCCTGAGCATAAACATATGGCAGGAAAAGGTTAATCGCAATAAGAATAAAAAATACCCTTTTAATCATATTTAGTTAACACTGAAATCACTAATCAATATATAAACTATTGTTTATCATCCCCTTTCCAAGTTCCAGTTTTGACATTACCTTTAAAATACATATATATACCATCTCCCACTGCAATCCCCTCTGACCATTCTCCATACCATAAATCACCCTCATAAATCATCATACCCATGCCATCTCTTTTCCCATCCTTGGTCTCCCCAACATAATAAGAATTGTCGTTGTATTTTTTACACTCAAACCTATAGCTAAAATTATTATCTATGGAAGAAGGATATGGGCCCGAGGGAGCATCATACTTGAAATCACCTTGATATATCAAGTTACCAGACCTGTCATAGCAGTTTCCTAATCCTGATTTTTTATCAGAGCTCCAGTTTCCAACATAAAAATAGCAACTTCTACATCCAGGTACAACTTTACGGGGGTTTGTTATAATTAACATTCCTTTTCCACTAAAATCCCTATAATAAAATCGTCCGACATAATAACGGCCATCATCCCACGAATACATTCCCAATCCATGCAGCAATCCTTGCGACATTTGGCCTTTATATTTTCCACCACTGAGAGACAACGTTGTATTCTCATTACACCTCATCAATACTTCACGCACATCCGACAAAAGATCTTCCCCTACAATGGTGTATGTTGCCTCACATAATCTATTGCCTTGATACCATAATTCAAATGTATAGATTCCCGGAGAATTGCATCCTGAATATCCATCAATCTCCATAATTTGCCCTTCTCCAGGCTTGACTTTGGCCCCAAAATTAAATGAATATCCGGGTTCGTCATCTGTTAGCACTATAAGATCCCCATTAGGATTTATAATTCTACCATATAAAGTAACCTCTTTTATTTCATCAGAAATGCCCGTATAGGTAATCTGAGGCTTAATATATTTAATTTTCGAAGCATCTAAAATAGATCCATAATCGTCAATAATTGCATTTCTCACATTAACATTGGAAAATTCAACCTTGTCAATATTCATATATGCTGTTTTACTCATAGCATCTTCCAGAGAATCCATCTTTGCACTAACGGCTTCATAGTATTTGCCGCCTGGATACTTGGCCATATACGTCCGACACCTTGACATAGTGTTACATGCCCGATACGCATCTTCTTCGCTTCTGATTCCTTCAAAATAATCTTTCTTTTTCCTCACCTCAAGGACATGTCGCCCATCAGGGTAGCGTCTCAAATAGTTTTCACAGTGCGCCAATGAAGTACATATATTGTACAAGGAATCTTCTATTATAATGCGTCTGTCTTTATTTCTTATTTTAATACTTTCATCATTCTTAATTTCTTCCTTCCTTTTCTGCACTTGAGACACATATTTCCCATTTGGATAAATTTTCAAATAATAATCGCAAGCCTCGATTGTTATGCAGCGTTTATAATCATTTTCTTCTCGCTGTCGCTTTCCGTATTTTGCAATTTTATCACCTACTCCAAGATAGTTTTTACCGCACTTGTCCTTAACCTGTCTATACATTTTTATTGCTTTTTCATATTGACCTTTGGAAGCATAACTATCGCCAGCTTCCATCATAGACTCACAATCTTGTGCATATAGACTTGGAACTGTAATTAATACAGCTATAAAAAACAAAAAAAATCTCTTATTCATGGCAATTACTCGTTGATGTTTTTGTTTGGTTGAATAGCATTAGCACTCCCTGCAGTTGATTGTTCAAGTATGTCATCAACCAACGATAGTTTCTTTACGCAATTTGCATAATACGGGTTATCTTCATCGTCTGTCCCTAATTCTCTCTGATTCTGTATTTCTCTACTCAGATAGTTGTGGATGTCACTCAATTTTGCCAAATACTCCTCAAACAGAACATCATAACTATCTTCCGGAGAGAGTTCCATTCTTGACAATAATGGATTTGCTGCAAGTTTTTCAATTTCCTTCAAGCCCAATAGAGTCTCTATGATAATGGTCTCACTTTTCTCCTCAGATATTTTACTTAGACGTACTCTTGTCATTTCCGTCTTTTCAAAATATACCGAAGAAATTCTCTCTATCCTTTCATTACGGTTGTGCTTTGAAACAACGAGAACACCAAGAGCAACAATTAGAAGAGCAGCACACGACACAATGATGGCAACCATCCTTCTGTTGGGATTCTTTGGGGCTGCAGGTTCCGTACCTACGCCATTGCCGTCTCGTGCTGGTGGTTCCTGAGGGCGTACAATATTCTCACCACCATCAAATGTCGTTTCATCACTATTGGAAGACGATTTGCCTATTGACTGCTTCTTGTCTGCTATCGGCTTCAAATCGGGCCTTTTGCCAGCATCCTTGTTCAAATAAGGAGTCAGGACATCACGCCAAGGCAACGGAACTCCACTCAAGTCCAATGGGCTATACACAATCTGCGAACTGATTTCAAAATCGCTTGTCGTATCACTGTCATACGGTCGCTTGCCTGTAACCAAATGCACAAATGTGACAGCAAGTGAATAGATGTCTGTACGGTAGTCAATATGTTTGCTGTCTTTCACCTGTTCCGGGCTCATATACATCAACGTGCCTATCTTCTGCCCCGTTTGTGTGCTGCTGATACTATCCCGCACTTTGGCGATACCAAAATCCAACAGTTTGATATTGCCGTCCGTATCCACAAAAATATTGCCAGGCTTGATGTCCCGGTGGACAACACCTTGCTTATGCGTATAGGTCAATGCCGAAACAAGCTGGTTCCACCATTTGGTGAGTTCGCTATCGGGAAAGTGCTGGCCACGCTTTATTTTTGCCTTCAGGTCGTCGCCTTCCAGATATTCCATTATGATACATGGCCTGCCGTCTATCTCCCCATAATCATACACTTGCCGGATATTCGGGTGATTGAGTTCGACCATCACCTTCGCCTCGGTGGAAAAACGCGATGTCACATTGTCATCGTCACAATATTTTGAGAGCAGTATCTTCACTGCTGCCTTTTTGCCGATTTTGTTTTCCGCCAACCACACCTCCGCCATTCCTCCGGCGCCCAACACGCTCTTCAGGGTATAACCGCTTATTGTCTTTCCTTGCATAGCTATTTATGTTTTATATTGTTTGTTGTTTTCAAAATTTCGCGGGCCGCTTCGCGGCTTTTGAAAGTCCGTATGTCGGGCAATGCCCGAACATACGGACAATGTTTGGAATGTCCTTCGATTGCGCTCTTGCGCGCGCAATCGTCAATCTTGGACTAGCCGGACGGAGCTGCCGAGGCAACGGTCGTAGTTGTACATGCCCACTTCTCCAGAGTCGAAGTCGAGGTACCACGCGTCGTCTGAACCATCGGGCGAGGAGGACCAATAGTAGCCGCGGGACCCCACGTAGTAGTACACGCTTCCACCGCAATGGCGGTAGCCCGCAGCGGGCAGAACGATGGAATTGCCGTTAGGACCTGTCACTTTGTAACCGCTTCCTGTCCACGACCACTGGCATTTACTATTGAGCTCTTCAAATTGTGCCTTAGTGGGTAATCTGTCTCCGAACTTGCTCACCGCTTCGTCATACGTATAGAATCCTCCACCTTCGTTCTTGTCTTTCCACAATGTTCCGCTTGGCAGCCCCAAATCTACATATCCATGTGTCTTCACCGAAACCTCTTTTGCCTGCTGATTTCTTTCAGACACCACATCTCGAGTTTCGGCTTGAGACTTCTGGACGTTTCTTTCAGATTCCACATCCTTCGTTTCGATTTGTGATTTATGGACTTGGGCACTGCTTGGGGCTGTTTTATACTCTTCCACCATTTCCGTCGAATCAATCGGCACCGTGTCTTCTTCCTCTACACATTTGTCACGTCCATGATTTACAACAAGGAGAACCCCAAGACCGATGATTAGCAGAGTAGCGAGAAACACAATAACTTTATTTTTCCCATCTTGGGGAGGCGTGGTGCCCGCAGACTCTGCCCCAACGTCAGCATTGTCCTTTACAATAGGTTTCTTGGGGGGCACAGAACCATTTCCTCTATCCACTATTGTTTCATCATCGCTGGAAGCCGATGGGGCTGCTGCTTGATTCTTGTCTGCTATCGGCTTCAAATCGGGCCTCTTGTCAGCCTCCTTGGTCAGATAAGGAGTCAGGAGGTCACGCCAATGCGACGGGACTTCGCTCAAATCCAATGGACTATAAACAATCTTGTTACTGATTTCAAAGTCAGAGGTGGTATCGCTGTCATAAGGTTTCTTGCCCGTAATCAGATGAACAAAAGTCACAGCAAGCGAATAGACATCTGTTCGGTAGTCAATATGTTTGCTGTCTTTCACCTGTTCGGGGCTCATATACATCAACGTGCCTATCTTCTGCCCCGTCTGTGTGCTGCTGATACTATCCCGCACTTTGGCGATACCGAAATCCAACAGTTTGATATTGCCGTTCGTATCCACGAAAATATTGCCGGGCTTGATGTCCCGGTGGACAACACCTTGCTTATGCGTATAGGTCAATGCCGAAACAAGCTGGTTCCACCACTTGGTGAGTTCGCTATCGGAAAAGCGCTGGCCCCGTTTTATTTTGGTCTTCAAGTCCTCGCCTTCCAGATACTCCATCACGATACACGGCCTGCCGTCTATATCCCCAAAGTCATACACTTGCCGGATATTCGGGTGATTGAGTTCTACCATCACCTTCGCTTCGGTGGAGAAACGCGATGTCACATTGTCGTCATCACAAAATTTGGCAAGCAGTATCTTCACAGCTGCTTTTTTGCCGATTTTGTTTTCTGCCAGCCACACTTCCGCCATTCCTCCGGCACCCAACGCACTCTTTAGGGTATAACCATATATTGTCTTTCCCTGCATATCTTTTCTTGCCTGTCGTTATGGCATTAAGCAATTGTCGAATCTGTTTTTTCTGTCAGCGTTACACGAAATTCTGTATGCCCCAGTTTAAACCGGTCTCCGTTGGCAAGATAGACTTCTTCGTCGGGATCCAGTTTGCTCCCATTGTATTCCACCCCATTCTTGCTTCCCATATCCTTCAATGTGAAACCAACATTGCCTTTTTTCTTGATAACTGCGTGTTTTCGACTCATCCGCATATCTGTCGTTACAACGGCAATGTCAGGCCTCGACTCCGGGGAGCCCTCGTTTTTGCGACCAATAGTATAATACTCGGATGTCAAAGGGAAAGACTGATAATCGGTATCCTCATTTTTAACGACCTCCAACAGCAGAGTTGCCTCGTCACGCTTGTTACCAATTTGTGTCGGATCGGGCTCAAACCTTGGTGCTAATGAGAGTGGTATATTATAATTTGTTGCACGATAACACTTTGGACAAACCGCTTGTTTTTTTTTGCCCAAATCGTCTTCTGTAATAGGTAGAGGCATTACCGTGGCACATTTAGGACATTTTACTGATATCTTAACTACTTTTGGCATATATAACCCAGAATTAAAGATTTTAAAGTACCTAATCCTTCTATTGTATCACCAACAATGCTGTCGCGAGAATCAATACCATTCCCTGCATCCAGCAATTGCATATACTAATCATCCCGTAATTCAGATATTATCCCTTTAGCAAATCCTCCAAGCATTCCTCCAATCCCATGCCCCATGTTGTCAAGTGCACCATCAAGACCTCCCATAAGAACATCCCCGAGATTATGTCCATGAGCACTATCGGAGGTCTCCGGAACCATTTCCGGCTGTTCGGGCGTAACTCCCAAAAGCTCATCAGTGTTTTCCAAAGGATCTGCTTCGAGAACAATACCTCCTTCTGAATCGCCCACCAAATCACCATCTTGGTTATCCAATGGGTCTGCATCAAGAACAACATCATCTGGATCTATATCCATTGGTTCATCCTCCGGATCCCATATATCTATATCCTCTGGCGGTTCTTCTACTGGATCCTCTCCCGGTTCTTCTACGGGATCTTCATACGGCTCTGGTTCAGGCTCAGGCTCTGGTTCCGGCTCTGGTTCCGGCTCTGGCTCTGGCTCCGGTTCTGGCTCTGGTTCCGGCTCTGGCTCTGGCTCTGGCTCTGGTTCAGGCTCTGGCTCTGGTTCAGGCTCTGGTTCCGGTTCTGGCTCTGGTTCCGGCTCTGGCTCCGGCTCTGGCTCCGGTTCCGGTTCTGGCTCTGGTTCCGGTTCTGGCTCTGGTTCCGGCTCTGGCTCTGGTTCCGGTTCTGGCTCTGGTTCCGGTTCTGGCTCTGGTTCCGGTTCTGGTTCTGGCTCTGGTTCCGGTTCTGGTTCTGGCTCTGGTTCCGGTTCTGGTTCTGGCTCTGGTTCTGGCTCTGGTTCTGGCTCGGATATATTTTTTCCATCCAACGGGATTTCTTCCCCTGGTATTGAATCACCTCCATTATTAGGCTGCTCCACACTAGGAGATCCTGCAAAACTCTGATGATTGGCTACAGGCTCAGTATATGTACTTGTCTCAGCATGTCCGCCCGAGTTCGATGCCCCTTTTAGAGCTTCCGATTCCATCGAGTCGGAGTTTCCGTGGGTATGATTAGTGGCCGCATTCGGTGCATTTTCACCCGAAGAGGAGTCGTCGCCGTCTTCTATAGGATCCACCATAGGTTCATCATGTGGTTCTGATCCATGCGCAGACGAGATACCTACCCCAACGCCCGCTGCTGCTGCCGCTGTCGCTGCCGCTGCTGCTTTCACCCGTTTCTTCTTTTGCTCTTTAGCTTCATTTTTCTTGCCATCCGAATACTCTATTTGTTCCCTTGCTTTCTCATTAGAGCCGGTATCACAACTCTTATCCTCGCCTTGCATGTTTTTCTTGGCTGATTTGCCATCAAATATAGTTTCTTCGCTCATTGATATATTAATTTAAGTTTTTTACTCCCTTTTTACTCCCCTTAAGTTCAAATAATAATTGATTTAAACTATATTCTCTAAAGTATGAATTTATTATCGCTTCGCAGCTATGTGTAATTATTTTGCAAAAATACAACCGTGCCAGTAAATGAGAGGTGTCCAATTTGGACACATGTCACTATTGGACACCCACAAAAGCCCATGCGACGAGGATGGCAAACAAGAAATACATCACTTCAACTGCCGCCAACGGAATTGTTAACTATTTGAAAACAAAATCTAATGCATCGGAATAGACCTTGAACAAGTCAATACCGAGAGCGCGACAGACGACAAAGAGTTGCCAAGTGTCTATGCTTGGCTTATTAAAAAGTTTCTGGAGGTGACGTGGCGTAACCCCAATACGCTCCGCCAGCCAAGCATTGGTGTGACCTTGGCGGCGCAGCTCTTCACGGATAAGGTTTCCTATGTGTATCTGCATCGTGGTGCCATTTGTGCGCTTGGCTACCGAATCCTCGAATTAATCCATCGACCGCAGACAAAAAGAAGGCGAGCAATCTCGTCTCCACACTGCGGTCGTAGGAATAACCTTTTGAGGATAGACAAAATGCTCGCTTCCCTGCGAGCATCTGCTTTTGTCTTCCTCAAAAGTAACCAAAATTGAAATTTCCTACGTTTCAGTGTGGTCGGGACAAATAGCAAACGCTATGTTATTTATTGTTTATCTTCTACAATATTGTTGTTTATGTTATTAACGTCGTTTGGTTTTATGGTGCAAAAGTACACATTATTTCTAACTCAGCCAAAACAAAAGTGCTTCTTGGCCTTAATCTGAGCTTAACTTGGGCCTAACATGGGTCTAATATGACTCTAACAGAGTTTCAGTTGAGTCTCGGTTGTGTTTCGCCACATGTCCAAATGAGCCCGAACACTCGGCCAAATTGCCACAAAAAGCAGATAGAAAATCGACATAGAATTGTCCGTCAAAACAATGAACAAACATCACATTATTGGAAATCTGATGCATATATACATCTTTTTTGATGCGCTTTACGCTGTGTCTGCACTAATTTTTCATAAATCTTCAACAATCGAGAAGCCCTCTCCGCCGAAAGCGAATCCGAGCCTACGTTATCACAAAAAAACACGAAATCCTGTAAACTCAACCAGCAATAACCAAAATACTTTGCGGCTTATTAATCAACTCGCTATTTGATACCGCGGGCGTTGAGGGCCTGGTGGAAACGCTGGGCGTTGGCGGAGTGCTCGGCAGGAGTGGATGCAAAGTTATGGCTGCCAGAGAAATCCTCTTTGGCGCAGAAATAGAGATAGTCGGTCTTTTTGTTAGCCAACACGGCGTCGATGCTCGCCGTGCCCGGCAGGCAGATGGGGCCTGGCGGCAGGCCACGGTGCAGATAGGTATTGTAAGGGCTCTCCACAGCCAGATGCCTGTGCAGGATGCGCCGCAAGGTGAAGTCGCCCACAGCGTATTTGACCGTCGGGTCGGCCTGCAGGGGCATCCCCTTGCGCAACCGGTTGAGATAGACGCTGGCGATGGTCGGTTTCTCGCTGTCGCAGTTGGTCTCCTCCTCCACTATCGACGCCAGCGCGACAACCTCCTGCGGCGTGAGCCCCAAGGCATCGCATTCGCCCTTGCGCACACCCGTCCAATAGCGGTCGTATTCCTTGGCCATGCGCTCCAGAAACTTCTCGGGGGTCACGTTCCAGTAGACATCGTAGGTGTTCTGCACAAAGATGCCGAGTATGGTGGTGGGAGTGAAACCGTACTGTGCCGTGATGGTTTCGCTGTTGAGCACCGCCAGCAACGAGTCGGCGCTCATCTCCAGCTTGCTGCCCACAAAACGGCAGAGCGACTCTTTGGTACGATGACGTCCGATGGTTATCTTCATGGCGTCCTGGTTGCCATAATAGAGCTTGTTGACCACCCGCATGGTGCTCATGCCCGGATGGAACTCGTAGCGACCGGGCTTCACGTGCTTGTTGAGTTTACGCACACGCGCCATGCTTTGGAACATGGCCTCGTCGGCGATGCAGTTGTGGGCCCGCAACGTGTCGCAGAGTGCCTCGTAGCTGCTGCCCGTAGGCACACAGACGACAGCCGCCCTATCGATGGGCAGCTGCTGGTGGTGCAGTACATAACGGCCAAAAAGAGCCACAACAGCGATGGCAACCGCCCAAACGGCCACGACAATGAGTGTGCGACGGCCGGTGGATGCTTTCTTCTTTTTCATGAGAGTATTTTTTGGTAGACGACGGCGTCGGTCCATCCGTCGGAGGCATGCAACCATTGGTGCCGGAGGCCGCAGCGCTCGAACCCAGCCCCTTCAAAAAGGCGTCGGCTGGGCACGTTGTCGGCAGCCACATCGCAGTACACCAGATGCAGCTGCAGATGCTGCCGGGCGAAGTCGAGCAACGCCTCCAGTATAGCCCTTCCGTAGCCCTGATGACGTAACGCCTGGTCGACGAGCAGCCCCACGCCGGCACGACGGTGGTAGGGGTCGAAATCGAAAAGGTCCACACATCCCACAGCCACGACGCCGTCCATAGCCATGAGCCGCAATTGCTTGGCCGTGTAAATATCGGTCTGCCCGCAATCCGCTATGTACTGGGCAAGGGCATGCCGCGAGAACGGCGTGTGCGCCACACCGTGCTGCCACACCGCAGGGTCGTTCTCCCAACGATAGACAGCATCCACATCGGCAGGTTCCAAAGCCCTGAGCGTCACTTGTCTGTTTTGCATACCTTGTTGTTAAAGAAAATGCAAAAGTACAAAAATATCCGCTATTTGTGAAATTAGTTGTACCTTTGTATGTTGTTAAAAGTCGATATATGAAACGTACCATCCTCACATTGTTGCTGCTATTGCCGTCGCTGCTGTGGGCGCAATCGCCAGTCACCCCCTTCACCGCCGTGCCGAGAAAGTCGGCCAAGGTCTATTATTTCAAGATTGACGAGAACATCGCCAAACCGGCATCGCTGCGGGTGGAGAAAGCCATGGACGAAGCCAGCCGCTGGAAAGCCAACGTCGTCGTGGTGGAAATCAACACCTACGGCGGAGAGCTGGAGCACGCCGACAAGATACGCACCGCGTTCCTGCAGTCGCCCGTGCCCGTCTACGCCTACATCAACAACAACGCCGCCTCCGCCGGTGCCCTGATCAGCATCGCCTGCGACTCCATCTATATGCACGAAGGCGGCTCCATCGGCGCTGCCACCGTGGTGAACCAAAACGGCGAGGTGCAGCCCGACAAATACCAGAGCTATATGCGCTCCCTGATGCGCTCCACCGCCGAAACACGGGGCCGCCGACCCGACATCGCCGAAGCCATGGTGGACCCAGACATCCACATACCCGGCATCAGCGACAGCGGCAAAGTGCTCACCTTCACCACCCAGGAAGCCATCCGCCACCACTACTGCGAAGCCGTATGCGACACCGTCACCGCCGTCCTGAAGCACGCCGGCATAGAGAAATACGTCATCCGCGAACAGCGCTATTCGGTCATCGACAAGATTATCGGATTCCTTGTAAGCCCCGTGGTCAGCGGCATCCTCATCATGCTCATCATCGGCGGCATCTATTTCGAGTTGCAGTCCCCAGGCATCGGGTTGCCGCTCATCATCGCCATCGCCGGCGCGCTGCTCTATTTTGCGCCGCTCTATCTCGAAGGCCTCGCCGCCTATTGGGAGATACTGCTGTTCATCGCCGGCGTCGTGCTGATAATCGTGGAGCTGTTCGTCATCCCCGGCTTCGGGGTGGCAGGAGTGACAGGCATCTGCTGCGTGGTGACAGGACTGGCGTTCAGTCTTATCAACAACATCGGGTTCGACTTCTCGCACATCCCCACCATCACCATCGGCGAAAGTTTCCTCACCGTGCTGGTGGCGCTGATGATAGCGTTGCCCTTGTCCATGTGGCTCTGCAAGAAACTGTTTGAGAGCAACATGTTTGGCGGCCTTGCGCTCAACACCGTGCAGGACAACGCCGAAGGGTACACCGTGGCGGAGAGCCGGAGTGCCTCGCTCATTGGCGCCGAAGGTGTCGCCACCACCATCCTGCGACCCGCAGGGAAAGTGACCATCGGCGACCGCACCTACGACGCCATGTGCGCCGTAGCATACGTCGAGAAAGGCGAGAAAGTGCGCGTCACCGCCTACGAGAACAACACCCTTGTCGTCGTCAAAGCATAGAAACTGTTTGTTGCTAAAATATCATCCAAAAAAGAGCGGAACCCACGACGGGCTCCGCTCCGGGCATGGTCACATGAATTCTTCCATGTGACAGATACTCCCATGACAACCCAAATCGGCAAACCACAGAGTAATCTACAAGGTTGCACTATGAGTATGGATGACTGCAACACCTAATGTGAAAAATACAAATCTCGTACAGAAAAACGACTTTTTCTCGTTTATCTGTACAAAATATGTATATTTGCATCTGGAACAGAAATGACTATATATGCGGCAAAGCAATCTATATCAGTTTGGTAGCACACCTTTTACAATGTCTTCGCTGGCCGATGTTTATCCTTCGACAAAGCATATCTCCGACAAGGCGAGGCGATTGGAGCAGCAGGGACGCATCATACGGCTGAAAAAGGGTCTCTATATGAGAAGTATGGAAGACGGGGCAGAGCCGGTTGCGGAACTTGTCGCCAACCACCTCTACGGACCCTCGTATGTGAGCATGCAATCGGCATTGCGCCACTACGGGTTAATCCCCGAGCGGGTGTATGCCACGCAATCGTTGACCATAAAGCACAGCCGCAGCTTCGACACACCGCTGGGACGATATGACTACTTCTCCTGCGGGGTGAATTACTTCCCGATAGGGGTGACACAACATCACGACGCAGGAATTCAGTTTCTTATTGCCAGTCCTGAAAAGGCATTGTGCGACCTGCTGGTGAAAACGCGCCGGCTGGAATTCGACACCCCAGACGCCCTGCTCGACTATTTTGAAAACGATCTGCGCTTTGACACCGACGCCCTGAAGACAATGGACGGCGGGATTCTCCGCCAATGCTGCGCGAATGCCACGACGAGACAGAATAATCTTGCCGTACTGATTAAACTCATAGGGAATGGACAATAGTGTATTTGAACAGATGATGTCGCAGTATCCGCAGAATACTGCGGGCGACCGGCGCAATGCCACCTACGAGGTGATGCAACAGGTGGTGTTGGCAGGATTGTACCGTGGTGGATTCTTTGAACACGCCGCTTTCTATGGAGGCACCTGCCTGCGTCTGTTCCACAATGTGGCGCGCTACTCCGAGGACATGGATTTCTCGCTCCTGAAAAAAGACGAGAACTTCTCTTTGGAACGATATTTCCCTTCCATCATCGACGAATGCCGTTTGCTTGGACGCGATGTCGAGATCACGCGCAAGAACAAACGCACCTTCGGCAAGGTGGAGTCCGCTTTTTTGAAGGACAATACCGACGTTTACGACATCAGCTTCCAGACGGAGAAGTCCATACGGATAAAGATAGAGGTGGACACCATGCCGCCGTTGCAGTTCGAAACAGAGCAGATGCTGCTCCTGCAGCCATTCTCATTCATGGTTCGTTGTTTCACCCTTCCCTGCCTGTTTGCCGGCAAGATGCACGCGTTGTTGTTCCGCCAGTGGAAGAACCGCGTGAAAGGACGCGACTGGTACGACTTTGAATGGTATGTGCGTGCAGCCGTGCCGCTCAACTTTGCGCACTTGCAGGCAAGGGTAAAGGAATTCAACGGTATGGATATTTCCCGTGAGCAGTTCCAGACAATGCTCAGAGAGCGTTTGTCGCAGACCGACATTCGTCAGGTAAAATCAGACGTGCAGCCATTTGTGCAAGCCCCCCGCGAACTCGATATTTGGAGCAACGACTATTTTGAGCAGCTGGCCGGAATGATACACTATATGTAGGCAGCCCTATTCCTTATGCCCCCTTTTGTCGCTATTTGCCACTCTTTTTGCGGTTACAATCGCGGCAGAGCATCTGGCAGTTATCAGCAATGGTACGGCCACCCTTGCACCATGGGGTGATGTGGTCGGCCTCCATCTCCTCAATGGCAAAGTGGTTTTCGCAAATGGGGCAGACACCCAGTTGGCGCTCATAGACCTCTCGTTTGGTGTTGTCGTCGAAAGCCCGCAGGTCGAGGTGGCGCTCGTCGCCGTCCAGAACATATTCATAGATGCCCCTCTTTCGCTGCACGTCGCTGTCCTGCATCAGTCGGGCAACCTCGTTTTCCAACGCGTGTATGTCGTGGTCGGCCTCATGGTGCTTCTTGTAGAGCACACCCCAATCCACACCCTTCATCTCCTTGCGGTACTTGGGGAAGATGGCTTTTGCCCAATTGATGACGTTGCTGAAATGGTTCCACAGGGCCACCGCGTTGCCGTCGTGCTGATGTTTGGCCATATAGGGTTCGATATTGCCGTCGGAAATCCATCGGATGGCCGTCTCGAGGTACGCCTGACGATTCACTTCGCCGCTGATGTATTTGCTGGCAAGGTTGTAGGCCACACAGTTGCCTTTGCTGAAATAGCGTTTGGCGTCGGCCAGCCAGGTGCCTGCATAAACGGCGTTGCGTAGTTCCTGCTCGGTCAACTCTTCGCCCGCGATATTGATTGTCTTGAACCATTTGAGCTTCTCGCTATCGGTACCGGAACAGAGATAGACCTGCAAATCGTAATCGAGTATTTGCTCCTGCTCGTCACCCTCGAGGTTGTGGAAATAGCGGAACATATAGGCGAACTCGCCGGTAACATACTGGCAGATGCTGATGGTGCGCTGCTGTCCGTCGATAATCTCGTACGAGCCGTCTTCGCGTACCGCCCAGTACATCACGTTGAGCGGGAATCCCTGCGTGAGGGTCTCGATGACGGCATCGCGCTGCTTGTCCTTGTAGACGAATTCCCGTTGATAGGGCGGACGCACATCGAGCAATCCTCCATAGGCGCGGACGCCGTCTTCTGCGTTGTCTGTGTAGTCTTTCACAAGGTCTCTAACCTTGATTTGATGAAGCTTTATTTCCATAATCTTTATTTATTGTCTGATTCTGCGGCCTTCGGCAGAGCTGTCTCCTCGTCAACAGCATAAGGGATTGGTCGGTGGCGACGGCGGATGAGGATTCTGCTATAAGGACACTTATGCTCCCCATTAACGCACAATGCAATATCCGTCCTCCCTCTATAGTTTTTCTTGACTCCAATACTTGCCGCCATACTCCCACTACCAACACCTATTAATTCAAATTGTTCAGGATTATACACATCTACAAATGTATCTGGAACCCCCATAATGCCATAGTAATCAATTGGAATATTCTGTATTGCATCTACATTTATTGCATCGAAATTTTCATACCTTGGGTAGTCCTGCTCTGAATAATGTTTATATAAAATTACTTCCTCATGTCGTTTTGCTATATCAAGATTAGTGTACCATGTAATGCCGGGCACTTTTCCTACCTTTCTTCGCTCTACTTTGTATCCATTTCTTACGTCTTTGGATTCTCCAACATAGTCATCAGGCATAGCAAACATTAATGTCTTATTAGTATTATATCCGAGCCATATACGATTTTCTTTTATTAGAGGAAATATTTCTGAGTAATGTATCGCATTATGGCCACCAATTATTATGAACTTCTTGTTATATTCGATCAATTGTGCCACATACTCCCTAAACAGCGAGAATGGGGGATTTGTGACTACTATGTCGGCTTGTTTCAATAGTTCGATGCATTCTGAAGAACGGAAGTCGCCGTCGCCTTGCAGGTAGTTGATACCTATCTCCTCAGGGTCTGGAACGCGGTTGCCATTATGGTCGCCGGTATACTCCAACCAAATGGCTCGCTCCGAGTTATGCTGACTGAAAAGGTCTCGTTCCTGGTTCTTGTAGCAGGTGGTGATAAGCTTCTTCAAGCCCAGATGTTCGAAGTTGTAGCTGAAATAATGGAAGAAATTGCTGACACGAGGGTCGTCGCAGTTGCAGAGCACCGTTTTTCCGCGGAAATGTTCACGATAGTGCTTCAGCTCGTTCTCTATGTCTACGAGTTGTGTGTAGAACTCGTCTTTCTTTGCCGACTTGGCGGCGTTGAGGTTTTTGTTTGCCATATTGATAGCAATTGTGCATTGCTATCAATCGAATTGTCGCGATAAAAAAGGAGCTTCTTATCGCGGACCCAGGCAACCCTGCAAGGAGACCTGTAAAATCCAAGAAGCTCACATAGCATGAGCATTCTATTACGATTTTACAGGTCCCTATACTAGGAACCTCACTATTATTTATTGCGTTTATCTCCGTTTAAAACTTTGCAGGGTTTTCGGTCACGCGAAATAATAGTAATGCTTTGTTATTATTCTGTGGCTCATCCACTCGCGATGAGCTATATTTTCAAACTGCAAAAATACATACTTTTTCCAGATTAGACAAAAAAACTTTCATGTGAAGACCTCACCTGCCGACCAAATCGGAGGTCACACGAGAATGGTGTGGATAACTTTTCGTGAAATTATTTTTTTCGACAAGGGAAAGAGTTATTGGGTAATGGTTTGTGTTATACATCAACCCACTCTTTTGAGAAAATCGTCTAGCTCCAGCCCGGAGTAAACCCAAATCAGTCGCGATAGCAGCCGGTTGACAACCGAAATTAGTCGATGGCTGTTATCCCGTCAACTGAAGTCAGTCGCAAGCCATAAAAGTGACAACCAAATCCAGTACACCACACACTGCATTCTCTCGTGTTTCGCAAGTGTTAGCCATATAGATGCCATACTAATGCCATACTGATACCATACTGATGCCATACTTTAGAGTATGGCATCAGTATGGCTACACTATGGCTACACTATGGCATCAGTATGGCTACCCCGTGGCAATGCTATGGCAGATCCATGGATATGGTTGGGCAGTGAGGGTCGTTTGCTGGGGCTTGGGTTTCACAAAAAAAGGCGTTAAGCCATAGTGTCTTTATGTTAACATGTCGGAAGTCGAAGTGAAAGTTCAGCGTCTGCGTCCAAGTCACCTTTGTAAGTAGCAGGAAAACAATCTGGAATCTGAAAGAAAAAATAGTATAGTTTCTTTCTTGGTTTTCGGGACGAAATTGTGTATCTTTGCAGCGGCTAACAAACAA
>JAEEGL015949179.1_pt1 | contig 23961 bp, 35 predicted proteins | sample 9134231 | NCBI WGS metagenome assembly JAEEGL01 (sample SAMN16246548, study PRJNA631951) | gut metagenome | biome: gut microbiome; feature: rumen; material: fiber-attached | host: Bos | place: Iran: Karaj | collected 2018-10
ATCATTACAATCAATTAATTTAAAAAGTTTTTTTAAAATATAAATTTTTGCAGCAGGTGTTTGAATTTTTTCGTCTACTGAACCGTCACTTGTTTGGATTTTATCTTCTATAACAATAACCTTTTTTAATTTAGGATTATAAAATACTAAATCAGGATTTATTTTTTTACTTAAAATGCTTAAAGGGTCTTTTTTAAAAACTTTTTTAAAATTAGCAGTAAATTCTGTATGTGAATAACGTTGACCAGAAGGGCGTGGTTTGTCTAAAAGTTCATATGGAGTTAAATTTATCCATTCATCTTTGTCATAATTAATTCTTTCATAAACAAATTCTTCAAATACTTTACCATTTTCTGTATGCGGCATTATCTTTCTAATTCCTCTATAATTAAGTCTTTTGGTAAGAAATTTTTACATAAATAGCATGAACCAAATGAAACGCCATCTTGGGTGTGTTTCATTTCTTTGTCTTTATAATAATTGATACGTTTATCAAAACCTAAATATTGTATGTCTTTCATATAAGGGAATCTTGATTGCCCTTGTAATGTAGGAATTGGTAATAACATAGCATATGGTTTATTCAATTCCGACAATCTTTTTAATACGTCATCTTTAGTAGAAAATGGTGGATTTGATATAATAATATCGTAATCTTCTTCTGGTTCATAATAAAAGAAATTTTGGTCATGGTCAATATGAGAATAAATTACTTTAACATAAGGTAATTCATTAAATATTTGTACGAATTTACTAAATTCTTCATCGAATGGACACCAAATTGTAATTTGTTCTTTATTTAATCTTTCTTTAAACTGTTTTAAATATTTTATTAAAGGTTTCACAGCATATTCTGGAGTAAAAACTTCATCAGAAGCCTTATCTGTTTTTGCTGTTAAATATCCAGTATTTAATGGCATAATAAAAATCTCCTTTTACTTTATTATATCAAATTAAATCCATTCAAGCAAACTTTGGTCAATACATAAGCATCCATCCATTGGATGAATACAAAGACCAATATATTCATCAGTCATTTTAGCAATTTCTTCCAAAAGCATGTTGTCACTGTTAATCATATAGGTGCGAAAATCTTCATCATCAATAGTTTCTTCATTTTCACGCAGAAAACGTTCAACATAATCGCGATGAATTATAATTTCATCTCCACCATTGTAAATAATGCCATCCATAATTTATCACCTTATATACCTTTCCTATATATATTATACCATATTTTTATAAAAATTCAAATATGGTGGTATTTGGCTGAAAAATTTTGCTGGGTGTGCGGCGGGGCAGCAACGGCCGTTCTCGCTTTCAAAAAAATAATCCCGCATTAAGCGGGATTATTATGTGTTAAAATCATAAACTTCATTCCATAGGTCCAAATATATTTTTCATCAATTTTAAATTGATAAAACGGATTACTGGATTTAATGATTGAGATTTCTTCACCCCAAAAGAGTCTAATAGGCTCGTCTTGAGGTGAAGTAATAATCAGTAATTTTTTGTTTTGCTTATATAAATCTTGAATCCACATTTTTGTTAAGGAATCAGCGGCAATTGCTGTGCCGGCCGCATCATTCTGGAACGCAATAAAATTATTCTGTAAAGTAATTTTTTGTTTTGTTGCGAAGATATTTACCCAATGGACTTCGGGGAAATAACTTATTTCAGCATTATTAAAATTAAATTCTAAAAAGCTATCATGATTTATATAAGTAATAACTTTAATCATAATTCTATTTCTTTCTAATTAAATTCATAAATCAATTAATAACAGGATGGAAAAAATCTACGCATTTTCCTGCTGGTTTAACTTCACTTATATTATCAGTTACACCATAGGCTTCATAACAAATATCTCAAAGATTATTTATTGGAATATAAAATCTTCCTTTATCTCCCCATCCTACTCCTCAGGAATTTTGAACAATTCAATAATCTTTTGTTCATCCAACGATTAAAACAGCATGACCAAAAGTGTTGTTATTTTTATTATAACATAAAACATTATCTTTGTTCAAATAATATCCCGCATAAAGCATAATTCCTGCTAAAACAGGACCATCTTGATAAATAGCATGCTTTAATGTAGCATTTGAATTTATTTTATAATATGTGCTTATACGATTTGGATAAGCTCTTGCGAATAAAACTTCTTGATTTCTTCAGACACTTTTCATAGCCTGTTCTACATCATTGTTACCAGGTAAATAAGCATATTCAACATCGCCACGTTTTTGTGCTATTTTAAGAGCATCTCTTAAATACATACCATCGCCCATATAATAATCTGGCTCACGAGCGCCATAAATAAATTCGGTGCTAAATTGTTTGTATTCCTCATCATGCTGATGATAATTATGATATTCAATTAATTCTGCTACACTATGAGCAACACAAGTGGGTTTAGAGCCTTGATTTTTAATTTTGACAACACCTAAATCGAACTCTTCAGGAAGATTAGCAAAATCAGTGACTGTCGCAGATAATACATAATCTCTTATATCATAGGGTGACGGTACTAGACCATATCCATATTCTTGTTCCATAATAAAATCCCCCTTCCAAATACAAAAATTAAACTATAAATAGTTTGTTTATTTGATTAGAGAATAAATAATCTTCTCTAAATTTTATATTACATTTAATATTATTTTTAGGATTTTCTATATGAATTGAAGTGTTATCTATGCCAGCTTCATTAAAAGGAACTAAATAAATTTCATCTAATTCTAAACAGTATAAAGCAAAAATATCAACTTCATTATTTTGATAACTTATTCTAAAATTTTGAGTATTATTATTTCTATTTTTACCTGTTTTAAATTTACAAACTCCATCTATTACACTTTGGCAAGACTTAACTTGTATTTTATATAATTTTGCTGAACCATCTTCAACAATTAAATCATATGATGAATTATCTCCATATGGTAAAGCAACTTTAAAATCATATTTTATAAACTCTTTAATAACAGCTATTTCAGCAAAACTACCTTGTGCTTTAGTATTCATAATAAAAACTCCTAAATAAATACAAAATGGTGGTCCCAGGTGGACTTGAACCAACCAATTTTCGCTTATAAGGCGAATGTTATGACCTTTTAACTACAGGACCACGATGCGCCCGAAGGCGCAATATTTAATTTTTAAACGATAACGAAGAACTTGATTAAGAATAGAATCGCAATAATATATGTTAAAGCAGAAACATCCTTAAATTTGCCAGAGAATACCTTGATAATTGTATAAGAAATCATAGCAAGACCAATAGCATGTCCAATAGAACCAGAAATTGGCATAGCAAGTAACATAATGAATACAGGAATTAACTGGTCCATATCTTTGAAATCTACTCTATCAAGTCCCTGAAGCATTAAAATACCTACATAAATTAATGCTGAAGAAGTTGCGGCAGCTGGGATAATCGCGGCAATAGGAGCGATAAACATACAAGCCAAGAACATAAAGGCAGTTGTAAGTGCGGTTAAGCCAGTTCTACCGCCCGCTTCAACGCCGGCCGCAGATTCAATAAATGTTGTTACTGTGGAAGTACCTGTTAAAGCACCAGTAATTGTACCAACAGCGTCAGAAAGAAGGGCTTCCTTCATCTGTGGCATATTACCATCTTCATCAGTCATACCTGCTCTACTGGCGGTACCAACTAATGTTCCAATAGTATCAAACATATCAATCATACAGAATGTAATAATTAGAGTAATTGCGGTAAACCAACCAATCTTCATAAATCCAGCAAAATCGAACTTAAATAGAGTGGTGGCAACCATATCTCCAAAAGGCGGAAGCCAGGATGCGCCAGCTAATGAAGCAAATGGATTTGTACCGAAGAACACAAGTTCTCCAATCCAATATACAACAGAAGCAACAAGCATACCAATAAGAACAGCGGCTTTCTTACCCTTCTTTGCGAGAAGAACGATTGTAAATAGGCCGACGAACATTGTAATTACAGTAAGAACCATAATTCCATATTCGGCGCCCATACCTGTAGCAATAGTGCTTGGTGTTAATGCTCCGAAGAAATCTCTCATTACATAGAATGGAGTTGTAAATCCATTACCAGAAGCATAGATACCGACGTTAGAACCAAAGCCGATATTCATTAACATCAATCCAATCGCTGGAGCAATACCCAATCTGACTCCAAGAGGGATAGCATTGACAATCTTTTCTCTGATATTAACCATACTTAGAAAGAGGAAGATAATACCCTCGACTAAGATGATAACCAACGCAGCCTGGAAAGCACTTGTATAATCGGTTGCTGTGAGAGCAGCGATGTTACCAACAACTACTGCGAAGAAGCTGTTGAGGCCCATACCAGGAGCCATAGCGAATGGTTTATTGGCAAATAGAGCCATACAAATGGTTCCAATTGCGGAAGCAAGACAGGTCGCTAGGAATACTCCGTTCCAAAGTGGCGTGCCTACGGCAAACCCTGTAAGTAGGTTTGGATTTAGAGCAATAATATAAGCCATTGTCATAAAGGTCGTTAGACCAGCCAATAGCTCTGTGCGCACAGTGGTATTATGCTCCTTTAACTTGAAAAAATTTTCCATAAAATCGCCTTTCTAAATTAAAATTGGTACTGTGTACGGGGTTTGAACCCGTGAGTGGAGCCTTGAAAGGGCTCTGTGTTAACCACTTCACCAACACAGCATAACAACAAGACGCAGTTTTTATAGGATGGAATCGAACCATCAATAGATTGTTTATCAGACAATTGCCTTACCGTTAGGCGACTAAAAATTTTTCGCTGTATGCGTCTTTAATTTAGAAAAATAATCGAGCGTGCAGTTTCAATCACGCGCATCCCTTATGGAGTGACACAACCTGTATTGCGGAGGTGGTTCTCCGAGTGTTCCACGGACAGGGCAACTATTGTCTTAAGCGACTTTTAATGCTTGTCTACCGATTATTAATTCTTGTCTTCTCTCCGCTTATGTAACTGCCTGCTTGCGCAAACTAAACCATAAAGGTAGGCTGGAATTCGGTTCCCCATATATCTCTTTGAAGACGATTGAGAATACTTAGAACAGCCCCGTGTTTAAAGAGCTTTCTGCAACGTTCTACTGGCCAGCTCTTTGCGAAGCACAACCTCCGCGCGCAGGTGACTTTACCTGGAGTTCCCCGACTTTATTAAATCCAGTATAACAATATTCACTATCGGGTGGTGGAATTATTTCTTAAAGATTTTTCATCTAAATCTTCAATTGAAAGAATATGATAATCGCAATCAATACCTAATCCATAAATTTTAATTGCTTCTTCGACAGAACTTACGATACACTGTTGCTGATTCCACTTACCGTGGGAGTAAGCGTCCATGTATTCAAAAGTTACTTTTACCATATTAGCCTCTTGCTCTTAGTGGTGCACCAAGAGAAACGCCATCTGTTTCTACATCAGTACAGAAGTGGATACCTTCGCTTTCGCCAATAACGTCCTTGGCGATTTCCTGATATAGAGTAGAGCAGTTGCCGTTTACATCTCCGAGGTCATCGTTGAAGTACTGAACAACCTTGTTCTTAAATACAACATAATGAATAGGGCTGCTAAAGATACCTTCAACAGTCGTTCCATAGGAATATGCTGGATTGCCCCGAAATGCACGGGTGATAAGAGAAGCCTTGGTTGCGGTCATGGCATTAGCAGGAATTACATTAATCTGCATTGTAACATTACCGAATTCCTTCTCTACTGGAAGAAGCTGTGTAAGAGCATCGGCCTTGTCAGCATCTTCAACATAAATATTAGTAATCACATTGTCTTCATCATAGACAACGCGAATGTCGGGGTCATCTCCAAATAGGGCATTAATTTCACGATAGAATTTTACCCAAGGAGCAGAAAGTCCTACTTTTTCACTCATTATAAAAATCTCCTTTTTCTCTAAAAGTTGGCATCCCGGCAAGGATTCGAACCCTGATCAAGCGGGTTGGAGCCGCGTATGTTCCCATTACACCACCGAGATATATGGTACAGCGGGTGGGACTTGAACCCACAAAACTCTGATTTTGAGTCAGATATGTATGCCAATTCCATCACCGCCGCATATGGGGTGAATACTGGGAATTGAACCCAGACGGCCAGAGCCACAATCTGGCGCCCTACCATTAGGCTATATTCACCATTTGGAGGACCTGGCCGGATTTGAACCGACGCTCAAAGTGTTGCAGACTCTTGCCTTGCCTAACTTGGCTACAGGTCCAATTTATTCATCATATCTCTAATCTGTGTTGGTGAGTACCCTTCAATTTCAAGGGCCTTAAACCATCCATACATTGCTTCATCCAGATTTACTTCATCTGGAATTTCAATAGTACAATTCAAAAAATATTGAGTATCATAACCAATATCTTTATCGTCAATAGGCTTATGTGTAACTTTAATCTTAATCATAAAATTTCCTCACAATAATATTATACAATAAATTTTATTAATTTTCAAATACTCCATAGTAATATGAAAATAACAATAGATTTATTAACTAATTTTGACTAATATCATAAAATAAACAGAGCTGGTCAGTTGGTTTTGACCGATATTCATTTAACATTCTACAATAAATAATTTTTTTATCTGAACCCTCTCTGTCAAGAACATCAGCATATTTACAAGTCCAACATTCCTGTTTTTTGCGCCCTTCCGCCACTTTGCGCGCACGGGCTTTAATTTCATTCAAATCAAATCTTGCTTTTGGTTTCAACATATAATCTCCAAAATAAAAAACTATGGGATACTCCCATAGTTATTATAACAAAATTTTTATCTATGTAAAACTTTATTTGTAATAATTCCAAGAATCAAAGCACAGGCTACTGTTGTTAATGAAACAGCACCAATAGTTAATGTAAATCCACCAATACCGATAATTAGAATAATTGAAGCAGTAAATAGATTAGCATTATCATTTAGGTCTACTGGTTGAAGCATCTTTAAACCTGAAACTGCGATAAAGCCATATAAAGCAATACATACCGCACCCATTACACAAGCAGGAATTGAAGCAATAACTGCGGTAATAGGTCCGATAAATGAAATAATAATACATTCAATAGCTGCGATTAAAATAGTGTAAGTAGAAGCATTCTTTGTGATAGCAACGCAAGCAATAGATTCGCCATAAGTTGTATTAGGGCATCCACCAAAGAAAGCGCCTCCAATAGAACCGATACCATCACCAAGCAATGTTCTATGAAGGCCTGGATTCTTTGTTAAATCAGTTCCAATAATTGATGAAATGTTCTTATGGTCAGCCAAATGTTCTGCGAATACTACAAATGCTACTGGAATGTAAGCTGTTGCGATAGTCGCGACATAACTTGGAGTTACTTCTCCAAATGCGCCAAAAGCAGTTAAGAATACAAAATTTGGAATTGAAATTGCCTTAATTGAAGCAAAAGTACTTAAATCAATAATCGGGATACCTGCAAAAGATAGTACCAAAGCAATTAAATATCCTGCACCAATACCAATAATGAATGGAATCATTTTTAATTTTGGAGAACCAAAAGTAGAAACAATCATCGTTACAAATAATGAAACTAAACCAATCAAGATTCCCCAATATCCAGCAGAAGTTAGATTAGAAATTGCGCTGCTTGCTAAGGATAGTCCAATAATAGCAACCGTTGGTCCAATCACAACAGGCGGCATAAATCTATCAATCCAAGTTGTACCGAACGCTCTGACTGCGGCCGCAATCACTACATATACCAAGCCCGCAAACACCGCACCAATTAGCAATCCCGCATATCCTACTGCTACAGTTGCTGCGCCCGCAAATGCTGCTAACATTGAACCAATGAACGCAAAACTTGAACCAAGGAAAACAGGACTCTTTCGTTGAGTAAATAGTAGGTAAATTAACGTCCCTATACCAGCTCCAAAAATAGCTGCCGCGGGGTCCAAACCATTACCAATAATCATTGGTACTGTGATAGTAGCCGATAAAATGGCCAATACCTGTTGGAATCCTAACACGACAGCTTCTTTGAGAGAAGGACGATCAGAAATGTTATAAACAAGTTCCATATAAAATCTCCTTATCTATCTTATATTATACCAAAAAATTTTCCATAAAAGCAAAAAAAAGAGCGGTATTTCTACCACTCTTTATGTTTTGGAAGTATTTTTAAATCATAATCCTCTTCATCCAAAGAAGATTGAAGTGCTTCAAGCTTCTTTAAATCAGAAATTTTATAGCCATTTCGGTTTGTTTTAGCCGAGCACATAGGGCATGAACAATGAATTTTATCTTTACTAAGAATATGTTCTTTCCCTTTATAAACATCGTCAAACCATTGCTCTCCATCATAATAAACATTTTTAATGATTTTTGCCTTGTGCTGAATTTTTACCCAGTCATTATGGCGACGTTCAGCTCTGTTTCTACTCATATAAATACCTCCTATTTTAAACAATCCCTAATTATTCTTTGGTATTCAAGTGAATCATATGCTTCAATTTCATCCCAAGGGATCGCTAAAGTCGGTGTTACAACTCCGGTCCAATCATAGTAAACATTATCAATTTTTAAAGTAAAATGATTTTCAATAACATCATACATAATTGTACCTTCGGGGAATCTTGATTTTAAAATAAGCGAAAAATAGTAACAGTTACCATCTATCCAATGACAATCATTACTAAATCTTCGCTTAATAAAATCTAATATAACAGGCTGGGCCTCCGTTGTGTGGATTTGTACCATATCTTTATTTTAGGAAATAACGAGTTAAATTACTCTATCACGTTCTTTAATTTTTCCCATTCCCTCCTGTTATAAATTATACTAACCAAGCCTACTTCCAACAGTTAGTATGTGTTCTGCACCGATAATGGCCTCATATGAGGGCTTGAACTAGACAGAACGTCCCATCATATATGTTTCGTGCTATTTACACGTTAATGTCTGGTGGAGCTGAGGGGAGTCGAACCCCTGTCCAAATTACCTATTCGATTTCGTATCTATATTTACAGCTTTCTCCTGATAATTATCGCATATGCTATCCAGGAGCACTAACGATATGCGTTGCTTGGTATATCCGATCGGGTTAAGCTCCAAGCGCACTTAACACACAATAGAAAGGTAAGGTCTGACTATGCTAAAACTGCTGTTGGAGCAGGAGCGAAAAAGTCAGCAATCTTCGCAACAATCTTTTTAACAAACTTTGCTTTTAAATTTAATTTTGATGGATTAGGGGCATCACCCCACTGCAACTACGTCTTTCAATAACCTGTCGAAACCTTTACAACCCCATTAATCTAATTGCCACCAGAAATCAAAGTGCTTGTTATATGTTGTATTTGAAACTTTTTCACTTTTTATTTTTCTTCTGGTGGTTCTATGGCTGACGGTTTTTAAATAACGACTCTTTTTACCTCTGTAATTTCGTTTTAAATATGCAGTTGGAGATTTTATATTACAATGTTTTGTTATATCATAATCATATTTACTCCAAATAACTGGCCAAGGATACCAAGAGTCTCCGCCAATATCATAAACATATTGTAATTTTTCTTTCGCTTTTTTATTGCGATGATGAGCATTTCGTTTCTTTTTACCAGAATAGGGGTCTATATAGTAATGAGCCATATAAATACCTCCTTCTATATATATTAAAAATTGGAATAGTCTAATGTTTCAGGTTCGTCATCGCCAATCCAGATTTTTTCTAAATCAGATTGCCAGCTAATTTCGGGATAAAAATCTGAAAAAACTTCTTGATAAAGTAAATCCCCTAAGTCATTCCAAGACTCAATTTCATCAGGACGTTGAAGGAAATCACTAACTTTCCGTCTAAATGTAATCATATCTTCTGGAATAACTCCCAGCATCTGTAATATAACAGTATGTAAATCTCTCATAATAATAGTCCTTTATGGTGAGCCCGGCGGAGCTCGAATCCGCGACCCTGTGATTACTTTACCACATTATTTTCATATTGTGGTCTGGACTTTCTCTTAATCGTATCTTAATTAAGACTTAGATTCATCGTGTAAAGTCTCTACACATAGAATATTATCAAATGAATAATCATCAACTAATGTAATTTTTGAACGTTGTCCGTTTTTAGGATATTCTAAACGAACACAAATTTCTTTACGATCACCTATGTTTTCTATTGGAACAATCATTGTTTTATTCCATCTTGGAATATAAAAACATATATAATCTACATCATTTTCATAAGTTGTATAATGCTTATTTGTGGTATGATTAGTACTACTACGACAAGGACAAATAATAGAATTATTCTCAGATAAATAATCACAATATTTAATTTGAATTTTATTTAATTTTCCATTAAATTCAGCAATTAAGTCATACCTGGCAGTATCTCCAAAAGGAATTGATACTTGAATCCCTCTTTTAATAAATTCTGCTAGTATAACAGCCTCTCCTATATTTCCCTTTTCTTTACTAATCATTTAATAATACTCCTTGCTCGGGATTGTCATCAGCATTATCTGTTAAGATTTCCCCGAATTAGCGATGTTTTTCACTTATAAATTTCTTTATAAGGCTTCTAATTTTAAAAGTCACATGCTCTACCTACTGAGCTACGGGCTCATATGGTGGCTCCAGGCAGAATTGAACTGCCGACGCAGGGATTTTCAGTCCCACGCTCTACCAACTGAGCTACAGAGCCATGGTGGAAATTACAGGACTTGAACCTGTGACCCTCTGCTTGTAAGGCAGATGCTCTCCCAACTGAGCTAAACTTCCAATGGTGGAGCGTATGGGGGTCGAACCCACGACCTCCTGAATGCAAATCAGGTGCTCTCCCAATTGAGCTAACGCCCCAGATTAACTCGCTGAACATTCTATTGAAACGCTTTCATCTTGCGGAATTTCTATTGTTTATTTGCTGGCAGAATTTGAACCATTAACCATAGCGAGAGACTTTCCATAACGACACCTGTTGGAAAATTTTTTGAAATGACAGGTTTAAAACTATTTTGAATACCGGTCGGCTATACTACTGGCCGCATACGCATCTGGTTTAATTGCATAGTCATAGCCAAGAGCAGTAACCCAACCCTCAAGTTCTTTAATCAAATCTTTGGTTGGACCGGTCTCTCCAATATCAAGATGAATTGAAAGTTTAATTTTACTATCAATATCTTCATCAATTTCAAACAATTTCTCCATTAAAAACTCTGTGGCAGAAATTGATAACGAAGTTTCAGCATATAATTTATCTCTTAAATTGTTAATATAATCATGCTGAAATCTCTTATAAAAGAAGATGCCACCTTTGCCGACCTTATGGACGACAATAGCAAGCACGAATAATGTTGATGTATGCGTCATAGAATCTGTTCCAATAGATACTCTGTATTCATTGTCTGGGTCCTCTGACACATAATTCTCAATTTTATTTATAACTTCTGAAAAGGGTAATCTTTCACCCGAACCAGCGGTGAATAATGTTTCATTTGTGACGTTCATAATACCCCTTTCTATAAAACAAAATGGCGGTCCCGACGAGACTTGAACTCGCAACCTCCGCAGTGACAGTGCGGTGCTCTAACCATTTGCGCTACGGAACCTTATGGCTGGGGCGGCAAGATTCGAACTTGCGCATGAGGGAGTCAAAGTCCCTTGCCTTACCGCTTGGCTACGCCCCAATAAATTATGGTAGGAAAGGCGGGATTTGAACCCACGACCCCCGCGTTATCAGCACGATGCTCTAACCAACTGAGCTACTCTCCTATAAAAATGGCGCCTCCGATAGGGCTCGAACCTATGACCTAGCGGTTAACAGCCGCGCGCTCTGCCTGCTGAGCTACGGAGGCGTATATGGTGCCGACGACAGGAATCGAACCTGCAACCTAGTGTTTACAGGACACTTGCGCTGCCAGTTGCGCCACGTCGGCATTAATGGTGGGAAGAGAGAGATTTGAACTCCCGAACCCAGAGGGACCTGATTTACAGTCAGGGGCGTTTAACCACTTCGCGTACCTTCCCAAAAAATTGCACTTTACTTCGCTTCCTTATATAGCGTTTTCCGCTCAATGCCACATATCCACATAGGGCCGGTGGTAGTTTAAGTGCTAAATCCGTGTTAACGCTTTTAATTGACTCGTTACGACGGTGAGTCACTCCTACGCTCGCGTGCTTTTAACGGATAAACCTGAGCATTAGGTGGAACCGTGGTGCCCAACTGGGCATATGGTGCGCCGAGTGGGATTCGAACCCACAAACTACAGTTTCTAAGACTGCATGCTATGCCAGTTCGCGTACCGACGCATATGGTCGGGAATACAGGATTTGAACCTGTGACCCCTTGATCCCAAATCAAGTGCTCTACCAAACTGAGCCAATTCCCGATAAATGGAGCGGATGGTGGGAGTTGAACCCGCATTATATCCTTGGCAAGGACATGTACTGCCGTTGTACGACACCCGCATAATGGTCGGGGAGACCGGACTCGAACCGGCACGGCATGGTTAGCCAGAGGATTTTAAGTCCGCCACGTCTACCTATTCCATCACTCCCCGATATTGTAAGTTAAGTTAAGGCTTAAATCCCTTTCTACGGCTCCCAGTTAACGGTCTATATCCGAAATTCCCTAGGGTCATGACTCCCTTGCACTTTCTGGTACTGGTGTATCGTGCTTTTCTTTCGCACGGCCTGGTTCTTCAGGTGGATTACTTTAGCGGCCAACCTAATTAATATTGCCCTTCCTTAACCTTACATATATATTATAACATTAATTTTTAATTTTTTCAAATGGATTACTTTTTACGCCCAATAATAAACACAATAATAGTAACAGATATTGTGATCCAGATAGGACTTAGAACCCAAAACCAAGACCAATCTATCTGATTTGTTAATTTTAAATAAAGGAATAATAATTGTAATAAATCAGTTGCTGTAACTTTATTGTTAAATTCTACTTTCATTATGTTCACCCAATATGTTAATTAATTTAACTCTTTTGTATCTTTCATAATCTTTAAGGATACGTAATCTATCTTCATCTATAATCCACTCTTGGCCTTCTTTTGGAACAAACCCTTGTTGTGCGTCCTTTAACCGTAATCTACTTCATTCTCTTGTCGCACGAACTAAGAAAAACTTTGTTTCATCTGGTTCAGGTTCATAAGTAGATTCTACTTTAGCAAAATAATCTTCTCAACCATCTTTAGCTTGCTGATAAGAAAATTTTAAGTTAGGAATATTCTTTATTTTATCTAATGGGATATTAGACATATCAAGAGGTAATAATACTCCATTAGTTTCGTTAATTCCAATTTCTTTAAATACTGGAATATCTGTTCCAATAATTGGAACTCCTTGAGATAATGCTTCAACCGCGGTTAAGCAATATCCTTCATTATCTGATAATTGAACCACCGCATCAAAATGTGGCATTAATCCAGCAATATCTAATCTGGGAGGTAGCATTTCCATGCCTTTAACAGCATCGCCCTTTTTCGCATTTGTAAAAATTAACCAAAAGAATGGAATGTCAGCCATATTTAAAGCATTAGCCAACTTTTTCATTCTTTCTCAACCCTTTTCTTTGCTTAATCTTGTTGCTGATAATAACATTAATGGGCGCTTTTCTGAAAGAACGACTGGTTCTCCAATTAATTCTGCATGAATACCAGTTAATCTTTCTCAACTATCACAAACGAGTTGAGATACGCCAAGGTATTTATCAATGCGTTTATCCATAGGAAGATTTTCTATGTTCAACTGTTTTTGTTTTACCATTGTCTCATAATCTCCGTGTAAAACAAGATATTTTGTTTTTGCTGTACATTGATTTAAAATCTCTCTATTAAAGCAACAAAATAAATTTTCACATTCTACCCAATCTGTATCCGTTAATAGAATACAACGAACTCATTTCTTTAATCGCTTAATTTGTTTTGGGTCTCCATCCCTATAAAAAATTGTTATATCATATTGATTATATTTTTGAGCTATATAATACAAATGACTTTCAATACCTCCAATAGCCAAAATAGACCGAAAATAGTAGGCGTTAGCTGTCTTATATCTCATTTTAAAATACCCCCTATGGTTAAAATAATGAATCTATAATCTGTTTTATCTCTGTTGTTGGGAGTAATCTTATAAATGTTCTATCACAAACATCTATCCACTCCAATTTACGAACTTCACATCCAAAAGGTAAATCATATATATCTTCATCACATTTTAGATAGGCTCCAAAGGCTGGGTGCCAATGACAAATACCCTGAAGTTTTTCTTCATCGGGAGTGCGCACAATATAAATATAACCTTTAGGTTTAAAACCTAATTCCTTATAAAGGTCATATACAACATGTGTTACTCGATTAGTGGTTTGCGCTTTAGGCGTAGCCGGACGATAAACCCTGGCCGCATGTATCTTACCACTTTTTAGCACAACATTAATATACTCTTTACCATCTTTTTCAAAGACATCTCCTACTTTTTCGAGGTCCCGAAAGGACTCAGCAACATAGTATTCATTTTCCATAACGTTCCTTCTCCCTCTGTTCAAGTAACGGAATAACCTCTTCTTCTGGACGATGATAAAGTTTTAATCTACGAATTTCTGATGTTGAAAAATTATTTCTAATTCTTCTTTGAAGGTCGGACTTGATTGTGCGCTTCTGGCTTAACCGGCCGGGTTTATCGGCTGCCGCACTAACTTCATTAAGGTTAGCAACTAATTTAGCATCTTCCTCAATTAATTTATCCGCAAGTGCCCAATTTTCTCGTTTCAAAAATTGAAACGCATTATACATTTCCTTTTGAGAAACACATCCCGCATCAAATTCAGTTTTAGCAAGATGTTCAAATCCCCGTCGTTCAATTAAATCCTGTATGTTAAGAGCATATTCAATCTCTCTGTCGGTTAAGATAGTCATTTAACTGCTCCTCCTTTGAACGCACATTACTTACTTTTAATAGTTGGTCTATTGGAGTTCTTTTCTTTATTAAACTATTGTAATACTGGTCAAAAAACTGTTCATCTTCATCATAAACAGCATCCAGGAGCATATTAACATATGCATTGTCTGACCGCCAGGTTCCGCAAAATCCATAATATCTCATAGCATAAAATAGCCATTCTTTAAACAAATCTTCATCAAGCATATCTTCTGCGACAAAGATCCATTTTGCGGGTAGGCCCAAGGTCCATTCAGGTGGATAATCTTCATATATAAAGGAATTTTTCTTCATAGGCACCTCTCTATATATATTATATCATAATTTTTATTTTAATTCACCTTTGAGATTTTTATGACTTATACTATCTTCGTTATTTTTTCATTTGAAATAATAGAGAACTTTTGGGATAAAAATTCCTTTTGTATCTTTTGTTATAATATTAAATATAATTAAATCACTACCAGCTTTTTTTGTTTCATCAAAACGAATATTATTAAATAGATTTTTATTAAAGCAATATCTTCATAATGCTCAACCAGATTTTAAAGGTTCATTAATATCAAAACTGGTTGCTATATTATCATCAGAAGCATATTGTCAAGCAATTCAATCTATATCATCAGAAAGATTTCCATATATTGTTTCAACATAATCATCTGGAATATCATCATCATTATCAATAAAACAAACAAATTTACCAATAGCCTTTTCTAATGCGATATTGCGGGCATGAGCCACTCCAGTAATATCTGAATAAATTATAGTAGTGTAATTATTTTCATAATCATTTAAAAAACTCATATCTTCTGTACTACTATTTTCTACAACAATAATTTCAATATCTTCTTTAGTTATTTGATTTTTTAATTTATCAAGTAACTTTTTTGTATTTTCAGCTCTATCTTTAACTGGCATAATTATAGAAAGTTTTTTTGGATGTTTAGCGTTTCAATACATTGAACCCTTTCTTGGAAAATTATAATGATATGGAATTAAGTTAGTAAATTTTTCAGTATGTGGTAAATCCTGTAATAAATTATTAAGATATAAATCTTCATTTCAAACATCTTCTCTTGTTCGATAAGTGCCCAAAAACTCTCTACGAATAAATTTCGTATATCCAGCACAATATCCAAATTTTGATTCAGGAGTTACTCAGAATATTCTACCATCATTAACTTTTGGTGAAACATAGACCATATCACTTCCGTCAAGTTCATTCATGGCTTGTTCAAATACGTCGGGATATAGCCAATCATCATCATCAAGTTGATAGATATATTCACCTTGTGCCATTTCAAACATAGTATTTTTCGTGTGGCCTAAGCCATAATTTTGAGCTGAATGCATAATTATAAAATTTCCAAAATCATTCAAATGTTCATTGTAATAATTTTCTAAAATTTCTCATGTATTATCAGTAGAACAATCGTCAACTGCGAGGACCTCAATGTCTTTGCGTTTTGGAATACTATCCAATGCTTTTGTTAGACCGGGGTAATTAAATACTGCCATTATTATTGATACTTTCATTTTTAACCTCCAAAAAAAAGGGGCTGAAGCCCGAAGGCCCAGCCCCTTTAAAAGTTAAATGGAGCGCCATGAGGGAATCGGACCCTCGTCTTCACCTTGGAAGGGTGAAGTATTACCATTATACGAATGGCGCACAAGATGCCTTCAACGTAAGCTGAAGGCGCATATATGCATCGTCATACCCTGACGAGTTGTTGGGGGTAATTGTATTTACTGGACTATTACCATCATCCAAACCCACGCCTAGAAGTGGGAAGTTAATATTTCCGGAATTAACTTTTCAGCTTACAAAACTCCTTAACTATTGGAATTACCCAAGATACACCGCGTGGAGGTTGTTAAGGTTGTATCTCTTGGTTGCAGCGGGGGGACTCGAACCCCCATGATTCGGTTATGAGCCGAAGCTGGCACCTTTCCAGTTACGCTGCGATAATATTATATAATAAGGAACCTCAAGACCCATAGCGTAGTATTCCATAATTTCAGGGGTATCAATACTTCGCCACCATAAGTTTCCCCGTAGCAACTATCATGCGATTAGCTCCGCATCTTTATAGTCATTATCACCATTCAAGTATAATATTTTGCTGTGTACGGGTCTTTTTTCCTTACAATTTTATTATATAATAAATTTTTTAGAATTTCAAGTAAAATTTATTTACGAGTGTCGTGATTATATTTTATTTCTTCTTCTTTTTGTTCTGCACTTTCTTCTGGAGAATCATCATTATCATTTGAACTTTCTTGCCCAGAAGTGTTAGAATTTTCAGAAGTACTTGTGGAAATAGTATCTTCATGAACAATAAATGTGATGATAAAATAAGCTAGCGCTGTATTTTTAATAAATTCAATTGAATCGGGATCTACTTCAAGAGATGTAATATGGACTCCTTCTCTATATAAGATATTATAAATCCCAACTTCACCGATTACAATTTCTTCTCCGTTAATTTTTAAAACAGTACCTGGGTAGGTTTTGATTTGAATTTCATCACAAACAATACCTTCATCTTTAAATTTTACTCCAGAAGCAAGCTGCCCTGCCGTAATATCAAGAGGATTGTTTAAGAATTTCTTATCATCCTCATTATAGTATTTAATTTGTTTTACTATCATAAGGTATCACTCCTTAATAAAAAATGGCGCTCGCAGTTGGATTTGAACCAACGCGCCAGTTGCCCGGCCTATGCCCTTAGCAGGGGCACCTCTTCAGCCACTTGAGTATACGAGCGTAAGAATAGAGAGCTTTTAGACTCTCTATTGAAAGAAGGGGAATCTTTCTACTCTTATTATACAAAATATTTTTTAGAATATCAAATTTTTAGTATACAATACAAGATATTGGGCTAACAATATCCGGGTCAACATAAGAAACTTTTTTGGTTCAGTTATCATAAACTAAAAGCATATTTTTAACTTTTTGTTGATTAAATAGACTTGATATATTACCAAAAACATTAAATTGAGCATATCCTACAATAACGACAGAATGTGATTTATAAAAATCTCTACCGTCATTTCACATAGATAAGATAACAGGTTTCTTGTTATCAATTTGCTCTTTTATCGTATTAAAATTAAAGCCTATATGATTAATATATTTAGATTTTATTTTTTGAGGGACTTGAAAATAACCTAAACCTTGATCATATATAGTTTTAATAAAGAAGGGTATAGTTCCAAATTTTTCTGGCCTATAAAAATATTTACTCGCTATTGCTTCTGTTGCCGCATATATTACATGTTCATCGTAATGTTGAGGACAACGATAATATATACAGGTTGTAATACTTGAAATAGAACAATTTCCTTCAACTTTATTTGTAAAATCTCTCTGAAGGAATGGTGCTATCGCAAGTTGATTAACAGATTTTAATGAAATATCAGAATAATTTAAGTTTGATGACAGAATGTAGTTTTGGATGTTTTTATCTGTTAATCGCTGGTTATCGTAAGGATTACCGGATCTTAACATAAAAAATACCTCCTTGTATTCCATATAAGAAAACAAGGAGGTAAATTAATCTAAATTGGCCTATTACCAATTTACATAGTAATCTGTTACCCCAGGAGCGCAACCGCAATCTAATACGATACAAGCGCCCTTAGAGCAATCAAATACCGTTCCAAAAGACATATCACTTGCCGCAACCACGTAATAACCATTTGCGTCATGGTAGAATCCTTCGGAATCAAGTGACCATTCGGGAGTTTTATAGTGATAAAGAACTCTACTGGAATAGTATGTTTCTTTGCGTCCATTGTAATAATATACACCACCACGAGCAGTTATTGTTGTATTACCAGAACTTGCTACAACAGGAGGAATATATGGATGTGGCATCAGATACTTTTCTTCAATAAATCCCCAGTGCGGAGCGGCCAGTCGGTAATAACCGAAGTTATTACATCCATCTACTTTTATTGGGTCATTGAGAGCAAATGCTTCAACTACAACCCCATCTTCTGTGGATGGTAAATCCAAAGCAATCGCACCATCAGTAGCATAGAAAGTTTCAGATACTGGATAGAAAACATATTCTTCTAAATATGTTAAATTTTCATGTCTAATATAGCCTTCATCAGTAATGTAATATGAACCGTGATTGCTTCGCAATTCATTATATACATAAACTGTACTACCAATCGGAAGGGTTTTAACTACACTGGAAGTTAAAGTCGGAACAGTGAATATAGGAGTATCTTTTAAAGCAAATAGTTTAAGATATTGCCGGTCGGGCTCTTCGGTAGATTCAAAAAGAAGTGGTGCGTCAATAGGTCGCCCGGATGGTATTTCTACTTCTTTCCGAACGGGCACACCCCCAAACGCAGATAAAGCAACAATAGTAGCACAAGTTGTTTTCAATATCTTAAACATAACAATCTCCTTATAAAATTATTATATCATTATTTTTTAAAAATTACAAAAAAAAATAACGAAGCATTAGCTTCGTTATTTATAATTATCCAAAATTAAAAAATGGATAGCCATCTGTTGTATTTGTTTTAAAACCTAATCCTTGATTACCTGCTCTACCTTCAACATAATAATAATTATCTGATATATAAATAGCACTAACTGATACACAATAATCTGTATTTATTATAATTATACAGGGGCGACCTACAAAAAATGCTTCTTTAATTTCATTATATGTTTTATTAAGAGTAAGATTTCCAGCATTATCTGTTGCTGTAATGATAAATGAAGATAAACCTCCTCCAGCATTAGCATCAACATACGCTTTAGTTGCTACTTCCATATTAGCGACTGGATCTCTCGCAACAGTTAATGTTCCAGCAAGAACTTCGTTTCCATTTCAATCTAATGTGCGGGCATTAGAACGATGACTATTATCAGTACCATTACCAATAATTTCAGCGTATTCCATTTTTATATCATTTAGATGATTTCAATTATTGTCTGTAAATGTTTCATCAGAATTAGCTGTTAAACAACGGTAAGCTTTAATTGAGTTCGCGGTAGTAACTTTAACTACATCACCTACATTATAAGAGGTGCCAGAAACCCATTCAGTGAAATCAGAAAAATCTGAATCAATTACATTATAAGTTCCACCGACATGAGTGAACGCACCAATAGCAACAGTTCCTTGTCCTTCAGCATGTGAAGCATTTCCAGCCGCAATCGTATTCTCACCCTCACTATGACCAGCACTTCCAGAAGCACCAACAATATATGTAACATTATCTACGGTAACATTCCCCATAGAGCTTCCATAGCCTTCTGCGTGTGCGTAGTCACCACTTGCTTTAGTTTGTAATCCTTCAGCATGAGCAGCCCATCCACTTGCTTCAGAACTTTGACCTTCTGCATGTGCTGAGCGACCGGTTGCTTTAACATATAAACCTGTTCCTACTGCGCCAAAGCCACCATTTGAAGTAACACTCGTACCAAGTGATAAGTTACCTGTAAGAACAGGATTGTTCTTTTTCGCATATTCAGATAAATCTGGAACCACTCCAGTTGCTAAATCTGAAGCAGGAATACCATTAGTTGGCTTTGTATAAAAACCGCTAACATCTGGAATTACCGTTGTGTCTGGTAAAGCACCAACTTCTGCTGCTGTATATGTTGGTTTTTCTGCGGCCTTTGCTCAAGCGGCAATATTAGGATCTGATTCTTCTACGCCAGCAATAGCATTAGTTACAAATGCTTCTGTCGCATATCCTTTTTCAATCAATATTTCTTCAATTTCTTCGGCAGACATTCCACCACTACCAGAAGCAGTCCGTTGTTTTATTCACTTATGTTCATTGTTTAATAAATAAACATCCCCACTATTAGCAACAATGGCTTTACTACCAGGTTGTATATAGGCAGGTAGAGTTTCAATATCACTTACTTCATCAACGATATAGCGATTAAGTCCATGCGCCTGGGTATCATCATAAGGTAAAATTGTATATTTCATATTATTCTCCTCCTTATTTTTGAACCTTTCATTCACGTTTGTTATTTAATAGATAAGTTTTGCCAGATTCAGCAACTATAACTTTACTACCTACGGAGAAAGTTTTTGGCACTTCATCAACATCGCTATCTTTATCAACAATAATACGCACAAGTCCATGCGCAAAGGAATTATCGAAAGGTATTATTGTATAATTCATATATATTACCTCCTCAGTATAATTTCATATATTATATAAAAAAAGGACAATAATTGAAGCATTATTGTCCTTATTAAGTAATATGGCACCCCCAACTGGATTCGAACCAGCGACCCTACGCTTAGAAGGCGCATGCTCTATCCAGCTGAGCTATGGGGGCATATGGCGCCTGCAGGAGGATTTGAACCCCCGCGCCGCTTTCACGACCTCTCAGTTTTCAAGACTGATCTCTTCAACCACTTGAGTATGCAGGCAAATGGAAAGCCGGGATATTTTGAGAGGGTTACCGGCGTCCTCCAAAGGCTTAAGTTTGAATAGAAGTGGGACGATATATGTTTAAACGCTAATTATATGACAAGGCAGCTATATAGTTTACGTGCTCTACCAATTGAGCTATTCTGCCAAGCGGCAAAAGTTGGAATCGAACCAACGACAACGGATCTACAAGACCTGCTATAATTTTATCTTTGCTGTATCTGCCTTACAATTATATTATATCAAATATTTTTTATAAGTTCAATTTTTTCATCAATTCGCGCACCTTCTCACGCTCCGCATCTGAAATATCCATTTTATCAGGTGCGACGATTGTCGTAGCATCTTCAAAGTTGCGTCCAGTATTATAATTTAATTCGCCCTCATTAACTGTTCCTACTGGATTTTTAGGACAAGTCATAGCAAGAGCAATTTGAACTCGCTCTCCTCCATCATCTGCCCACACATAAATTTTCTTATCAAATTCACCAACATAATCAGCTCCAAAAGCAGTTTTAATCATATCGGTTACATTCTGTTTAGCAATATTTCCTCTTGGCATTACCAGTCCTCCTCGTCCATACTTTCGTAACAATCTCTACATACATACATTTCTCTTTCATCAATCCAAATTGCTTCATCATCTGGAATTCTTTTTCCACAAATTTCACAAGTAACATAATCCGTTGTATCACAATCAGAACATATCATCATACTGGGGTCTGAAATATGATACCTCTCACAACAAAGACAGGGTACGCTATGTCCAATTGTGAAATGAATATCTCCACCATTAGAACTTTCTCTCCAAGCATAGTATGGATGTTCATATACGCTTGAATAAAGAATATCATTGAAATGAAGAGGTTCTCTTGTATCAGTAACTAATTTGTTAATAGGATAAATCCAATGATTCATTGGAATAAATCTTGTTATTGTTGAAAAATCATCTTCGCTATTTACTTTAAAATGCGCCGTGGTTATATCATCATTATGCCATTTACTCCATATTACAGGCGGATAATAGTAATACTCATTTGCTTTTATTGAACTTAAATAAGAAGCTACAAACATCTTCTTAACCTTAATCATTAATGATTTAGAAAAGAATGGGTAATGTCTGCCCGCAAACATCGCATCATAATTATCGCTTAAATGAAGTAACATTCTCCATTTCTTACTGTTCCAAGGAACAGAAGATGGGAAGTGCGGCAATCTTGTTTCATGCTCTCCACGAAGATAACAAACGATAGTTGATTTATCCAGCATATATGATAGATTACCCGAACGGTGTTCGCCATCAAGCGCATGGCAACTGCGCCAATTATAAGTTGATTCCGCACTAGATAAATAATCCAAAGGATGAATTGATAAACAGAGATAACCTGTTATTTTCTTCTCCTGGATAATTCTACTTGCCATAGTCTGGATAATATCAAGCTCTTCTTTGTCGTCAACAAAAAATTTAAAGGCTTTTGTAATCTTCATTCCTTTTGGAATTTTAATTCCATTCGGTGTTATATAATCTTCTGGAACTATATTTTCACAAAAGGAGTTTTTATTAGCTAATACAAAATGATGTAGACTTGGATACCCACGATTAAAAATATCATCCAAAAATTTTTCAATTCGAGCATCAATTTCATCTTGCTCCATATCAACTTCAACAAGAGAATCTGATTCAAGAATTAATTTTTGATTAAAAATATCGTAAATATCTCTTTTATTATTATACCAAATATTGATTAATTTATCAACCTTTGGATTATTCATGTCTTGTGAATATGAAATGACCCGCTTAACCTGCTCTTTTATCTCATTTAGATTTAACTCGTTTTCCATTGTTCTTACCACTCTTTCTACAACTTGAACAAAGCTCTTCATTCGGGTTCTTTGGGTCAACTTCAAATGCTTCGCCGCATTCTCTACACCAATCTACGTGATTAACAAGACAGTTTTCACAAAAGAAAGCCGTACCACCTTTAATTAACTTTACAGGTAAAACGTCATCATGGCCATATGCTTTACCACATCTATGGCACTTATATGTAATAGTCCCTCTTGGAATTGGGTAATCATTATGTCGAAAATCCCAATCATCATAATAACTTGTACCAAGACCATATTTCTGCGCATATAGCTGGTCATAGTAATAAGACGCAGTAGGAATAAATTTGAAAGAGGGGATTTCTTCAACAGAAAGCATTTTCTTTACTTTTTCAATGGTGCTTAACATTTGTCCAACAAAAAGGACTTCAGATACAGAATGTTCATCTCTATATCCAATAGAAAGATTAACTCCTGCTACTTCCCACTCTGGACAAAGTTCGCAAATATCAGTAAAAGTACCCCAGGCTGTAACGAATCCAAAACTTTCAACATATTTTTCAAAATCTGGATTATCGCAGTCATAAAAAACACAATCATTACTATTTCTGCGGTCCAACTGAATTATATATCTTAAATCAGAAAATGGGCATTTTAACTCGGCTAATTTACCTGCGCCAATACACCCAATTTCTTCATCGGTTGTAAAGATAATGTGCGGACGATAACCATCTTTGATAATTTGAATAATGGCAAAAACGCCCGCTCTA